>Ga0206129_10002383_pt1 | contig 23377 bp, 23 predicted proteins | sample Helgoland_Spring_8_FD_148616 | JGI IMG/M metagenome (GOLD analysis project Ga0206129, IMG submission 148616) | Pelagic subsurface seawater microbial communities from Kabeltonne, Helgoland, North Sea - Helgoland_Spring_Bloom_20160502_2 | ecosystem: Environmental > Aquatic > Marine > Epipelagic ...
CCAACATGCGTATCGGTGCCAGCATAGGTTACTTGATGCTCTTTGCCACCAGCAAGCGCCCGCATCGCTGCGGCGTTGGATTTCAGAAATTGTGCATCCTTGTCAAATGAAGACATGCTGGTTTCCTACGATTGTTCCGGTGGCTAATGATTTAGGCTGACATGGCTGCTGCGGGCGCTTGGCGCTTAGCTGGCAGTGGCCTGCCGGATCGGTGCTTCGGGAAGATCAATGCCAAAACAACGCTGATAATATTCAGCCACGGTCGGACGCTCGATCTCATCACATTTATTCAAAAAGCTTAACCGGAATGCCAAAGTCATATCGCCAAAAATACTGGTATTTTCAGCCCATGTGATGACAGTACGTGGTGACATGACCGTTGATAGATCACCTGAAATAAATCCTTTGCGCGTCAAATCGGCCATGCGAACCATTGTGGCAACCTGTTCAGTGCCTTTTTTATCAGCATATTGTGGTAGCTTTGCCGTAACGATATTCACCTCATCAGCATGTGGCAGATAATTCAATGTCGACACAATTGACCAGCGGTCCATTTGCCCCTGATTGATTTGCTGGGTTCCATGATAAAGGCCGGTTGTATCGCCAAGGCCAACCGTGTTGGCGGTTGCAAAAAGCCGGAAATGCGGATTCGGGTGAATCACCTTATTGCTATCAAGAAGGGTCAGCTTACCATCGACTTCGAGAACACGCTGAATCACAAACATCACATCCGCACGGCCAGCGTCATATTCATCAAAGACCAGCGCAACCGGATTTTGCAGGGCCCATGGCAGAATCCCTTCGCGGAATTCGGTAATCTGTTTGCCATCACGAAGCACGATGGCGTCTTTACCGATCAGGTCAATGCGGCTGATATGGCTATCCAGATTGACCCGGATACAGGGCCAGTTTAACCGTGCGGCAACCTGTTCAATATGGGTTGATTTACCGGTGCCATGATAGCCTTGAATCATCACCCGCCGGTTATGACCAAAACCTGCCAGAATGGCGATGGTGGTGTCAGTGTCGAGCTGATAGTTCGGATCAAGCGCGGGTACATAATCAGATCCCTCGCTAAAGGCAGGGACAATCATGTTGACATCAATTCCAAAGACGTCTCTGGCATTGACCGTAATGTCGGGCGCCGACAAAGAATGGGCAGGGGTCGGCGCAAATTTCGCGTTATCAGACATAACAGTTAGAACTCCACATTAAGCAAATGTTAGGTTTGGCTGGTGGCAGGCTTGTCACCATTGGCTAGGGTTTTCCGAATCAGTGAATAGGCAAGGTTAATATCTTTTAACCGTTCTTCGGCATGGGCGTCACCCCCATTTTTATCGGGGTGATTCTCCTTGACCAGACGCTTGTATTGTTTTTTGACAATATCAAAATCATCAACCGGTGCCAAGTTTAAGGTTTTCCATGCGGCGCGTTCTTCTGGGGTGAGTTTGCGGCCTGATTTTGCCTCATCACGATTTTCAAAATCAAACAGCCCAAGCGGATCTTCAAAATTATTTTCGCTTGGCTGTCCGGTGGCAAATTTCCAGCTTGGCCGCTCCCATGTTGTGGCGCGGCGGATCTCGGCTTCAAGCGCGGCGCCTTGCAGCCCATCATAATAATTCCATGATTTGTTATAGGCGCGGATATGATCAAGGCAGAACCAGATATAATCGCGCAACGCATCGCGTGATTTGGGCGCTGGATATAGGCCTTCATCACGGCAGCCGATGGCCGCACAACGCCGCGGCCGAGCATCATTCTGGCTTTGGTCGATCTTAAACTCTGGTACGGTGGCGCGTCTCATCCTATGATCCACTTTAAATCAATGCCCTCGCAGACAAACATAGCCCCCTTCATGGAGATAACATATGGCAACCGCAGATACTATAGCGCAAAAATTAAACGCCGGGTTAAATCCGCGTCAAATTGACGTTAAGGATGTCAGCCATAAACATGCAGGCCATGCTGGGTGGCGCGAAGGCGGCGGCACGCATTTCGAGGTCACGATCAAGGCTGATGTATTTGCTGGTAAATCCCGCCTGCAATGTCACCGTATGGTGAATGATATTTTGGCAGAAGATCTTGCCAATAGCATTCACGCGCTGGAGCTGCATCTAAGCGATTGAGTTTGGCTCTATCGCACGATTCCTAATCCCGATCATCAGCATAGCCAACACAACTATTGGCCAAATGGCTTCGTTCGCTTTGCTTGTCAGCATCGGTGAATTTAGAGTTGGTCCGGCGTTCGCGCGCATCTTGGCCATACATTGTCTGATAGGCGATGGTGGCAACTGGGCCAAGCAATTCTGTGATGTGTGTACAGCCATGCCGCCCGCCAATCGCGGCTTGCACCTGACGCCGCCAACCGGGGGCAATTTTCAGCCCGACAAGCTCGTCAAACACCTCATTGGCTTTTGGACAAATTGCATATGGGCCGGTCACGGTAATGGCTTCGGCGGCGGTGATCACCCGTTCTTTCGTAATGGTGATCCGCAAAATCATGTGATGCACCGGCAGATCAGGTGTAACCTCGCCGCGAAAATCGCTTGGGAAAGGGTATGTCTTATGGTCGGTCAGCTCGGCCTCGATATCGAACAACCCATCATTGCGGACATAGCCATTAAGCGTGATTCGGCGTTGATGAACCAATTCACGCTCTATTTTTGGCGTGCTTAATGCGGTTGGATGATCTTTGCCATAGGGCGTATGGATCGCCGCGTTAGCTTGCGGGTTGGTTTCGGAGTTAGCACTGCTCATATCTTGGTCTTTCTGTTTGTCAGCTTGCCCAAAGGCGCAAGCTGGTCAGGCGGTTACCTTCGCGTTTCACAATGCGAAACCGAATGTCATGGAAGCGGAATTCCTGACCGGGGCTTGGAATGGTACGGCTTTCAAAAAGTACAAGCCCCGCCAGCGTTGATGCGTCCTCATCGGGAAGATGCCAGCCAAGCGCGCGATTCAGATCGCGGATCGTGACATTGCCATCGACAAGCCACGATCCATCTGCCTGTGCGCTAAGACCCGCCAAGCCGATATCATGCTCGTCATCAATATCACCAACAATTTCTTCCAAAATATCTTCCAAGGTCACAATGCCCCTGAAATCACCATATTCATCAACAACAACAGCAAAATGTTCGCGCCGTGTCCGAAACGCCTGCAACTGGTCAAACAGCAAGGTGGTTTCGGGAATGAAATAGGCGTCACTGGCGATATTCTGCACCAATTGCGGCAACAGCGGTTTTTTGCCTGAAGATTCGACCTCGCCAAGCGCCCGAAGCAAATCTTTGACATGGAGAACGCCAATAATATTGTCAGGCTTGCCCGAAAAAACCGGATGGCGCGTGTGCGGTGATCCAAGGACAAAACGCAAGATATCTTCGATATTATCATCGGCATTGACCATGCTTACCGTGCCACGATGCGTCATGATCTGTTCGACTGATAATTCGTTCAGATCCAGGATTGATGACAGCATGGCTTTGCGCTCACGATCATCGGCATTGCCATTATCGCCCTGCAATTCAATCAGGCCACGCAATTCTTCTTCGCGGTCTTGATCGCCATTCGGGTTTGGCCGGATCATCTGGCTTGCCAAAAAGCGGATGCCAAACGACAGTGGGCTGAGCAAACGCACCACCCATAAAAGGGTTGGGGCAATGCGCAACGAATATTGATCAGCATAGGTAAAAGCATAGGTTTTCGGCATCACTTCGGCAAAAACGACCAAAAGCACGGTCATGGCAATTGTTGCCCACACAAGACCGCCCTCGCCAAAGAGCGAGATGGCAATGCTTGTTGCCAAGGCCGAGCCAAGAACATTGACCGCATTATTGCCAATCAGGATCGACCCGATCAGCCCTTCACGATTGGCACGCAATGCCTCGACCGTGCGGGCGCGTTCATTGCCTTTGCTTGCCAATTGGCGCATCCGCGCATCCGACGCTGCGGTCAATGCGGTTTCGGCACTTGAAAAAAAGGCCGAAGCGATAATCAGCAGCAAAATGATTAATGCTAAAAGCCACAGGCTAGACAGCATTTGCACCTCGTTGAAGTAGGGTTTCAACAGCGTCTGACGGCACATCGCCGCTGACAAAGGCATCACCAATGGCGTTGACTAGAATGAAATACATTCGGCCGTCACGCATTTTCTTATCATGTTTCATATGGGCAATAAGCTTGCTTGGTGCAGCGTTACCAGCGGCAAGATCAGCTTGTCCGGCAGGAAGACCAACCGCGCGAAGATGCGCTTTGCACCTTGCCGCATCATCGGGCGCACAAAATCCCAAATCAACCGACAGATCAAAAGCTAGCCCCATGCCAGCGGCAACCGCTTCGCCATGAAGCAGGCTTCCATTATATCTGGCTTCAGCTTCAAATGCATGCGCAAAAGTATGGCCAAGATTTAACAAGGCGCGTTTTCCAGCTTCGCGTTCATCGGCTTCGACAATACGTGCTTTGGCACTGCATGATGTATGGATGGCATGCATGATTGCGGCGGGTTCTAATGCCAGAACAGCGCTGCTATGGGCGTCAAGCCAGTCAAAAAATGTGGCGTCGCCCAAAAGCCCATATTTGACCATTTCCGCATAGCCTGCGCGCAATTCCCGATTTGGCAAGCTTGCCAAAAGGCTGGTATCGGCAAGCACGGCCTTTGGCTGGTAAAAAGCACCAATCAGATTTTTCCCCGAAGCGGCATTCACGCCGGTTTTACCACCAACTGAACTATCAACCTGCGCCAAAAGGCTTGTTGGAATTTGAATAAAATCAACGCCGCGCAACAGGCTGGCGGCGGCAAAGCCAGCCAGATCACCAACAACCCCGCCACCAAAGGCAATCAGCAATACCGACCGATCGACGCCAACAGCCAGAATATCATCAAGCAGCTTTGCCAGAACGGTCATTGATTTGCTGGCTTCACCAGCGGCGACGACAAAATGGTCAATCGCGCGCGCGGTGCTTTTTAATCCTGCCGTTAGACGGTCAAGATGAAGTGTGGCAACGGTTCTGTCGCTAACGATGATGATATGACGATTGGCCGCGATCGGGCCAAGAATTGATCCGGCCCGATCAATCAGATCAGGACCAATGACAATGTCATAGGCGCGCTGACCAAGACCGACGGTTAATGTTTCTTGTTGCATGTTTAAAGTCACCTACTGCCTTGGCAGATGACTGTCAAGCGCGTGAAGTAGCGCCATCATCGCTTTATATGTTGATAATCCATCAGTAACGAGATGTATATGGGCTTTTTGATAGAAGGGTGCACGCTGTTCATCGAGGCGCGTGAGCGTTGCCAGCGGGTCACCATTATGCAGCAATGGCCGCGTTTTTGTATTGCCAATGCGTGACAGCAATGTCGCTGGCGATGCCTTTAGCCAAATGGTTAATGTATGATGCAAAAGCAGATCGGCGGTGGCGTCATGACAAAAAGCCCCGCCGCCAGTGGCAATGATTTGCGGTGATGCCAATGCCAGATTGCCAAGCGTCTTTCGTTCCATTTCACGAAATTTCACTTCACCGGCAAGCTCAAAAATTTCGGCAATGCTGATACCAGCGGCCTTGACGATCAACTGGTCACTGTCCTTGAACCCAATCCCAAGCTGTTTTGCGGTGCGCCGCCCGACGGCTGATTTACCGCTTCCCATTAGGCCGACAAGCACCACCGACCGGTTAAGCCGTGCGGCAATCGAGCCAGCAAGTTCTGCGGCTGGTTTTGGTTTTCGGGGCGCTGGTTTTGGCGAAGCTTTCATGTGGGCTAGCATAGCGATGCAAATGGTCAAGGGGAATAGAAGAAGCGGCCTTGCCGCCTGACAATTTCGCAAAAAAGGCGGTAAAAATATGACGTGTCTTGTGACTTTGCCTAATTGCCGACATAATATTGTCATAAAGAACTTGTTTTTGAAACCAGAAGCGATTTCTGGCGTTAACATCATGTGGTTGTTTTCAGTCTTTCATCCCTTGGGTGGAAATAGCTCCAATTGAAATCGGCTAAGATGGGATGGGTCAAAATAAGCGCGGCTGAGTATTGAGGCCAGACGTGCCAACCCAAAAATGGCTTTAAAAATGGCCTGAAATGACTAAGGGGATATGGAAAAGATATGACACGGATTTCGATTATATTTTTGCTGCTAGCAGGACTTTTTGCTGTGGGTCTTGTTGTATTGTCAAATTGGCAAATCCCTGCCCCAACCGTTGCCATTAACAAGGTTATTTCCAATGAAACGCTGCCAAAATAAGCTTGATATTTTGCGCCGATCAAATTCGGGTCTTTCATATTCGCGTTTGTTGAATCGCTCGCGTTTGGCGCTTTCGTTTTTAATGGCATCGGTTTGGTTGGGCGCTGGTCTATTGCCAGCCGCCGCCCAGCAAGGCGAACCGGTCAATTTGCTGTCAATCGCGCCAACGCCAGCTGATAGCGGCCAAATTGCGGTCAACAGCCCGCTGAATATTGACCAAGCGATTGATAAGGCCTTGGCCGTCGATGATGCCGAACAACCTAAAACAAACCCGACCATCATTGCCGGACCTTCTGATCAGGCGCTAGATACGCCAACCGAATCAGTTGAAACTGACCTGCCAGCAGCGGCAACCGCCAGCCAGACAGCACCAATTGATGGTCTGGTAACAAATGATGTTTACAGCAGTGCCAAAATTGGCCGCCGGAATATTTCGGATGTCGGGCTTGCGGCGATTGGTGTTGGCAATACGGGCAATAGCCAGCTTGACAGCCTGATCTGGCGTGGAACCTCGGCTCGTGATGCGGTGTTCCTACTGCAGAAATCAGCAATCGCCAGCCAGTCAAAGGCGGTTACCGCACTCGCCTATGAAGTTGTGGCTCGGCAATCAGTGCCGCCAAGCGGGGCAAACAATGTCGCTGCCGACCTTGTCGAGGCGCGCTTGGCCTTTCTGGCAAATGGTGGCAGATCAAGTGATCTTGCCTTGCTTGCGGCGCAGCTTCCCGAAGCTGAAAAATGGGCTGATTGGCGACGCTGGCTAATTGAACATTATCTGATGATCCGTGATGATGTTGCGGCATGCAGCATTGTCAGCCGTCAGATCACCCAGACAATGGATCCGTTTTGGCATAAATCAAATGTGATCTGTCAGGCGGTTCAGGGCAAAACGGGCGGGGCGCGATTTGCGGCTGATATTCTGGCTGCAAATGGTGTTGATGATCCGATCTTTTTCGGCCTTGTGAATGAGGTTTTGAACAATAATCTAACGACGCCCACCGATCTGGCCAAGCTCGATCCGGCCAAGTTTGATTCGGCGCATATCGTGTTGATGGATGTGGCGAACCGGCCAATCCCGCTTGAAGGACTTGCCGTTCTGCCAAAACAAATGGCCGAAACCGTTATAAAATTGAAATTTTTGGGGCCGGATGCCCGCATGGTTTCAACCTTTAATGGGTTGAATCGCGGGCTGATCACGCATCGTCAGGCTGGCAAATTATGGCGCAGTGCCGGACAGGAAAATAATGATCCGCAATTGGCATTGGCGCAGCTTGATGGCAAGGGTGATGCGCTTACCACCGCGCTTGCATGGCGGGCACTTGATGCCGATACGCAAACCGATCGGTTGGCGCGGGTGGCAAAGGCGATTAAGGCTGAAATCAATGGCGGCAATGGCGCGGTGATGTTGCCGCTTTACGCCGAATTGGTGCGGAATGCGCTTGCTGATGAAGCAGTGGCGGCCAATATGCGGTTTGATGATCTGGATGTAGCGCCGAAAATGGCGTTTCTGCTGGCGATTAACCAGCCGAATGACACCACAACGCTTGCCGCTTTTGCGGGCAATGGCGAGGCGCTGAAGGCCGCTGAATTACTGCGTGGGCTGTCGGGCGATGCGGTTGATACAAATGTGATCAGCGCGTTGAATATGTGGCATATTCTGCCTGTTCTTGAGGCTGCTGGTGTGGCGGTGGATGAACAGGATTGGCTTGATCTTGTGAAAAATGCACCTGTATCGGGTCAGGGCTTTGCCGGCTTGCCGCCGCTATTGCTAAAGGCGGTCACGGCCGCGGCAGAGGCGCGTCATGTTGCCGAGACCGTGCTTCTTGCCAATTGGCTTTTGCATGATGTGGCGCTTGAAAAAACCAATCCGGCAGATTTGGCCGCGGTGATCCGCGCGCTTGATTTGATCGGACAGGGTGACGTTGCCAAAGCTTTCGCCCATGAAATTATTGCGGCGCATTTAATGCAGCGTTTGGCTGCGATGATACCCGATGGCACGCAAAGCTAGCATCGGCAAAACCGCCGATCAGCATGACCCGCTTATTGACGGGTTTCTTCAGGCCATTTCGGCCATGCGGGCAGCGTCACCAAATACGCTTGCCGCCTATCGGCGCGATCTTTTTGATTGCCAGATGGGTCTTGCCAAAAATGGCCAGACACTTGTGGCATGCAATGCAGATGAATTACGGGCGGTTATTGGATGGTGGCATCTACGCCAATTATCCCCGCGGTCGGTTGCAAGGCGGCTCAGCGCGTTACGTCAATTTATGGGCTGGGCTGTCGAAGATGGGCTTCGGTCGGATAACCCAACCCGCTGGATCGATAATCCGTCTTTGCCGGCCTCACTTCCCAAAAGCCTGAGCGAAGCCGAGGTCATCCGCCTGCTTAAAGCCGCCGCAGCCATGACTCCTGAACTGGCGGCATTGCGTGCCTTGGCGATGTTGGAAATTTTATATGCAACAGGGCTTCGCGTTTCTGAATTGGTTGGCCTTCTGGTTTCGCAATTCAGGCGCAATCCTGAAGTGATTCTGGTCACCGGAAAAGGCGGACGTGAACGAGTTGTCCCGCTTGGCGATACGGCGCGGGCAGCAGCGGCACGCTGGATCGAATGCCGTGATGGTAATGCTGGTTTTGTTTTGTCTGATTTCATGTTTCCGTCGGATGATGGTTTGGCGATGACCCGCCATCAATTTGCGCAGATGCTGAAAAAGTTGGCCATTGCGGCAGATATTGATGCGGCGCGGGTTAGTCCGCATAAATTGCGCCATTCTTTTGCGACACATATGCTGAATCGCGGTGCCGATCTTCGCAGTTTGCAAAGCCTTCTTGGCCATGCCGATATTTCAACAACACAAATCTATACCGCAAGCCGCCCCGACCGGCTTGCCGGATTGGTGGCATCGGCGCATCCGCTTGCCAGTCGCCGTCAAGATAGATAAACTGCCTCTAAAGTTACAATTCGCGATAGTTCGAAATGCGCGTTGCCCTGACGCAGAATGGAATGACCCCAAAATGAGACATTTTCTTGATTTTGAAAAACCGATTGCCAATCTTGAGGGAAAGGTCGAAGAACTTCGCCATATGAGCACCGATGGCAGCATCAATATCGCTGATGAAATCGGCAAATTGCAAACCCGCATCGAACGCGAATTGAAACAGACTTATGAAAAGCTTGGCGCCTGGGAAAAAGTGCAGGTTGCCCGCCATCCTGACAGGCCGAAAATCCGCGCCATTTTCGACCGGCTGTTTGATGATTTCACCCCGCTTGCCGGGGATCGCAATTTTGCCGAAGATCATGCGATCATTGGTGGCATGGCCCGATTCCGTGGCCAGTCGGTGATGGTGATGGGAACCGAAAAAGGAAGCAATACCGAAGAGCGCATCAAACGTAATTTTGGCATGGCGCGCCCAGAGGGCTATCGCAAGGCCGCGCGGCTAATGGATTTGGCGGGTCGCTATGGTCTTCCGGTTCTCAGTTTTGTTGATACGCCGGGTGCTTATCCCGGACGTGGTGCTGAAGAACGTGGTCAGGCCGAGGCCATTGCCAGTGCCATTCGCGCCTGTTTGAAATTACCAACACCGATGGTTGCGGCGATTATCGGTGAAGGCGGATCAGGTGGTGCAATTGCGCTGGCAACGGGTAACCGCGTGGTGATGTATGAACATGCGATTTACTGTGTCATTTCACCTGAAGGCTGTGCATCGATTCTGTGGCGCAGTGCCGACCATGCGCGTGACGCTGCCGAAGCTATGCGTATCACGTCGGATTGGATGCATCGGCTTGGCGTTGTCGATTCGGTGGTAAGCGAGCCGCTTGGTGGGGCGCATCGTGATCCGGTTCCGGCTATTGATGCGCTTGGTGATGCCTTTGCCGCACAGCTTGACTCGATGGCTGGAATGAATGCCGCTGCGCTGATTGCCGATCGAAATGACAAATATATGCGGATTGGTGATAACGGCCTCGATTGATCCGTTTGCGGTGATTTCGGTTGCCGCATTAGCTGATGAAACGCGTTGCTTCAATCGCCGGATTGGTCGTTAAGGACGGAATGGCCTGACGTGCTTTGGCAACCGCGGCCAAATCAAGATCGGCCGATATCACCGCATCACCATCACCAGCATCGGCAATGATTTCGCCCCAAGGGCTGATGATCAGGGAATGGCCATAGGTTTGCCGCCCATCAGCATGCGTTCCAGATTGTGCGGGCGCCACGATAAAACAGCCCGTTTCAATGGCGCGCGCCCGAAGCAATATATGCCAATGCGCCTTGCCGCTGATCGCGGTAAAGGCGGCAGGAACCAGCAACAGCTTGGCACCAGCAAGCGCCAATTGGCGATAAAGATGCGGAAACCGCACATCATAGCAGATGCTTAGCCCGACCGGCACGTCGCCAATCATGGCAATAACCGGCGTTGAACCTGCGGTAAAGCTGGCAGATTCGCGATAGCTTTTGTGATCGCCAACATCAGCGTCAAACATATGGATTTTGTCATAGCTTGCGACAAGCCCGCCATCAGGACCGAAAAGCAGGCTTCGATTGACTAATTTATGGTCATCGCGGCGGCGTATCATCAGTGATCCAGCAAGAAGCCAGGTTCTCAATTGTCGCGCCTGATCGGCAAGCCAGTTTTGACTGTAGCTGTCATCTTCCCATTCGGCATGGGTGGCAAGCTGTTCGCGGCTGGCGGAAAGATAGCTGGCGCATTCGGGAAGGGTTACAAGTGTTGCACGTGATGCGGCCTCGGCAATCAAAGGCTGGATATGTGCCAAGGTGTCTTTGGCATTGTCACTCGCGCAATATTGAATGGCAGCAACCCGAAGCATGGCCAATTAGAACGCCATTGATAACAGCTTGTCGAGATGGCCTGCCTGATCAAGCGCAAACAGATCATCACAACCGCCAATATGGTTATCATTGATAAATATCTGCGGCACCGATGTTCGGCCATTGGCACGGCTTCGCATGGTTTGGCGTTTTGCCGCGCTTAAGGTCACGTCAATTTCCTCAAAGGCAATGTTTTTGGTGGTCAGTAATTTCACCGCGCGCGTACAAAACGGACAGGCCATTGCGGTATAGATTTCAATTTTTGCCATTTCTGCCTCATTTGACGCCTCCAGCATGGGTGCGAAGCCGCATCATCAATAATCGTAAAAACCTGCACTACCATAACGCAAGACCCGCGCTCTGTCATAGGGGTCAATGGAAAAATCAGCATTGCATAAAGGGGCTACAGCCCATCGCGTAAAACCCGTGCCAAAACCAGCCCGCGAACTGGGCCATTTCCCGCCCGATGAAGGTTTCTTGCCGCCTCATAAAGGGCGGCACCCGTTGTTATCACATCATCAATCAACAGCAGGGGCCGATTGGCGATGCGGTGACGCTGATCTTGGGGCACGCGGCAAACGCGGCTGCCAGATTGCGTTGTCGCTGGCTTCGGCTCAATCCGGGCTGTATTGGGCCAGCCTTTGGCCGCGTCAATGCTTCGGAAGCAAAGATGCCAGTTTCATTTTGCTGGCACAACAGGCGCGCCAGCTCGGCAGATTGGTTGAACTGCCGATGAAGATATCGTTTGGCATGAGGCGGAATCGGCACAATCAAATGGTCTAGCTCTGCTAAAACGGTTAAAGGCGCTTGTAAAAAGCGGGCAAATAGAGGGTGAGATGAAGCGCGTCCCCATGTTTGAATTTCAAAATCAATTGCTGTGACCGGTCATTATAAAAAAAGCAGCTTCCGATTTCGGCCAAGGGTGGTGCTTCGGCGAAACAAGACCCGCAAAGATGATCGCCAATGGCATCGGCAAGCGGCCGCCCACAGCATTGGCAAAAAGGCGGGGTGATAAAAATCAGCTCCTGCCAGCAATCGGCGCAAAGGCCATGATCAAAACAAAACCGCCGACATAAGGGGCATTGCTTGGGCAAAAGCAGATCAAGCAATGCGTTATAATGCTGCCGGAATCGGATAGCGGTTTTGGTTTGCATTGCCAGTCTCTTAACGCAGCCTTGGGATTGCTAATTCTAGCCGAAAGCCAGTAAAAAAATGATAAAGCATGCCGCCATTAACAATCAAGGCATGGCGATATTTAGCGCTTGCGGTTTTACCAGCAGACCCTACAAGATGCGTGTCATGACCGAAATGATACCACAGCTATTTGACCCGCTTGCCCAGCGCCGAAACCGGCAACGGGCTGCAATGACCTATGCAAATTTTGCTTTTCTAAAGAATGAAGCGGCATTGCGCCTTGCCGACCGGGTTGATCTGATGCGGCGTGATTTTGACCTATGTCTTGATCTTGGCGCACATGATGGCCGCCTTTTGACGCATCTCGCACCGCTTGGCAAAATCGGCACAATGCTGCATAGCGATCCGGCAGTGGCTTTTGCCAAACATGCTGACAAGCCCTTTATTGTCCATGATTTTGCGAATCTGCCTTTTGCCGATGCCAGCTTTGATGCGGTTTTTTCCTGTCTGAATCTCCATTGGGTTGATGATCTGCCGGGGCTGATGCTGCAAATTCGAAAATTGCTTCGTCCGGACGGTCTGTGTCTGACCAATCTTCTTGGCGGCAATAGCTTATTTGAATTACGCGCGGCCTTAATTGCGGCTGAACAGGATGTAACTGGCGGGTTTAGCCCGCGTTGCGCGCCGATGGCTGATATCAAAGATGTTGGCGGGCTTCTTGGCCGTGCTGGTCTTGCGCTTCCGGTGGCTGATAGCGACCGTTTGACCGTTACTTATCCAAATATGTTTCGCTTGATGGCCGATCTTCGTGGCATGGGTGAACAAAATGCCATGCTTGACCGGTTGCGCCAGCCGACAAGACGCGCCGTTTTCATGCGGGCAGCTGAAATCTATCAAACCAAATTTGGGCGTGATGACGGAACGATTCCGGCGAGTTTCGAGATCATCACCCTTACTGGCTGGGCACCGCATGAAAGCCAGCAAAAGCCCCTTCGCCCCGGATCGGGGAAAACGCATCTTGCCACGGTGATTGGTGGCGATGATGGTGACGATCTAAAACAGGGCTGACGCAAACAGCAAAACCAAAAGCGGCATGACCATAAGTGACATAACCGGCAAGGCGGCGCGTTCAAAACATCATTATTGTCGTCAGGGATTGATGGCCGAAAGCAAAGCCTGCCCCAAATAAAGCCTGCCCCAAAGAAAATATTGTCTTAAAGAAGATCTTGCAGCGCCGAAATCAAGGGAATATCAGCCGCAGGCATCGGATAGTCGCGCAATTGTTGCGGGCGCACCCATTTCAACATGCCGCCTTCAACCGCTTGTGGGCGGCCTTGCCAGCGGCGGCAAACAAACAACATCATTAAAAGATGGAACGCCTCGACATCATCACTTGCAGCATAATGGTGGCTGGCAAAGCTAAGTGGGGCAAGGCAGGATTCGGCGGTATCAATGCCAAGCTCTTCGCGCAATTCGCGGATCAGCGCTGCTTCTGGCGTTTCGCCAGCTTCGATTTTACCGCCCGGAAATTCCCATAATCCGGCCATTGATTTGCCTTCGGGGCGTTGCGCCAGCAAGACCCGTCCATCAATATCGACCAGCGCCACCGCGCTTACCAGCAACATCGCCTAGCTAGCTTCGGTAATCGGCATTGATCGAGATATAGCCATGCGTTAAATCGCATGTCCAAACCCGCGCCGTGCCATTGCCAGCGCCAACCGTCACCGCAAGATCAATCATCTGACCCGTCATATGGGCGGCAATCGGGGTTTCGTCATAATCGGCGATACGCATGCCGTCACGCGCCACCGCATAGCCGCCAATATCAATGGCAATCGCATCAGATGGAATGCCAATGCCCAATTTGCCAATCGCCATGACAATCCGGCCCCAATTGGCATCTTCGCCAGCGATGGCGGTTTTGACTAAAGGCGAATTGGCAATGGCAAGGCCGATTTGACGGGCAATCGCATTGGTCTTGGCACCTGCAATATCAATGGTGACAAGCTTGGTTGCGCCTTCGCCATCGCGCACAATCTGGATGGCAAGATCGCGCATGACCGCGGCCAAGGCGGCGCGGAAATCAGCCAATGCCGGATCATTGGCATCGGCAATCAACCGGTTGCCAGCCATGCCGCTTGCCATCAGAAAAACACTATCATTGGTCGAAGTGTCGCTATCAACGGTAATGGCATTGAAGCTGTCGTCATTGGCGGCGCGAAGACAATGCGCCAGAACGTCTGCTGGCACGGCCGCATCGGTGCCAATATAGCCAAGCATGGTTGCCATATTTGGCGCAATCATGCCTGACCCTTTGGCAATGCCGCATATATCAACCAATACCCCATCAATCATACATTTTGCATGGGCGCCTTTGGCGAATGTATCGGTTGTTAGAATGGCATTGGCGGCATCATGCCAACTGGCATTGCTTTGAGTGACCAATCTATCGAAATAAGGCACCAGCTTGGCCGCATCCAATGGCTCGCCAATCACGCCGGTAGAGGCCACCATGATCGTGCGAGGGTCACAATCAAGATGGCTGGCAAGATGATTGACCATTTCATGAACAGCGTCATCGCCGCGACTGCCAGTAAAGGCATTGGCATTGCCAGCATTGGTGATGATCGCGGCGGCAGTGCCGGTCTTGGCAATTTTCCGGCTCCAGCCAACCGGTGCTGCGGCTGTATCAGATTGCGTAAACACACCAGCAACGCTGCTTTCAGGTGCCAAGCTGATCAGCAGCAAATCATCGCGCCCTTGATAGCGCATGCCGCTGGCGGCGGTACCGAGCTTGATACCGGCAATCGGTGGCAGGTCGGGAAAGCTGTAAGGTGCCAAGGGAGAAACGGTCATGGCTGTGGCTTTTACTGGCTATTGCCAGCGGCCATTGCATCTTTGCGAATATCGGCAAAGCTGCGGAGTTTGATGTCCTGTTTTGCGCGCAATTCTTCAAGAACACGGCCCAAGGCTTGCGTTGATAGATTCTGCACAAGCTGGTCACGCATGGCTTCAAGCGTTGGGGCTGGTGCAATCGCCTTTTCATCAACTTTGATAACATGCCAGCCAAACTGGGTCTGGACTGGGGTTTTGCTAAAGCTGCCATCGCTGAGCGCAAAGGCGGCATTTTCAAAGGCTGGCACCATCTGGCCTCGGCCAAAAGTGCCAAGTGATCCGCCATTTGGCCCGCTTGGTCCGGTTGATTTGGTTTTTGCCAATTCGGCAAAATCTTCGCCTTTTTCAAGCGCGGCAATCACCGCCTTGGCTTCATCTTCGGTTTCAACGAGAATATGTGATGCCGTCACCTGTTCGCGTGATGCGCTGTCTGCGACAAATTTCTGATAGGCATTTTCAATCGCGGCATCATTCACTTCGCCAGCAACCGTCTCGCCGAGCCATGATTCGGCAAGAACGCGGTCAGCGGCAACCCTCATCGCCGCGGCAACATCGTCTTTTTGGTCATGTTTTGCCGTGCGGGCGGCATCGGCGGCAATGCGCGCATCAACCATATCGGTGACCAGTTGGTCGAAATAATTTGCCAAAGGCGTTTGCCGGAATTCATCTGGAAGACGCTCGGCCTGCCGCATGACATCATCAAGCCACAAGGTTTCGCCATTGACCGTGCCAACCGGAATCCGGTCGTCATTGGCATGTGCCATCATGCCTATGCCAGCAAAAAGCGCGGCGCCTGTTACAAGGCCGATAAACCGATGGGCAAAAATACCATTACGCATTCGTAAATCCTCTTAAAATGAGCAGGCCGTGCCGCAATCACCGGCGCGCCATTGGATCGTCAGGAAAAATTCAGATCAAACCGGCCAGTCTTTAACTGCCAACCTATTGTGTTAGTGTTAGTGTTAGCGAAGCTAACTTCTAAGAGCAAGCCCGCGCTTGAAAAAGGCGCAATATTCTGCGGCAGGCTGGGCGAGGTTATCTACCTTTAGGCGGTTTTGTAAAATCACAGGTAAATCGGGAAAAACATACTCAAACAATTGACAAAATTCGCGTCTATACCTATGTCCAGTCAGGTGCTTTTCGCACCAGCTTTATATTTGCCGTCCGGCAGCGCATTTGCCACATGGCTGGGGAGTTACGATGTTTGCGTCTTTTGCAAAAAACCTGTTTGGCAGCTCGAATGACCGTATCGTCAAATCGATGCAGCCATTGGTTCAGCAGATTAATGACCGCGAAACCAATTTTGCCAGCCTCGATGATGATGCCATTCGGGCAATGGTCGTCGATATCCGCCAGAAAATAACCGATGGCGCGTCAAAAGATGATTTTTTAATTGATGTATTTGCGCTGGTTCGCGAAGCCGCTAAACGCACTCTTGGCCAGCGTCATTTCGATGTCCAATTGATGGGTGGTATTGCGCTTCATCGTGGCCAGATTGCCGAAATGAAAACTGGCGAAGGCAAAACGCTTGTTGCGACTTTGGCGGTGGTGCTGAATGCGCTTGATGGGCGCGGTGTTCATGTTGTCACGGTCAATGATTATTTGGCATCACGCGATGCGGCATGGATGAGCAAGGTCTATGAATTTTTGGGGCTAAGCGTTGGCTGCATCACTGGCGGGCTTGATGATGATCAGCGCCGTGCCGCCTATGGTTGTGATGTCACTTACGGCACGAATAATGAATTCGGCTTTGACTATCTTCGTGACAATCTGAAATACAGTCTTGAAGATATGGTGCAGCGTGATTTCAGTTTTGCGATTGTCGATGAGGTTGATTCGATCCTGATTGATGAAGCGCGCACCCCGCTGATCATTTCCGGCCCTGCTGAAACCAATGCCGAGCATTATCATGTTGCTAATCAGATCATCCCGTTATTGGTGGATGAAGATTTTGATCTTGATGAAAAGGGCAACAGTGTCTCGCTGAGTGAAATTGGCATTGAACATGCCGAAACCCTGCTTCGCGAGCGTGGTGCCATTGGTGATGCAACGCTTTACGACATTGAAAATGTTGGGCTGTTGCATCATGTCAATCAGGCGCTTCGTGCGCATCGTCTTTTCGCTCGTGACACGCATTATATGCTAAAGGCTGGCGAGGTTGTCATCATTGATGAATTTACCGGTCGCGCCATGGAAGGCCGCCGTTTTTCTGATGGGCTGCATCAGGCGATTGAGGCGAAAGAGGGTGTTGAAATTCAGGCCGAAAACCAGACGCTGGCTTCAGTCACCTTCCAGAATTATTTCCGCATGTATGACAAGCTGGCAGGCATGACCGGAACAGCCATGACTGAGGCTGGTGAATTTTCTGAAATCTACGCTTTGGAAGTTATGGCCATCCCGACCAATCGTGATGTTGCCCGTATTGATTATGATGATGAAGTTTACCGCACCAGTGCCGAACGTGACGAAGCCGTTATCGCACTGATTCTTGAATGCCGGTCACGTCAACAGCCGGTTCTTGTTGGCACGATCAGTATTGATAAATCCGAACGCCTATCAGCCGAATTGAAAAAGCGTAAAATCGACCATCGGGTTCTGAACGCGCGTTTCCATGAAGAAGAAGCCAAAATCATTGCTGATGCTGGCGTGCCCGGTGCGGTTACGATTGCCACCAATATGGCTGGACGCGGAACCGATATTCAACTTGGTGGTAATTTGGAAATGCGGCTTGCCAGCCTTGAGGCCGAAGGCAAACCAGTTACCGAAACGGTTACTTCCAAAATTGCCGCTGAAATTGAAGCGGCCAGAGCCACCGCGCTTGCTGCTGGCGGGCTATATGTTATTTGTACCGAACGCCATGAATCGCGCCGGATTGATAATCAGCTTCGTGGCCGAACAGGACGTCAGGGTGATCCTGGCGCGTCAAAATTCTTCTTGTCATTACAAGATGATCTGATGCGTATTTTCGGCTCGGAAAAGCTGGAAAGCATGCTGTTAAAGCTTGGCCTTGAAGAAGGCGAGGCCATTATGCATCCATGGATTAACAAGGCTGTTGAAAAAGCTCAATCCAAAGTTGAGGCACGTAATTTCGAAATTCGCAAACAATTGCTGAAATATGATGATGTCATGAATGACCAGCGCCGGGTGATTTTTGACCAGCGCAAGGAAATCATGCGCGCTGATGATGTTCATGACACGGTTGTTGATATGCGCCATGAAGCCGCCGCCTTGATTGTTGAACGGTCAATTCCCGCTGGCACTTATCATGATGCATGGGATTCAGAAACGCTTGATGCCGACTCGCGCCGCGTGTTGGGGGTTGAGGCACCGATTGCTGATTGGTTTGCCGAAGATGGCATTGCCGAACCGGAAATCGAAGCCAGATTGATTGATGCTGCTGATCGCCATATGGCCGAAAAAGCCGTCAGGCTTGGGCCCGATATCATGAGGATGGCGGAAAAGAATCTGCTTTTGCAGGTGCTTGACCAGCAATGGAAAGAACATTTATTGACCCTTGATCAATTGCGTCAGGGAATCACTCTTCGGGCCTATGGGCAAAAAGATCCTTTGAATGAATATAAGCGCGAAGCCTTTTTGTTGTTTGAAACGATGCTTGCCAATATGCGGGAAACCACAAGCATGGTTCTCTCGCATGTAGAGATTCGCCAGCCCGATGAACAAGGCGCGCCGCCGGCCGCTTCAGCTGAGTCTTCTGCCAATGCGAAAGTGTCGCGAAATGCCCCTTGCCCATGCGGATCAGGCAAGAAATTCAAACATTGCCATGGTGCGCTTTAACGCCGCCATATTGCTGGTTTCGGGGCTTGTCGTCCTTCTATATGCCTCTTATCTATAAGATAGATAGATTTTGGTGAGGCGGAACGGATGATCAAATATCAATTGATCTGCGATTTGACGCATGAATTTGAAGGCTGGTTCCAAACTAGCGCTGCTTTTGATGCGCAGAATGAAGCGGGGCTCGTCACCTGTCCGGTTTGTGACAGCGTCACGGTGCGCCGCGCGCTAATGACGCCCAATCTGGCCAGCCCAAAACGTCGCCGTGATGATATGCGTCACTTGCCAGCGGCTGAAACTGGCCATCATCTTGGCAATCAGGCTGGCACCATCGCGCCGTCTTCTCAAGTCGCATCTGGCCAAACCGCATCGGCGCATGTTGCCGCATCCAGGCCCGACCCATCTAAGCCGGCCTCATTGCAGGCCGCCCCATCACAGGCTGCGCTTGGCGAGGCGATCGCACAGCTACGCCAATTGCAGCGTAAGATAAAGTCTGAATGCCGTGATGTCGGGACTGATTTTGCAACGGAAGTTCGTAAAATGCATTATGGCGACAGCGAACCTGAAAATATTTACGGTCATTCAAGTGCTGAAGAACGCGAATCACTTGCCGATGAAGGCATTGATATCGTGACTTTGCCGTGGTTGCCGCCTGAACATTAAACCGAATGGTTTGCGGCCTTTGCCCTATCGAAAGCCGCCACTTGCCGCATAATTGATCGCCAGTGATCCGATTGGCATAAACCCGCCGCCCGGACAGGGCGCAAAACCGGTCATATCATCAAGAGCAATCCCCGCTGCGGCGAATTCGGCGCGTAATTCGGCTGGCCGCACGAATTTGCGCGGATCATGTGTGCCAGCAGGCACAAGCCGAACAATATATTCAAGCGCAAATTTGGCAAAAATCAGCGCTGGCAAGCTGCGGTTAATGGTGGTGATCACGACAACACCATCCGGTGCCAGCATCGTGGCAATCGCCGTGATGAAAAGGGGGCGGTCGGCAACATGTTCGATCACTTCAGAGGCATAGATCACATCGAATTTGGCACCGCTTGCGGCTAGATCTTCGGCTGTGATGACCTGATAATCAATGGCAAGCTGCATCGATTCAGCATGTGTTCTGGCCGCGCTGATCGCCGGTGCGGTTACGTCAATGCCGGTTACCTCTGCGCCAAGCCGTGCCATTGGTTCGGCAAGCAAGCCGCCGCCACAGCCAATATCGAGTAATTTCAATCCTGCCAATGATGGTTTTGCGCTTTGCTTTTCACCTGTTTTCATTGGAAAAAACCGGCCAATCGCTTGCAGAATATAGTCAATCCGGACAGGGGTAAAAGCATGCAAAGGCGCCATTGGTCCTTTTTGATCCCACCATTGGTCGGATAGGGCGGCAAAATTATCAATCTCTGTTTGATCGGCTGTAGTTATCATAGTCTTGCCTCGGCGGCTGGTAATCGTTATAGCTGCGTGAAATCAGATTTACTGGAAAACAGCATACAGCAAATGGCACGGATTGTTCAAAAATTTGGTGGTACCTCGGTGGCCGATCTTGATCGCATACGCAATGTGGCGCAGCGGGTAAAAACCGAAGTTGACGCTGGCCATGAGGTTGCGGTTGTTGTCTCGGCAATGTCGGGAACAACAAATCAGCTTGTCTCATGGGCATCGGAAATCGGCCCGCTTCATGATGCTCGGGAATATGATACGATTGTTGCAACCGGCGAACAGGTGACGGTCGGCTTGCTGGCGATTGCTTTGCAGAATATCGGCATCGATGCGCGGTCATGGCTCGGCTGGCAGATTCCCATTCGGTCAGATAATGTTCATGGTGCGGCGCGGATTGACTCGATTGACGGGTCGGCCATTCGCGAGCGTATGAAAGCCGGACAAGTTGCAGTCATTGCCGGTTTTCAGGGCATTGGCCCCGATGGCCGGATCAGTACACTCGGCCGAGGTGGCTCGGATACATCGGCCGTTGCGATTGCCGCCGCGCTCGAAGCTGATCGGTGCGATATCTATACTGATGTCGATGGGGTTTATACTACCGATCCGCGAATCGCACCAAAAGCAACTAAATTAGCGCGAATCACCTTTGAAGAAATGCTGGAAATGGCATCATCAGGTGCCAAAGTCTTGCAAACAAGATCAGTCGCCATGGCGATGCGCCATAATGTTAATCTGCAGGTGCGCTCAAGTTTCAATGATGCACCAGGCACTTTAGTCGTGAATGAGGATTTAGTCGTGGAACAAGAAATCATTAGCGGGATTGCTTATAGCCCTGATGAGGCCAAAATCACCATCGTTGGCCTGCCTGACCAGCCGGGTGTTGCTGCCGGTGTTTTTGGCGCTTTGGCAGATAATCATGTCAATGTGGATATGATTGTACAAAGCGCATCAAGCGCCGTGAAGAAAACTGATATCAGCTTTTCGGTCAGCCGTGGCGACCTTGATAAAGCCGTTGATATTATTAATAAAATTAAAGATGAGCTGGAATTTGACTCGGTTGACGCATCGCCAAATGTTGCCAAAATTTCGGTTGTGGGAACGGCGATGCGGACCCAGCCTGGTGTTGCCAAGACCATGTTTGAAACGCTGGCGGCAAAGGGCATAAATCTGCATGTGATTTCAACATCCGAAATCAAGATTTCCGTTTTGATCGATGCTGAATATACCGAGTTAGCGGTTCGCAGCCTGCATACCGCCTATGGGCTGGATGACGAATCTTAATATCGCCGTAATAGCAATAGTTGCTTGCTAAAGTCATGAAAATCTGCGACGCAACGGGATCAACGGCTAATGTTATCAGCTACATGATCGTTGGATATTGTTTTAAAACTTAAAGTTTTATTTGAAATTATCAGAGATTTCTGGTGCTTTTGTATAATTTGTATAAATAGATGATGAATGGAGACCGGTTTTTGGTGCACGTTCAAGATAAAGATACCAAACTTTTAGTTGCTGGCGACAGTTTCGAACAAATCGGTTCGACGCTTAAACATGCGCGTCGACTTCAGGGTTTGAAAATCAGCGACGTATCACAGCACCTCCGCATCTCGGTTGATTATCTGTCAAAGCTCGAATCAGGTGCCTTTGATCAATTGCCAGCACCAGCCTATGTCACAGGGTTTTTGCGAAGCTATGGCCAGTATGTTGGGCTTGATCCATCAACACTTGTGGCGCGCTATACCGCATTGTCGGCCAAAGCGGCGACCATACCAACCTATAAAATGCCAATGAGTACGCGGCCACCACAGCGATCAGCACCAGTGATTGCTTCAATGCTGGTTGTTTGTGCTGGCATTGCCTATGGCGGTTGGTATTGGATAAATGGCGGTGATGTGAATGATCAGATGGCGATGGCGCCAAGCGAGATTGTGGAAACCCCGTCAATTCCTGCCGCGATGCAAGACACGCTTATCGACCAACGCGTGGGGTCGGACGTGCTGAATTATGATCAGGCGCAAAGCCAAAATCTGACAGCGCCCTCCGCTCAGCCCAAAAAAGTCATCGCCGCCAAGGCTGTAATGCCAACCCCAAGCGCGGCAACAGCTGATCCAGCCGCCGAGACAAAAAATGTCACTGTGAAGATGCCAGCTGTGGCATCAGCGAATCCTGTCGAAATTGTCGCAGCGATTATCGCGCCGCGCGAACCAGCCGCGCCGCCAGCCGATGTGGACACCCCCGTTCTATCAGGCGATCTTGCCGAAACACAGGTGATTACCCCCGTATCGCAAGATGGCGTAACGCGGTTGGCTGAAAATAGCGCCATTGCCAATCTTCGTGATCCGGCGCAGGAAATTACCATCCGCGCGGTTGCCGCAAGCTGGGTTGAAATCGTGCGTGATAATGGCGAAGAAGTGATGGCAAAATTGATGCGGGCTGGTGACAGCTATGTTGTTGAGGGCAATACGCGGCTTTATCTTAGCACCGGCAATGCTGGTGGGCTGGAAATTGTCATTGGAAGCGATGACCCTCGCTCAATCGGCGAAACTGGTCAGATTGTTCGTGATCTTCCATTGGTTACCGGTAAATTACGGCAGACGCTCTAGCCTCAATCCCAGCCCGGTTTTTCCCTTTCTTGATATGATTATTTCCAAATATTTTGGGGCGTGATCCCGATTTTAAGTTTTCTCTGTGATGTTGACGTTTTTCTTGGGGACTTTGCCTGTTTGCGCTGCGATGGCTGGGCAAACTTCATGGCCTGCCAGCCATCTTGGAAATTGATCGCAACACCCCATCTGAACAAAGTGACGCATTGATCTGGCGCTTGCCCACCGAACAGGGTATAGAATGGAGCAAATTCAACAGGGGTGCGCCGCGCCATTATTTGGAGTGCAAAAGTGTCAAACGCTTATCGGGCTTATCGAACAATTGAGCGCCGTCGCTGTCGTCAGGTGATGGTCGGATCAGTTCCGGTTGGCGGCGATGCGCCAATTTCGGTGCAAACCATGACCAACAGCCTGACAAGTGATATTGACAGCACCTTGGCGCAAATCAATG
>Ga0206129_10002385_pt1 | contig 23349 bp, 20 predicted proteins | sample Helgoland_Spring_8_FD_148616 | JGI IMG/M metagenome (GOLD analysis project Ga0206129, IMG submission 148616) | Pelagic subsurface seawater microbial communities from Kabeltonne, Helgoland, North Sea - Helgoland_Spring_Bloom_20160502_2 | ecosystem: Environmental > Aquatic > Marine > Epipelagic ...
AGAATGAACAACGTGTGACGCATTATTATTATTATTAGGAGAATGATGATATTTTGATGTATAATTATGTTTTTGTGATGGTTGTGATTCTGATAAATTCTTAAAATAATCTACCGATGCTTTAAAATCGCTTTGAAATTCTTGCGACGATTGTTGAATGGGTGGTTTACGTTTATCCGGTTCCATTAATTTTTTATAATTTTGTTCTTGATGTTGCCGCAGATGACGTAAAATATGTTGTTTACGCAACTGTCTTTTTTTTGTTTTTTCGTTTATAGGTGGTTTTACTTTGATTTCGGAATTATCTTTTTTACCCCTTTTCTTGGACTTTCTGTTCGATGATGTAAATAAATCAGGGTTTATAGAAATAGTTTTATTCATTTATTTTACCTAAAGAACAATATTTAACGAATTATACATATAACCCAATAAGTTGCGGTTTTTCATCTTCATGTAATGAACTATGTTTTTTGAATTGTTCAAATCCCTTATTCATGTCTATCATTGTAATTAATTTCTTTTCCGCATCATTACCATATATGCGCCGCCCATGGCATATTTTCACATAGGAAAACAATTGTTCCATGTCGCGACCATAATGTCTAAAAAATTTATAATGTTTTTTGAACCATAGAATTTGTTCATTTTTATTGTCATCTATTTTCCAATCATTTTCTTGGACATTTTTCAAAAAGATTTGATATAATTCTTTGAAATTATATTTTTCTAAATAAAAACGCCATATAAAACGAGATTCTAATCCACGATTTGCTTGAAAAAAACTATTTCTCAATTCCTCTTTATATCCGGCAATAATGACCATAAGTTCGCCTTTATGTTTACTTAACGATTCGCATAATGTATCGATACATTCACGTGTAAAACTATCTCCTTCATAATTATTTGCCAATGAATATGCTTCATCAATAAATAAACATCCGCCCAAACATTCCTCAATAACTTTCGATGTTTTTATTGCGGTTTGACCCAAATATCCGGCAACTAAATCGCTACGATTCACCTTTTTAAAGACATTATTTTTCAAAATTCCAAGTTTTGAGTACATTTGCCCCAAAATAGTAGCGATTTCGGTTTTTCCCGTACCTGGTGGACCATATAAAACAGTATGCATAAAATCCGATTCTGTTCCAATGTGAAGATTTTGAATAAAATACAATAATTGATTTAATATTTGTCCTTTGAAATCATCTAGACCGACCATTGAATTTAGTTGTTGAAGTTCTTCTTGAATATTTTTTAAGGATTGTAAATCAATGTTATATTCAGTATCTTCATTGTATTCATTTTCATCAACTATTTTCAATAAATCATCGATCGAATTAATTTCAATTTCAATGGTTTTCGTTTTCGTTTTCTTCACAATGGGTTGTATTTCAGGAATTTTTGTTGATATGGGTTCCTTTGAAGTAGGTGAAAATAATCGTTCCGATAATAATCCGGTCGAATTACTATCAAAATTACGTGAAAATTTCATAGGTTCACTAATTAATACTTGATTTTCATTACAAAATGATGGATTATATAATTGCTGTTGAAAATAATAAAGATCTGTCATTTTCATATAATGATAAAAATCACTATATTGTTTGTTTTTCTGCTCCTGAATTTCATCTAGTATTTCAACAAATTTTTCAGCCATTATATTTGTTGTAATAGTTGTATTTATATATTTTATCACAAATTACAAATAATATGTATTCGTAGCAATATTATAACTTAACGAAACAACATAAAAAATTGATTCATATGATATGTTAATATCTAGTATCAATAAATGATGTCAATTGAAAAAATGTCTTGTGATTCGTCGATTTCGGGGAAAACGAATATTTCAAATTTCGCACCTGCGAAAATGGGAAAAACCGTTCGCATAAAAAGATCCAAAAAGGTTCAGGTAGAAATAGAACCTGAGACAATAACTAATATTCCAGAAATTGATGAAATTGAAAAGAATGTTTTATCTCATTTGGGTAATTATACCGAAGAACCGTTTGATATTATAGAATCTTATTTTAAAGGACAGCATTTGGAGAGACTAGTACGTCATCAAATTGAGTCTTACAATCATTTTGTAAACTATCAAATCCAGCGTACTATCCAAATGTTCAATCCTGTAAAAATTCATTCTGAAAATGATTATGTTCCCGATAAGGACAAATATATGCTAGAAATAGACATATCTTTCGATAATTTTAAACTATATCCTCCGCAAATCCACGAAAATAACGGAGCTACTAAGATTATGTTGCCAGACGAAGCAAAATTGCGTAATTTCACCTATGCTTCTACAATGGCGATTGACTTGAATATCAAATACACGATTCGTAACAACGAAACCATGGATAGTCCTCGTATTATTTACAAAACTTTGCCAAAGATCAATATCGGAAAAATGCCTATCATGTTACGTTCTTCAATATGTATTTTAAAGCAAAACAATCACATCCATCCCTCTCTCACTGGAGAATGTGAAATGGATTGCGGTGGTTATTTTATCATAAAAGGATCCGAAAAGACTGTATTGGGTCAAGAACGCGCGGCAGAGAATCGCGTATCATGTTTCGATGGAAAAAATACAACCAAATGGACATGGTATGCTGAAATTAAGTCGGTTCCTGATTACAAATGTATTTCGCCCAAGCAGATTGAAATAATGATCGCGAGTAAGAATAATGGATTTGGACATGGTCTATTTATTCAAATTCCTCGCGTAAAACAACCTATTGAACTATTCGTCCTATTTAGAGCACTTGGTGTAATGAGTGATAAAGACATTTGTCAATACATTGTATTGGACGTGGAGGATGATAAACAGGTGGAACTAACACAATGTCTTCAAGCATCGGTCATTGATGCCAACAAATACATGACACAAGAAGATGCCATTACGCATATTACAACTTATGTTGCGTATACGCCGATTAACATGGACAAAGAGAAAGGTGCTCAAAAGAAGCGTGAATTTGCGATTGAAGTGTTAAACAACGATCTTTTCCCCCATTGTACAACAAAACCACAAAAGTTGTATATGCTCGGTTATATGGCAAACAAACTTCTCCAAACTAGTTTGAAATGGATTCCTCCATGCGATCGCGATTCGTATCTAAATAAGCGAATTGAATTAACTGGCACTTTGTTAAATAATTTGTTCCGCAATTATTTCAACAAACTTGTCAAAGAAATGCAAAAGCAAGTTGTTCGTGAAATCAACAACGGTTCATGGCGTTCATCAGAAGATTATGAGAATATTATTAACATGACTAATATTTACAAAATCATGAAGTCCATGACAATTGAAAATGGAATATCGCGTGCTTTATCTACTGGTGATTTTAGTATTAAACAGGCAAACAGTAGTAAAGTAGGCGTTGCTCAAGTACTAAATCGACTTACTTATGTTTCAAGTTTGAGTCATTTGCGTCGTATCAATACACCATTGGAAAAAAGTGGTGAATTGATTGCTCCTCGTAAATTACACAATACTACCTGGGGATTCTTATGTCCAGCAGAGACTCCAGAGGGACAATCAATTGGTATTGTCAAAAATATTAGTTACATGGCTCATCTAACGATTCCTACAAATAGTCATTCATTACATGATTATATCTTGCCGAGAATTACCAAGGTTGATGAAGTAACTCCAGGTGAATTATGTGGTAAAGTAAAGATATTTATCAATGGTTGTTGGGTTGGTATTAGTAAAAGTCCCCTTGAATTTTACAATGACATTCGAGAGAAAAAGTGTAAAGGTATTATTAACATCTATACGTCAGTTGTATTCGATTATAAAAGACTCGAAATTCGAATTTGTAATGACGGTGGTCGATTGGCAAGACCCGTTTTGCGTGTGAAAAACAATAAGGCGCTTATTACCAAAGACATGATTTCAAAGTTGCGTTCAAATGAATTATCATGGAATGATTTAATTACCGCATGTAAATTGGACGATTCAGTAATTGAATATATTGATCCAGAAGAACAAGATTATTCTACTATCGCAATGAAGAACAAAAATGGATATTTACATGAGGATGCTTCTATACAATACTCGCATTGTGAAATCCATCCGAGTGTCATTTTCGGAGTTCTTGCCTCATGTATTCCTTTCCCTGATCATAACCAGGCACCTAGAAATACCTATCAGTGTGCTATGGGTAAACAGGCAATGGGTGTATATGCGACAAATTTCGACAAGCGCATGGATAAGACGGCATATGTCCTTACGTATCCATCTCGTCCTTTGGTAGATACACGTCTAATGAATTTCATTGAATTGAATAAACTCCCGTCTGGCACACAGATTCACGTAGCAATTATGTCACACAGTGGTTACAATCAGGAAGATTCGGTTCTAGTGAATCAAGGTTCCATTGACAGAGGTCTATTTGGTACTACAATTTACCATACGGAAAAGGACGAAGATAAAAACATTATTCGCGACGAGATTATTCGATGTAAACCAAATCCGGCCAAAACAAAAGGTGTGAAATTTGGAAATTATGACAAACTGAACACGCAAGGATTTATTCCAGAGAATTCATTAGTTGAAAATCGTGATGTTATTATTGCCAAAATTGTTCCTATTAAAGAAAACCGAAATGATCCGACAAAAACCATTAAATATGAAGACCAAAGTAAAACATTCAGAACTTCTGAAGAAACATATATTGATAAGAATTACACTGGTCGTAATGGTGATGGTTATAATTTTGCCAAAGTGCGCATTCGTACATTCAGGAAACCTGTTCTAGGTGATAAAGTTTCATCAAGACATGGACAAAAGGGTACGGTTGGTAATATTATTCCGGAATGCGATATGCCGTTTACCAAAGATGGTATTCGACCGGACATCATCATTAATCCTCATGCGATTCCCTCGCGAATGACTATTGGACAACTAAAAGAAACATTGTTAGGAAAAGTACTCTTAGAAATTGGTATGTTTGGTGATGGAACTAGTTTCGGTAATTTGGATATAAAAACCATTTCCAAAGAGTTGTTGAATTTGGGTTATGAAAGTTATGGCAATGAAGTATTATATGATGGATTATCTGGCGACCAAATGGAAACAAATATCTTTATGGGTCCAGTGTTTTACCAACGATTGAAACACATGGTAAATGACAAGCAACATAGTCGTTCAATTGGTCCAATGGTAAATCTTACAAGACAACCCGCAGAAGGTAGAAGTCGCGATGGTGGATTCCGTATTGGAGAAATGGAACGTGATGTTATGTTGTCTCATGGAATTTCGAGATTCTGTAGAGAACGTTTATATGATGTATCTGATAAATACAAGGTCCATATTTGTAAAAAGTGCGGTATGATTGCTGCGTATAATGACGGAAACAACAAGTCATTCACACACGATAAATTCACTATACATAGTTGTAAAACGTGTGATAATACGACAGACTTTGCGTTGGTAGATATTCCATATGCGTATAAACTCATGTCGCAGGAACTCCAAACAATCAATATCGTACCAAGACTTATTGTAGAGTAATTATTTCATATAATGTAACATAAACAACTGAATATTTTTTATGTTACGATAATAGATTTTATTTTTCTTCATCACTGTCAAATATAATTTGTCGTGATATAGTTGTAATTATTTCACCCCCATCGCGGTCATTGTCTTCTATTTGCGTTTCGTTGCTCGGATTCTCTTCTTCTTCGTCCTTTTCTTCTTCTTCCTCTTCTTCTTCATCCTTTTCTTCTTCTTCCTCTTCTTCTTCATCCTTTTCTTCTTCCTCTTCTTCATCCTCTTCTTCATCCTCTTCTTCATCCTCATCAATTTCACTATTATGATAATGACCACCATGATCATAAATTTCACTATTATCGTCATCATCATCATCATCATTAACGCCATGACGAATAATATAGCGAAACATTACATTTGTAGTTGGAAACTGTGCTGGATTAATAGGTTGAAACTCTTCATTATAAATATGCTGCCATATTACTTTAATAACATTATTTTCCGTGTCGTGGTCACGAACTGATTTCATAATTTTCCTACCAAACGGTGGATTTTCATTTGCAAATTGTAATATTTTATATTGAACTAAATTACGATAGAATACACGTTTGTTGTAAGGTCGCATTGAATATTCAGACACAATATAAAAATATAATAATGGTTCAAATGCCTTGATAATTGTTTTTGTTGGAAAATCTGGGTCAAACTTACATTTATTCTTTACAGACTTCAGGTCTAACATATCCATAATCTCATCTAATTTTTCACATGCCGAAGAATTTTTAACAAAATCTGTTATTGCTTCTTCGCGTAATAAGTATTCGTTATTTTCTAGAAATTTATCAATATTAAAACTCGCTTTATATAATAGTTGCAGTAATATTGGCATTTCATAATTAGAATTACGGACCTCTGTATATATATTTAATAAAACACCAACTGGAAATTCATTATTTGTATATGGATTTTTTGGTAAATATGGTTCATTAAAAAAACTCACTGAATATAGTAGCGCACTTTTACAAATATTGATTAAATCACGTAGCATAAAATAATACAATGTGCCATCCTGATATATTTTCATAGATAAATGTGGTTTTAAAGAAATTTCATTCATTTCCATATCCATCTTAATTTTTGGTTTCATACTATTAATTTTACATCTAATGAAAAAACGGTTCAACACACCATAGCATTTTTGCGTTTTGAAAAATATATCATTTAATTCAGCTTTATAAGAAGATTCGGTAAATGGATTGGTTATTATTTCATTCCAATAGTATAATTTTGTTTTTGAAATATCATCATATTTGTTTAACAAATGAAACATCATGCCATATAATGACGAATATTTATGTAAATATTTATGAAAATCTTTGTTCATATGAACATCGTTCCACATATCATTTGATTCTAAAATAGTAGTTCTACAATTTATATCGACATTCAATATATTCATCATAATTGTTGTCCATAAAATCATAGTTTGCTATATAACTATATAAACCTAATATTTATATGCTTTCTAAATATAAACATGAGTCATGACGAAAATAAATACAATCCTGATATAATAGACAAACCTATACAAATTATAAAACAACCAACCATAACATTCGATGGACCGAATATTATAGAAATAAATGATATTCGCAGTTCAAGTGATTTTCGAGGAATAAGTTTTTCAAATTATAAACGCTCTGATGTAAAAAAAAGATTAATTGACGCAATGCAATCCAAAAATATTGAACCGGCTTGCTATTGGTGTGCTGAATTATTATGTGCAGGACACTATACCGAATTATGGGAAATTATACTCTATTATAGTTCAAAACATATACATTTGGGAAATCCAAAAATTGCTATTTACTTGGAACTGCGATATAATATATTCCGAAATATTGTGAATCAAAGTACCAACATAAATGAATTAGATTTGCGAAATAATGAAAAGATACGCAAATTATTTGCTGAAATGATTTGCACGTTATGTTTATCAAATAAAAAACCCAGTTTCGAGCAAACAAAAATTAAAACGGAAAATGCCTTTGATATGACACAATTATCAAGTAAATTAAAGGCACCAAATGCTGAATATGTGAGAGAAAATATGAAACCGAAAGATCCAAAGGAACTATTTATAGCATTAAACGAATTTGCTTTTTCATTGTCTCATGAATCATCTAATATGTGTGATGCGTTTTATTGGTTAGAATGGATGTTAGAATTTGAAACCACATGTAAAAAAAAGAAACAGGTGTTGAAATGTGAACATCGTTCTGGTAATGTAGAAAATAAGTATCGAGGAAATATCATATGGATTATTTGGGATATTTTATTAGATTACTGTCAATTACAATCAAATGAATTGGTCAAAAAAACAATGATTTCATTAAATAAACTGTTTTGTATCAAATATACAGACGCATCCAATAAAAAACGACGTTATTTATTATATTACTCGATTAGTTTATTGACAGAACATGTCAATACAAATGTAGAGATATTGCCAAACAAAACTATATTACAAAGTGTATTAGATCAAATCGAAACAGTATACAAACAAATTAAAAAAAACGAGCAAGCACCAAAAACAGAGTATTTATTTCAAGGTATTGATAAAAAAAGAGCACTCGAAAAATCATTAAAACAAATGGAAATAGTGAATTCAATTATAAATACATAAAATTATTTAACAAACATTAGTTTATAACCTAATCTATGTGAACTATAACAAAAAAAACGTTCATACGCATGTTCGATCATTCCATCTCGTAATTGAAAACTATTGGTTGAATATTTAATCGCATGGTATAAATTACCCGATAATCCAAGAGTTTTTCCGTGACGCTGATAATGTTCAAATAGGCGATCTTTGTGTAGTGATCCATTTTTCAAATATTTGTTATTTGAATAATAATACCAATTCCAATCAAAACTGTGGGTATGATTCAATGAATTGATAATATTTGTTATATTTATTTTCATAAATAATTCATTTATAATCGAAAAACGCATCCAAAACATGGTTCCTGATACATATGGTTGTTTACTTACATTTGTTTTTTCTTGAAAATACCAAAACAATAGTTGCTGTAAATATTGCTGATTTCGTACAAAATCGACGTGTGCGTCAATACATCGTGCCGTTTTTGATGCTAAAATACCAACATCTTTGTGTTCATTTAACTCATTTATTATTTTGCGTATGATTTGATTGCTTCCCAATATAGGTTCTAATAATCCATCTCGTTTTTCATTATCCGTTTTAGTATGTAGTTTCAAAACATAATCATAACTTTCATTTCTTTCTTTGACAATTTGTAATATATGAAAAAAACTACCAATATCAAACCCATAATTTTCAGATAAAACGAAATATACATTTGGATATTTTTTTTGTAATTGACTCAATTGCGTTTTTTGTATACTATCGATTACATTGAAATAAATAGTCAAATTATATTCCTCATACTGAGCAGATATTAAATTATCTATATATTTGGTCATTTTCGTAAATATGTGATAACTACCAATATGACAAATACAAAGTACATTTGGTAAATATTCATTTTTGGTATGGTGTATTTTTTTTGTTTCAACTGTATATTTCACGTTATAAATTGAATTTTGTTTCCATAATACACTATAATGAAAATTATTTTGATATTCGCCTTGTTCTTTTCTGTAATTATCATAAACATCCAAAACCTTACAATTATTGAAAATTATTGCGTTATTCTCATCGTGAAATAGTTCAATTGAATTTAATAGATGGACACCTTTATTTTCACCAAAAAATTTCTTACCAAGTAATCCAGGACCAGTTGGATATAATGCGTTTTTTCCATAATAATATGTTTCCACGTTTTCAATAATTGCATAAATACATTGGCGTAATATTTTATTTCTTGGACTAACTACTATTAAAGCTGTATATATTCCCTGTTCATCTTTATTCCACCATGCGTTTTGTTTTGTATTAGGACGATCTATTACAAAATGTTCCTTATAACATAGTTCGTCTAATTGAAAATTATTGAGTGTATGATATTTAATGTCCAAATAAATACCACCGTGTATATACAAAATACAAAATCTCCATAAATCGGATTTATACGACGAAGGGGATAATTTTTCATAAGCGGTCAATACTTCCTTATCAAATGATTGTTCAATAAACTTAGCACAGTCTTCTTCGTCATATAAATGAAAACATATGTTAGGATTTTGTTTTTTCAATTGTTCATAATTTTCAGCCATTAATGGTGGTAAATTTTTCGTATGCCACACTGTATAACAGTGTCTAGGTATTTCATATTCATTTTCTTGAACTGATTTTACAAACAGTTTTTGAAGTATTTTTTGTCCATTTTCTATAAATTTGTTCAGTGTTTCTTCGTAATTTGATACTTCTACCGGGATATTTTTTTCTTGGACATTTTGTATTTGTAATTCTTGAATATATTTTTCATTTTCGTTTTGTCTTCTTATATTCAATTGTACTTGTATCAATTTTTCATCCTCGTCCTTATTTTCTCCATTTTCATCATCGTCCTTATTTTCATCCTCATCCTCCTCCTCATTTTCAGCGTCATCTAATTCAAATATATTATCGCTCTCCAAAAGTTCTTGGTAATCATTAGTGTTACTATGATCATTAAAATTGTCAGAAAAAATTTCGGTTTTATTATTGTAATCTAGTTTTAGAGCAAATTTATCTTCAGGTGTCATATATGATATTCGGTTTGGTAATAAACCTATACGTGTGTCCGACTTTCCATATTTGCTAGTATATTCGGGTTTTGTTGACACCATTCTTATTTTATTGTTACTGATACTTTCTTTTTTATTTTCATTTTTGTTAAAAGTTTTGTCATAATAAGCACCTACAATATTTTTATTGCGTAATTTTTGGATTAATTTAAAATCACTTTTAAAACTACTCATCTCTTGTTGTAAATTAGTGGATAATTCTTTATTTTCATCTTTTTTTTTCTCCTCCTTAAATCCACGAAATAACATTTCAACTAATTATGAAACACATTTTATTTTCCTCATTTATCAGTAAATAGAAACATATATTTATTGATCTTTGCGTCAAACTAGTAATTAAAAAAAGGATCCAAAAGACCCGCCCAACATACCATTTGCTGCTTGAGGTCCATCAAAATCAAACGAATTTTGCTGAGATGCCCCTTGTTGAACTGCTGGTGCTGGACTATTCGTTGTTACAATGGGTGCTGGAGGAAATGAAGGTCCTTCTCCAACATTATCAAAATAATCGGATTGACTATTGGTGTGGAGGGATCCTCGTTTTTTAACATGTTGTGTTTCACTTGGACCATTCCACAATTCCATAGCGCGATCTACTAAAATATTCACCTTAATGCCGAGTTTTGTTTGAATACTTAAAACAATGACTAAGAATGCTAAAATAACATTTGTTAGTGTTAAATTCTCATATTTAAATCCACTATATGTTGGGAAATAAGTAATGAAACGATGGATCAAAATCATGCCGCAAAACATGATAATTGTTTGAAGAAAGACTTCGACTAAAAGTTCTAATGTTGCTTTTTCACTATCTGCCTCGGGAATAAATTTTTGGATTGCCTTATTTAACAAAACTACCGGAATAATGCCTAAAGTTGCGTATTGAACAACATTTAATATTTCTGCTTTCCCTTCATCGGTCGATGAAAAAACATGAGAAAGAAATGATTTTTTATTAATATCGCGAACTTCTTGTAATATATCCATAACAATTCTATATAATGCTCTTATATTTTTATCTTTGATAAGCGATGTGAAATTATGAAGTGAATAACCCAAATAGAATTTCTGAAGAGATAAGGAGAGATATTAGTATTTATTCCGAAACATTCGAACCCGGTAGACGTTAAACCGAAATTGGAGAAAACTCGGCACGATTTTCCAAAAATATCAACAAAAATAAAACATGAGAATGTAAACGATTATACTTTAGACGATTTTGAATGGTTGACAAAATACGAATATCATTCCCCTAATAAAATGGAAATGGTTGCTTAACATTCGTTTGGAAATAATATTGCTTATCGAAAACAATATTATATTACTAAAATTATGAGTGCCGCAACTACCGCCGCAAAAAGAAGACGTGCTGGAAACATTGTATCCACGCCATTATTTAAACCTACAAGTGCTCCCATAGAGAATTCGGTTCAGCGAAGAACTAATATATCTCAATCTGTTCAACAACAACAACAACAACAACAACAACAACAACAACAACAACAGCAACAACGACAACGACCTCAAACGCACAACACAACTAATATTACCGGACCAAATATGCAAAGACCCATGTCATTACAGCAAGTTATTTCTGTATTCGATAAGCGTTTATTACATATTGAAGGACATATATTAAAAAATGGATCTATTTCACATCAACCAACTACAAATAGTTCGGAAATAACACAAGACATGGAGAGTCTAAAAGTAAATATTCGTGAAAATCTAGATGGACAATTTAGCGAATTTGATCATCGTTATCAAGTATTAGCAAGTGAAATATCTAATCTAAAACAAATAGTATTGAAACTTCAAGGTTATTCCCTTGAAATTAATAAGTCTTTATTGGAAGAACGTAACGAAATACTCTCGAGACTGGATACTTTCCAAGGTAATATTGAAGACGCAATTGTTCTCGACGCATCTACAAATACAATGGGTGAAGAAAATATATCTTTTTTGGTCAGTTCGAGTGATGTAAAACAAGAGTTTATAGAAAATGCAACCGATGAATCATCGAATGCGGATATTGATCATGAAGAAGTTGTAGAACAGCAAGTTGCTGAACCAAAAGAGGAAGAATATACTGAAGAAGAAATCGCATATAATAAAATAGATGATGTAATGTTTAATAAAAAATGCTTGAATACTGATATAATAAAAAATATAAGGTTGGAAGAAGAAGAAGTTGTAGAAGAGCAAGTTGTCGAATCAAAAGAGGATGAAGAAGAGCAAGTTGTCGAATCAAAAGAGGATGAAGTGGTAGAAGAGCAAGTTGCTGAACCAGAAGAGGATGAAGTGGTAGAAGAGCAAGTTGCTGAACCAAAAGAGGATAAACAAAAGAGGAAACGGAAAAATAAAAATGTTGTAGCTGTATCAGTATAAAATAGAAATTATTATATTATATTATAATAATGTCTACACCATCAACTTTAGCAAATAAATTAGAAAAATTTAAAGAACAATATTATCAAGAAAATAAGAAAAAAACATTTTTTACAAAATCACAAAAAAAAGATTGTGCTGAGAAAATTACGCAGCATTTTTCAGTTGACCAACTATTACAAAATAGTATATATGTAAAAGAAAGCGTACTATTTTTTGATTATCCAATCATAAAACGTTTTTTACACCCAACTATTTATCAATCCGTTATTGATCATATTGATAACCATATATTTAATTTGCTTACAAATCATGAAATGATAGATATAAATATAGATATGAAATCATTTACGGTTACGGCAGCACAGCGATATAGTGATTTGATACAATTATTTTGTAGTAGATATTTACAAGATGAGCAATATGTAAAACGTATTCATAAGATTTATATTCATAATTCTCCATCAATAATTGAAGTATTACGAAGTATGTTTTCACATTTTATGTCAAACACTGCTCAAGATAAAGTAGTTTTTTTGAAGTAATATTATTTATATTTTATATAATCTTTCACTTCATTAAACGATGACGAATATAACAAATTTATCTGGGTTTTAACATAACATCTCTCATCATTTGTTTTATAAACATTACGCGAAAGTTCTATAAATTCGTGATCGAATTTTCTAAATTTTTCTTTTATACGAATGTTATCCTCAATATCCCATAATTGTGTATTTATTTTCTTCAATTTAACGAATAACTCATGATCAAAACAATATTTATCCATATTCTTATTCAAACTATTTATTTCTGTTTCTATATAGTGCCTTTTATGCGGATCTGTTATTTTTTCTTGTTTAATCAGTAAAATGGAATATTTATCCCATAATTCACCTATTGATATTTCGATAAATTCTGTCATATGTATTTATAAAACAAATACCCCTTATTCGTTTTATATTGTTAATAATGAAATTATTCTATTTTTGTGCGATATAATATAGACCAACCATTTCGTTGATGATGGTTTTCCTTATAAATTTTCCCGATTCCAATTTCAATAATATTCCGCACATCATTCCGTGTAATTAATCATAAACTATATAAATATAACATTAATATAATACATAATGAATGCATATTTAGTCAGTCACAATGGCATGGGCGATAATTTATATATGATTGGTGCGTTACATTATATTTCCAAGTATTATAACACAACCTATTTCCTATGTAAAAAAAAATATTATGATAACATAAAACTTTTTTTTGAAGATACAAACATTGAATGCTTGCCATTTGATGAATCGAATGAAGTAAATAATATAATTCGCATTTTACATGATAAATATAACAGATATAATGATATATTTATTTGTGGTTGTCATACTTCATATTTGCCTTCTAAAATAACCAATTCGGAATTTACAAATACAATTTTGTTACCAAATACATATTCTATCGATTGGGATACAATAAATGATTTTAATTATGAATTTATACATAAGTTTTATAGAGACATTTCATTAAATATAACATACATGTTTAAATATTTCCACATACCCCAAACAAATGAATCATATGAGTTATATAAAAGTATTTCCAAGTACCACATTGTATTTATTCAATATAAAAGTTCGGACGGGAAAAATCTAAATATTTCGAATTTAATAAAAGATATTGACACCCATAATAAAATACTCATTTGTAATGATATAAATTTATATGATTCGAATAAGTATCCAGAAAAACACGAACTGGCACAAAAATTTGTTTTTAATAAATTGGTTTATTATTTTGATACAATCAAACATGCGGATGAGATATATATTATCGATTCTTGCTTTATCGGAATGGTATTACCGTTGTTAAAAACGGGGCAATTGAAAACAAACAAGGTGCGAATAATTTTACGTGATGATGTACAAAACCATGATTTATAAACAAAATTGATTTTATAAAATACTATATAAAGTATTTCAACCAACACTTTATATAAAATGGAGATCTCTATTCAAAACCCACATCGCTGTGAAATTTTCACAACTTTGTTTCAACACATGAAACTATTTTCGGAACATATTAATATTAATTTTCACAAAGACCGTGTTTTCATTCAGGGGATGGATAATTCGCATGTATCCGTCTATGAAATTAATCTACCAAGCGATTGGTTTGAAACGTATACCCTAGAGCGTGCTGTTACAATTGGCATTAATACGAACACTTTATTTAAAGTGTTACATACACGTGAAAAGACACATGACCTACGTTTGAAACTTGAAGATATAAGTGACGACAAATTAGAAATTGCTCTCCATTCTGAATCAAAAGACGTGATTGATTTGAATTATCTTATTCCACTTATCGATATTGATAGCGAAATGATGTCTATTCCTGATATGGAGTACCAAGCAGAATTGTCCTTTCCTTCGGCAACCTTTTCCACGTTGATCGACCAGATGAAACTCTTTGGTGAAACATTCAATATTTATTGTAGCGAAGAAGCAATTAAAATGAGTGCCGAAAGTCAAGAAACCGGAAAGATGTTTGTTAATGTACCCATTGATGACTTGAATTCTTACGCAATCGAAGAAGAGAAGTTACTTGATTTATCTTATAGTCTTAACCATATGAAACATATTTGCTTATATAGCAAAATTTCCAAGGAAATCAACATTGATCTGAAGGAGGATTTTCCCATTCGGTTTACTTATATTTTAGACGATGAACGTGCCAAAGCAGTATTTTATCTAGCACCCAAAATCGACGATTGCTAAAATCAAATTTGCGTTTGTTACATTACAATAATCAATCAAAACATATTATAGAAAAATGGATTCATTAACCACCTTATGTATTTTTATCGTTATTTTATTTTTATATATTCATATTGCGAATCAGTTTAAAATAAGCGAAGAAACCGAAATATATGAAAGCGATTTCAATAATAACAATCATTTAAATGAAATATGTGAATTAAAACAACCAGTATTAATGAATATGGAACATGTTTGTCCTAGTTTATTTAGTGATATTGTTCCCGAAACAATTGCCAAACATGGTTCGCATGATATATGCTTAAAAGACTGTAATGACTATTTTTCACATAAAACTGATGATAATAGTTGTTGCGATCCTATTATTTTACCATTACACACATCTATTAAATTTTTAGAAACTGATAAATCATCTCATTTATTTTCCGAAAACAACAATGACTTTTTAGAAGAAACTGGACTTTCCAACAAAATTCAAAAAATAGATGAATATATAAAACCCCATTTTTGTGTACATAGTAAATACGATTTATTATTTGGTTCACCAAACACAGTTACTCCCTTTAGATACCATATAGATAATCGCACATTTTTAACAGTGACAACGGGCAAGATTCGATTAAAAATGACACCTTGGAAAAGCACAAAATATTTACAATTACAAAAGGATTACGAACATTTTGAATTCCGTTCGCATATTCATCCAACGAAACCTCGGGTTGAAGATCAACATGATTTTGAGAAAATCGATTTTATCGAATTTGATGTAAAGTCCGGATATATGTTATATATTCCACCATATTGGTATTATTCAATTATATATTTGGATGACCCATCTACATTTGTTTGTAAAATGACGTATAATACTTTCATGAATCAAGTTTCTAATATAAAGGATTTATCGCTATATTTTTTACAACAACAAAATATTACAAGTAAAGTTGGAAAAAAACGTGAACTGGTTATTGACGATATTAGCACCCCCGATGAAATCCTAGATAGTGACACCATAAAAAATGATGAAATACAAGATTCAAACAATGAATCGGTAGAAATGAAAGAAGAGGAAAAAATACATCCTGATATTTCGAATAACATTTTACCATTCAAAGAACCCTCTGATAATAAAAAAGAAGAAAATATCACTTATAGCGTATCCAATATTTAATGTGTTCAATATATATATAATGAACCAATTAAATCGACTTTTATTTTCTGCCGCAGTTTTGCTGGCACTCGACTTTATTTATTTGAACATGACCAAATCAACTTTCGAAACACAAGTGGTAAAAATCCAGCGCGTTGTAATGAAAGTGAAAATTATTCCAGCTGCTCTTTGTTATTTACTTTTAGTCATTGGTTTGAATTATTTCATTTTACGCACACATCGACCTGTATTAGAAGCGTTTTTACTAGGTTTTATTATCTATGGTGTTTTTGATACAACTAATTTAGCAATATTTAAAAAATACGATTGGAAGGTTGCGTTAATGGATGCTCTATGGGGAGGTGTATTATTTGCTTTAACAACATCCATCATTTACGCTTTCTAATTATATGTGTTTTTTTATGGGGTTCATATTTATTGATTAAATCTTGAAGTGTAAGATATGTTACACCTGAAGTATGTAATATTTTACTTCGTATGTCTCTACTTTGTTCATCTATTTCGTATTCATAATTTTCATGAAATTGTTCAAACCAGTCATCGTCTTCGAAAACTACCTTTTCGTTTATTTCATCAACGGTTCCACAATGTTCTCTAATACGTTTTGTCCAAATCGGACAAAATGAAGCATAAAACAACCAATTATGATTATGTTTTTCATATAATTCTTTCTGGTTCATTGATGTTAAATTGTTGTTGAAAATTTTCCCCCATTGTTTATGTGTCGAATATTTACATACATGTTTTAAAATTTTACGATTTTGTATATGACACAGTTCACTAAACTTGTATTTTTCGGCATATTTTACTTCTGAAAATATGACTACATTTGTTTCTTGTTTATACGCATTTTCTAGAATCTCCGGATCGTCGTTCTTTGCCGCAAAATCTTGTAATGTATATTTACGCGGAATTGAAGTTAAATTTAACAATATTGATGCTGTCATATGAATACCTTTATTGTATTTTGCTAGACCCCATTTAACGATTCGACCTAACTTCGGATTTTGTGAACGAAAGAAGGTTATATAAATGGCATCGATATATTCCATTGTTTCTTTTTCATATCCCGAATAATACAATTCACTTGCCCAAAACAAGGATTGATCATAATCTTTTTCTAAAATGCTAATCAGTAAGGATAATAATACTTCATCTTTAATATACAAGAAGCGTGTTAATACAAATGGAACGTTCATAATGTTTTTCTATATAACATTATGAATATGAAATAATCAATTTTATTCTTCATGAAAATAATATAACGGTTTAATCGTCGTTGTTATCATCATCTTTCGGTTTATTTTCTAATTCTAGTTCTTTATAATATTTTTCTTCGCGAGCAAACTGCTCATCAATAATTTGTTGTTTTCGGTTTTTAGCAAATTCAGTTTCACCGTGATTCTGACTAGCTAATTTACCTTCGCCTTGTTTCAAATATTCATAATTAATATGACTTTTTAGATTTGATATGCGTTTTCCTTGTCCTTTTCTTAGAAACGGTTTGGTTGTTTTATTTGATTTAAAATCAACATTAAATTCACTCATTATATAAATTGTGACTCCATTTTCGAAAACACAAAAAAAATAATTCATTATTATTTTATTCAAATACTATATATGAAAAATAAAACTCAACAAAAACTGTCAAAAAATACAAAAAATAACACCAATACGCGGAAAACTAGAAAATGTATGTTTCCTGACAAATCATATATTGTGAAAATGCTAATGGAAATGTTAAATATTATCAAATTATATCATTGGAAAACAAATTCCTATTCGGCACATATTGCGACAGATGAATTATACGAAAAATTAAATAGCCATATTGATAAATTTGTAGAAGTATATTTAGGTAAAACAAATACTCGTATAAAAAAATGGGAGTCGCAACTCACAGTCATTCAATACAATCGTAAGCAAGATTTTCGCTCCAAAATCTTAGAATATATTGAAAAATTAACAGATTTAAATTTATGTTTGAATGAAAAAAAAGACATGGATTTAATTAACATTCGTGACGATATATTGGTTGATTTAAATCAATTTCTTTACTTATTAACATTTAAATAAGAGAGCATTCCATGTAAAGTAGGTATATTCAGTTTTTGTAAACCCAGTTCACGTTGTCGAATGAAATCTGTCATATTTCCCGACTTAATTATTTGTTTTCGCTGTTGACAAATTTTCTTCCATGTTCGTTGTATAAGTTTTAACCAAAATGTTTTTTTGATTACAGTGTATAATTGAAATGGTTCATCTCCTTGAAATGACAAATACATTATATCTGTTGGAACGTTTCCACCTTGTTCAATTACACTATAATTATTCAAATAATCCACTACACTACAATAAGGATAATTAAATAATGTCCTATTTTTTATAGTTGAAGCAAGTAACCATCCGTCAATATCCTTATCATAACTACATATGCCTAAATGATATGTATTATTATCCATTTCCTGTTCATACTCATCGTCATAATTATGTTCTTCATCATAAATTTGTTCATATTTATCAATTAACGATTCATTTACTTCTACCATGTTTGTATATTAGTTTCAATACATACAAACATGAATTTCAAATCAATTTTCTTCTAAATGTATTTAACTGCTGATAATTTATAAAAAATATATATATATATTACATATCCAAAACAGTGATGTCCGATTCTCTAACGAATGATGTTTTAGAACAAATGAATGGAAAAACTCGTAAAAAGAATAGTGGAGGAGGAAAAACTCGTAAAAAGAATAGTAGAGGAAGAATTTCAAAAGCTCAAAAAAAAAAGGATACATCTCTTTTTCATGCAATTGGTAATCATGATTACGACGAAGTTGAAAATGCCTTATATAACGGAGCTAATGTGAATGCTCGGAATAAAGATGGTGATACACCACTTATATGCGCAATTACATCAGATAATATAATATATGATACAAAATATGATGTCATTGAATTATTACTTGAAAATGGCGCTGATGTAACAAACGAAGAACAGTCACTAGCTGAAGACATGGAAGAAGACGACCAAGATCAACAAGGTATTCCGGCTTTGATAGAATACTACATAGCAATAAAAAAGAAAAAAGACGATTTTTTATTAAAACAAAATATTGTCGCACAGACTGTTCCAAAAGTTTTGGAAAGACAAGAAGATAGGAAAAACCTAGCTATGGTTATGAGTGAAAAAGATGTAGGGAATGTAGGTGATGGAACAATGCCTTATGAACTACGACATGAAATAGGAAAATATCTAGGGGGCGGTAAAAAAAGAACACGAAAGTCCAAAAAATCCAAGAGATCTTCCAAAAGAGTAACACGAAAAACTCGTAAAAAGAATAGTAGATGGAGAAAAACTCCTAACGCAAAGCGTGTGAGAAAACTGCTATAAATATGAGTTATTTTCTCCTATTATTATCTTAAATATACAGACTCTGAGATGTAGTAATATATTTCAATAATTTTCCATCGACTTGAGATAATTTATGTAGACATTCAATTTGATTCATTTTTTCTGCGCATACACTTAGTTCCCTAACAATGTTAGAAATTTTCAATAGCGCCTTTGTAAAATCGCCAGGGGAAATTCCTTTATGTGCGGCATCATTTTGAAGAAAATATTTACATTGCTGTTCATCATCACAAGAACACCACTTTTCTACAAGTTCGGGCATGTCAAAACATAGAACGTCATCATATTCTAATCCGCTACGGATATGTGAATTTTGTTCGATTGTATCGTAATGTTCAAATTGTTCTTGAAGATAAACCATTGTGTTCAATATTTCCTTATTTTCACTTTGCGGAAATGACGTTTTTTCTTCTTTGGCAACATTTACATCTGTAAATAAACTCAATATTGCTGCGATTTCGTTTACATTCATAGACGAAAACCAGTTATTATGTAATAACATGTTGGATATAATCAATGGATGTATTTCCGCAATATTCGACGATATTTCGCCCTTTTCGCAGAACGTGTAATTATTTTCAGTTTTTGTTAAAAATTCTTCTTGTATTAATACTTCACACAATGATTCCAGTTTATCTTGTACGAAATGTTCTAAAAAATAAAGTTGTTCCGTTTCTTGGTGTATTTGACTAGTTAGTTCTTCAAAATCATTGTATAATTTCGCATCGTTTTTACAATTAGGATTTTCTTGTAAAATGCGCGATTTCTCTTTTTCTAATTGCTTACGTTGTTTGTTTTTAGAATTCTGTATTGTATTACAAATTTCATTATACCGTTTACATACAATCGGAATTGTCTTTAGTGACGAGGTATTTTCATCAAAGGATTGTTGTTTATTTGTAATTTCTTGTATCACATTATTTTGATGTTTTATTTCATCTCGCAATTCGCTACTAATCATAGAATGATGAATAAAATCCGAAAATTCATCAATCGTGAATTTTCCATTTTTTATTAGGTTAAATACCAACCCATATGATATGCGAAATTTCGATATTAGTGACTGAGGATTACCATTTAACATCAATTCGTAATCATTTTGTAATGGAAGATCAAATAAATTATTACAATGAACCACATGCCCCACTTTATCTATACCACGTCGTCCCGCACGACCTGCCATTTGAGTATATTCGTGCGACAACAGAGTACGATGACTTCGTCCATCAAATTTGGTCACACTTGAAAAAATAGCGGTCTTAATGGGACAATCCAATCCAATGGCAAATGATTCGGTTGCAAAGAGCAACTTAATATAATTCTTCGAAATCATAATTTCTACTATTTCACGCAAAATAGGAATCATACCTGAATGATGTATTCCTATTCCCTTTTCTAGTAATTTCACCAAAGTATTGTATTCAGGTAATTCCAAATATTCTTTAAAGTTTGGTAGTTTTCTCACGATTTGTTCACATTCGTTGGCTACATTATATGGAATTTTACTGTCATCTTCTAATAACGGAACAGTGATCTCGGAAGCACATTGTTCAACCATTTTTCTAGAAAACACAAACGCAATTGCTGGAAGCATATTGTTCTCGTGTAAAAACGAAGATAAATTATTTAATACATGCTTCCTTTTCACATACATTGATTTTTGATTAAACATTTTTGTCAATCGCGCCAATGATTTATATCCATCGTTATTAAATTTGCCATGTTCGTCTTGAATTTTGATTAGTTTATGAATATTGTTACGTACGTCCTTTTCCAATGCCTTATCTTTTAACAATTTAATGGAACTTTCGGTGTTCGTCAAATATCCGTAATGGGTTAGTGGAACTACGCGTTTATGGGTAGATGCCAAATATACTTCTTTAGTAGGATCGTCGCGTTCTGCCCATTTTGCGAATCTTTCGGGTGAATCGATCGTAGCTGACAACATCACCATTTGAATATGTTTAGGCAACATTAAAATCGTTTTTTCCCATGTTTGTCCACGATCTTGATCATTAATATAATGTACTTCATCAAATACAACACAAGCTAGTTCATTATTAATATTAATATTAAATTCCAGATCACTTACATTTTCACTACCTTGTATGAAAAGCGAGTTCATCAAAATTTCCGTTGTCATAATTAAAACATCCGCGTCAGGATTTATCTTAATATCACCAGTCATCAGTCCAAACGAAATATGGGGATATTTACGTCGAAATTCCGAATATTTCTGATTGGAGAGAGCTTTGATTGGACTTGTATAAATCACCTTTTTGTTTTGTTTGACAAGATGGTTAATCGCAAATTCAGCAGGAAGAGTTTTTCCCGATCCCGTGTGAGCAGTCACTAATACATGTTGCTCTTTTACAATTGCTTCTATAGCATATTTTTGAAAATCACTCAATGGAAATTTATATTCTTGAAAATAACATTCATATTCCGAATTGATAGGATATTTATCTATGCAAAGTTTTACCATTTAGTTATACTATATTATTTGTAGTATAATCTTTATGTATTTTTGTTATTATATACTATATACTAAATACAAATGGACATACAAGACGCCAATAAAAAAATAGATAATTTACCTCAATATTTATATCAAGGACAATTTGCCCGAACAGATGAACTGAGTCATCGTATTTTAGAGAGAAGTGTTCCCGATTCTCCATTACCTCCAAACTTTACGCCACGTCCCGTATTATCAAAATACTCTTTATTTCCCATGTTAGATTCTCGCAAACCGCCAACTGTGCCAATTGAACCTAGTTATGATTATTCAGCAAAGGCAAATTTTACACCTCCATTAATGAAAACTGGACCAGTATCAGGATTTATAAACAATGTAGAATTAGAGAGTGATTTACGTAACCAAAATTATTCTTTACATCGCGGGAATGACAAAACAACTTATGTTCCGTCGTCGAATAGTGATTTATATAAGGTTTACATTCATTCAGCACCAAGTGAACAACCTCATCCTGAACTATTTACACAACCTGTTTTAAATCAACAAATACATCCCAATATTCAAAACGCACCACATATAGGAAAAGAGCGTTTTCATAATAGCACACGTGTACAAATGAAAGAACCATTATAATCCTTTAGACACTTTTATATGTGGAATATATATAAATGAAACTACTTACTCTTGTATACGTATTTTGCTTGTTTTATGTATTCATTCCAGGCAATTTATTTAAACTTCCATTCAAAACTTCCAAAATGAATCACGTCTTATTACACGCATTGTTATTTAGCGCTCTATTGTCTATGACATATCCTTTAATTG
>Ga0206129_10002388_pt1 | contig 23343 bp, 22 predicted proteins | sample Helgoland_Spring_8_FD_148616 | JGI IMG/M metagenome (GOLD analysis project Ga0206129, IMG submission 148616) | Pelagic subsurface seawater microbial communities from Kabeltonne, Helgoland, North Sea - Helgoland_Spring_Bloom_20160502_2 | ecosystem: Environmental > Aquatic > Marine > Epipelagic ...
TAAAAGAAGTAGTTGCAGAAGCACGCGGAAGAAACTTATTTTTCTCCACAGATGTGGAGAAAGCCATAGAAGAATCTCAAATGATTTTTATGGCAGTTAATACCCCTACCAAAACCTATGGAGAAGGTAAAGGATTTGCAGCCGATCTTACTTTTGTAGAAAAATGTGCAAGACAAATAGCCGAAGTTGCTACTTCCGATAAAATTGTAATCGAAAAATCGACTTTACCCGTTCGTACAGCCGAAAAAATAAAAGAAGTCTTAAGTATAAACACAAAAGGAGTTCATTTTGAAGTTCTATCCAACCCTGAATTTTTGGCAGAAGGAACTGCGATTCAAGACTTATTCAAGTCCGACAGAGTTCTTGTTGGTGGTGATGATACAAAAACTGGAAAAGCTGCAGTAGCTGCTTTAGTTTCAATTTATTTAAATTGGATCCCAAAAGAAAAAATACTTACTACAAACGTATGGTCTTCTGAACTTTCGAAACTCGCGTCAAATGCGATGTTAGCTCAGCGCATATCATCGATTAATAGTTTGTCTGCACTTTGCGAAAAGTCGGGTGCTGACATTGAAGAAGTTTCGAAAGCAATTGGGATGGATACTAGAATTGGATCAAAATTTCTAAAAGCGTCGGTTGGCTTCGGTGGTAGTTGTTTTCAAAAAGACATTTTGAATTTAGTTTATCTGTGTAAGCATTTTGGTTTAGCTGAAGTAGCCGAGTACTGGCATCAGGTAGTTAAAATAAACGACTATCAAAAAAACAGATTTGCTAAAAAAATAATTACGGGACTCAACGGAACCGTCAATCAAAAAAAAATAACCCTGTTGGGGTGGGCGTTTAAAAAAGACACTAATGATTCAAGAGAATCTGCAGCCATCTATGTAGCCGATGTATTACTTGAAGAAGGAGCAGAGCTACATGTTTTTGATCCTATGGTAAAAGAGGCCCGGATTTATCAGGATCTAACCAATCTATGGGAAGCCAGAAATTATTCAAAAAAAGAAATAGAATCCAAACTAAAACACTGTTTTGTTCATAAGGAACATAATGTAGCTTTAGAGCACTCTTTTGCAGCAGCAATTTTAACCGAATGGGATGAATTTAAGTCCTATGATTGGGATGCTATTACTAATAAAATGAAGCACCCTGCTAAGGTGTTTGATGGAAGAAATATTTTAACTAATACAATGAATTATTCTATTGGAAAACCTTAATCAGATTTTATGTTAAATACTAAAAGTGTTTTAATTACCGGTGGAACTGGATCGCTTGGACAAGCTTTAACTTTAAATATTTTGGAAAAATACCCTAAAATAAATAGGTTAATTATTTTTTCTAGAGATGAGCAAAAACAGTTTAAAATGGCTCAGAAATTCCCAAAAGAAAATTTTCCAGCAATACGATTTTTAATTGGTGATATTCGCGATTTAGATCGCTTGAAAAGAGCTTTAAGAGAGGTTGATTATGTCATTCACACTGCAGCAATGAAACATGTGCATTTGGCAGAGTACAATCCAATGGAATGTGTAAAAACCAATGTGATCGGAGCAGAAAATTTAATAAACGCTTGTTTAGAGACAAATGTTAAAAAAGTGGTTGTACTTTCGACTGACAAGGCAGCATCTCCAATTAATCTATATGGAGCTACAAAATTAGTATCTGATAAACTCTTTATTGCTGCAAACAATATTAAAGGAAGAAATCCTATTAGCTTTTCTGTAGTTCGTTATGGAAATGTGATGGGTTCAAATGGTTCCGTAATTCCATTTTTCATTAATAAAAAGAAAGATGGGTTTTTGCCAATCACTAACCCTAATATGACGCGTTTTAATATTTCTTTGCAAGAAGGGGTTAGTCTTGTTTTATACGCCCTTGAACATGCATGGGGAGGTGAAATCTTTGTTCCTAAAATACCTTCCTATAAAATCACGGATGTTGCCGAAGCTATAGGTCCTGAATGTGAACAAAAAATTATTGGAATACGACCAGGTGAAAAGATTCACGAGGAAATGATTACCAGCTCAGATTCTTTTACAACCTATGATCTCGGTAAATACTATGCGATTTTACCGCAAACTCCTTTTTGGGATCTTTCAGAATTCATAAAAAAACATAATGCCAAGAAGGTAAAGGAAGGATTCAACTATAACTCCGGAGAAAATGAATATTTTCTATCGGTAAGTGATTTGAAAGAATTGATTAATAAAATTATAAAGTAATTAGTGTCCATGAGAGATCGAGATATTCCATATGGTCGTCAAAACATTACTCAAGAAGATATTGATGCTGTAGTTAGCACCCTAAAAAGTGACTTTCTGACTCAAGGACCAAAAGTTGAGGAATTTGAAACTAAATTTGCTCAGTACATAGGCTCAAAGTATGCTGTAGCAGTTGCAAATGGAACTGCAGCATTACACCTCTCTGTACTTGCTTTAGGATTAGAAAAAGGAAAAAAAGTAATCACTTCACCATTAACTTTTGTAGCCTCTGCTAATGCCGTGCTTTATGCAAAAGGAGAAATTGACTTTTGTGATATAGATCCAGAAACATTGTTGTTAGATATCGATTTAGTTCGAGAAAAATTAGCCTCATCACCCAAAGGAACCTATTGTGGTATCATACCTGTAGACTTTGCTGGAGCTCCGGTACAAATGGATGCTTTTAGAGCGCTAGCGGATGAATATGATTTATGGATATTAGAGGATTCTTGTCATGCTCCTGGGGGTTTTTTTTTCGACGCAACGAACAAGAAACAATATTGTGGTAATGGAAATTTTGCAGATTCTGCAATTTTTTCTTTTCATCCTGTAAAACATATTGCATGTGGTGAAGGAGGTATGATAACAACGAATGATGAGTCATTGTATAAACGCCTTTTAAAGTTAAGAACTCATGGTATTACTAAAAACCCTGATGAGTTGAAGGAAAATCACGGTCCATGGTATTATGAAATGCAAAATCTAGGGTATAACTATCGTTTAAATGATATTTCCTGTAGTCTAGGAATCTCACAACTTAATCGTGCTAGTGAATCGTTGAAAGAAAGAAAACGAATCGCAAAAAAGTATCAGAATTCGTTGAGTGATATTCAAGATATAAGTTTTTTTAATACCGATATGGATGGACATGCTTACCACCTTTTGGTAATAAAAACATTAAAAAGGAGAGCTTTGTATGATTATTTAAGAGAACATCAAATTTTAACACAAATTCACTACATCCCCGTACACTTACAACCCTATTATCAATCACTAGGTTTTATGAAAGGTGATTTCCCCAACGCTGAAGCTCATTATGACAGTTGTTTAAGTCTTCCTATTTTTCCTTCTATTACAGATTATGAGTTAGCGTATACGATTAATACGATTAAAAACTTTTTTCATGGATAAATTTGTAATAAACGCAATTAATGAATTAATTAAAAGTGCTCTTAATAAGAAAAAGGAATTTTTATCAACCCAAGATATTAAGCTTGGTATAGTTAGAGTACTTAAATCAAATATTTAAAAATTTCATTCCAATATAAATGAAAAAAACACTAAATAACTTCATCGATATTCTTTGGCTTTTTCCCGAAGAGAAATCGACGATTAAAATTTTCACAATTATTTTTCTTTTAATAGTTGGGAGTCTTTTGGAGTTTTTAAATCTTGCTTTCATAGTGCCTCTTTTATCTAAAATGACTAATCAATCTATTTCTGAAAAATCATTTATGGGGAATTATTATAACTTTTTTAAAGAGGTTTCTCTCGTTCAAATGCTAATTATTATAGTTATTATAGTTTTTCTTAAAAGTGTAATTCAGTTTTTTGGGCTTTATTTTCAGAATAAATTCAGCCACCGTTTTGAAGTGCTAATTTCGAATTATCTCTTTGAGAAAGGACTTAAAAATGATTATCAAAATCAATTAAAAAATAATACATCATATAGTCAAAATGAAATTATTAACTATCCATTTAACATAAATAGGTTCTTCATTTTACCAATGTTTGTGATTATTTCTGATTTAGTTATCCTTTCATCAATATTGATTTTCTTGTTTCTATTCAACCCTTTAGTTTCTTGTTTAAGTCTCATTTTTTTTGGGACATCTATTGTACTTTATAATTCTATTGTTGCAAGAAAATTTATTAGATGGGGAGAGATTAAGCTTAACTCAAATAAAAATAGGCTTAAAATAATCCAAGAAAGTTTTGGAGCATTCATTGATATAACTCTTCTTGATAAGAGTAATTTTTTTAATAAAAAATATGAAGAAGAAAACCAAACCTATGCTCGTGTGGGTACATTTCACAATTCATTTAATCAGATTCCTAAATTTTACTTTGAAATATTAATTTATTCTTTTCTTCTTGGAATTGTATATTTTTTATCTTTTTACAGCAGTGAACAGTCATTAATATTGACTTTGGGTGTTTTTGCAGCTAGTTTAATGAAAATAATACCCTCATTTAATAAACTTGCAGCATCATATCAATCTATTAAGTTTAGTCAATCATCAATTGAGATATTAAAAAATGAACAAAACTTAAAGCAATCCACATTAGTTGACTCAACGCAATTAGACTTTAAGAATCATATTGAAATCCAAAATCTTTCTTTTTCATACAATGATGGAGACAAAAAAGTTTTAGATAATATAAACTTCACTCTAAAAAAGAATACTTGTTTTGGGATAATTGGCGAAAGTGGTCGGGGTAAAACAACGTTAGTTAACATATTACTGGGACTCCTTCGACAAACTACCGGCAATGTACTTCTTGATGGGAAGCCAATTAAAACTGATACAGTTGCATGGCAAAGGAAGATTGGATATGTGCCTCAAAATATCTATTTATTAGATGCTCCATTAATTCAAAACATTGCTTTTGGAATACCAGAAAATCAGATTGATTTTGAAAAAGTAATGGATGTAATTGATAAAGCTCAACTATCAAGTTATGTTAAAAACAAAAGAGACCTTTACAGAAAAGTTGGAGAAAGAGGATTGGCAATTTCAGGAGGTCAAGTTCAACGTATTGGAATAGCTAGGGCTTTATACAATAATCCCGAAATTTTAATTTTTGATGAATCGACTAGTGCTTTAGATAATCAAACCCAAGATCAAATAATAAAAACAATAGAACAGTTAAAAAAGAACAAAACAATAATTATAATTTCTCATGATTTATCGATGATTAATTATTGTGATTTTAAATTTAAATTATGAATATAGTTTTTTATGCATACGGCTTGGGACATTTGTTTATTGAAGAATTATTGAAGAATGAATATTTTTCAAGTTTTTTTAATCAACCAAATGTTTTTATAGTAACAGATAATAGAACCCATAAATATTTTTATGATTCAAAAGGATGGGATGTGCTGTATCTTTCTGATTTTGAAGAAGACAAGAGAGTTAATTATCCCCTTTCAGATAATTTTATGATTTCAATGAAGCGATATACCCTTATCGATTTAAAAGCGGTTAAACAAGAGCAAGTTTTTAGCGCTTATAAAAACCTTATTGAGGATTTTCTTAAAAAAAATGACATTAACCTTGTATTGTACGAAAGGAAAATACAGTCAATGGAAGGAACTTTAATTTTAAATACAGCCAAATCATTAAATATTAAAACAATTTGCCCACATTTTGGACGTATTTACGGAAGAAGTTTTCTCTCAAATTCAGAACAAGAATATTTCACCACGTTTAATACTCCAAGCAGAGAGGATGAAAAAGAGGCTCAAATATTTTTGACTAAGTTTAAAAAAGCAGGAAGTTTCTTATATCCACTTTTTGAAAAAACTAAAATCTCAAAACATTTTCAAAAAAATCTTATAACAAGGACTTTCAACTATTTTGTTCGACACTTAAAATATAGTGAAATGTTTGAAAGACAAGATTTTTTTCAATCGATAAATAACAATCTTCCTTTTATTAATTCAATTAAAATTATTCTGAGAAGGTTAAAATCAAAAAAATATTTCAATAAAATAAACTATGAAGAGCTCCCAGAAAACTATGTGTATTTTCCATTACACGTAACCCCTGAAGCATCTACTTCTATTCATGCTCCATATTTTAAGGATCAGCTAAGAGCATTAGATATGATCCGCTTAAGTATTCCACCTAATTTTAAAGTGATCGTTAAAGAGCATCCAATGATGAAAGGTATAAGGCCTTTATCATTTTACAAAGAGATAAGTAAAATGGCTGGTGTTAGATTAGTTTCGCATGAACTAAGCTCTTTTAAACTAATTAAAGGCTCTAGATTGGTAATTACCATCACAGGGACAGCAGCTTTTGAGGCATATTTGTTAGCAATTCCATCGTTTACAATTGTTGAAGCATTTTTTTCAAATTTCACAAATACGCTCAAAATTGATTTTCTTGATTTTAAAGAAACTATAAAAACTTACATTAATAAAAAAATTAAAGAAGAGTATATTCTTAAAGATTTAGCAATAATATACGCGAATACCAATGAGTATAACCCCATGGGTGTTGAAGCTAATCCGGGCATTATACTTTCAAAAAGAAATATGGAAAGTTTTGTTAAAGAGGTAATTTTTACTTTTAGGAATTATGAATCTAAATTTAATTAATGACACATTAAGAATAATCAAATGAAAAAAATCTGTATTATACCTGCTCGAGGAGGAAGTAAAAGAATACAAAAAAAAAACATTAAGGAGTTTCTCGGAAAACCAATAATTGCTTATTCCATACAAGCTGCAATTAAATCTAAATTATTTGATGAAGTTATGGTATCTACAAATGATCCTGAAATTGCTAAAGTAGCTGTTAAGTATGGTGCTAAAGTACCTTTTCTTAGAAGTAAAGCTAACTCTGATGATTTTTCTGGTACTGGAGATGTTGTTTACGAAGTTTTGAAGCAATATGAAAGTTTAGGGTATTATTTTAAAATTGCTTGTTGTATTTATGCCGCGTCACCATTTGTAAATGAAATTAATTTACAAAAGTGTTATAATTTATTAATTAATTCTGATTTTGATTCAACTTTCGTAGCTGTCAGGTACGGTTCACCCATTTTGAGATCTTATAAAATTGATTTGAATAATAAAGCAGAAATGAACTTCCCTGCATATGAATTTTTTAGATCACAAGATCTTGAAGATGCTTTTTTTGATGCAGGTCAGTTTTATTGGATGTATTCTTCAAATTTTGATAAATTGACTAACAAAAACTCTTTTGGCTCAAAAAGAGGAGCTATTTGGTTAGAAGAATTTGAAGCACAAGATATTGATGAACCTTCTGACTGGATTCAGGCTGAATTAAAATATAAATGTTTAAAAGAAAAAAGTGGTAAATCATAAATGTCTTGATGAAAAAGCATATTCTGTTGGTATTAGGATGGCTCATAAATATATTAAGGGAGGTGATTACTTTCCTTCAGAAGCATGGGGATGTGAGGGAAATATTTACCCTCCTTTGACAGGGATCGCACTATTAGGTTTGTATAAAAAATATAATGATGATATATTTTTAGATGGAGTTAAGTGTATTATTAAATCTATTATTAATAAACAATTTCCATCTGGAGCTTGGCCTTTGTCTCTTGGTCTCACGGGAAATGGATTGAGATTTGAAGTTTCTGACCATTTAATGAAATTAACGTCTGAATCTGAAGATCTACCTTCAACGGTTACCTCACTAAGATTGATTGCGGATTATAAAATATTAACCGGTGACAGTATTTTTGATAATTCGCTGGACTTAGGGTTTAAATATCTAAAGGGATTTTGGGATGTGAACACTAAAAACTTTAACGAGATGCTAACTGAAGAAGGCCTTCGTCTTAGAGCTTCTCCTTCAGATTATAATATTTATACTTTTTTATGTTTAGATTCTTTAGTGAACGTTTTCCCTGAAGCTAAAAAATTTATTAGCCCTGTCTATAATTCTGTAAAAATAAATTTTGAGTCTATGAACCCAGATACATATCCGTTATTGTATGGGATGCATGCTGCATTAATATCAAAAATTGAAGGTCCAAGTATCTATGTAAAAAGTATTGTAAGGGAAATAATAAATGGAGAGTTAGGTTTTAAATCAAGATTTAAAATTAAAAGCCATCCAGGCGCCATTGGACATAAAGATGGCTTAAGAGGTATATGCCTTGATGAAGGTCATTTAAGGAATTCTATTGGAATAGCAATGGCTATGAGTTTTTATGATCTGTATACAAATTCTAAAACTTTTACAAATTCCAAATTTTACGAAGATATTCAAAAGTGGATTGACAGTATGTATTCTGAATCAAAATACTACGAGTTTCTAGATGTAAATTCTGGTGAAAAATTAGGATTTGGTTCGTCTGGACAATATTTGCCTATTTATTTATCATTAAAATCTTTTTAAAATGGAATTAAAAATAACAATATTAGTTGATAATAAAAATTCCTGGATGATTGATTATTCTCAAGATTTATTAAATGCTATTTCTTCAAAAGGACATTTATGTAATCTAATTCATGAGCAGTCAGAGGTAAAAAAAGGAGATGTATTAATTTTATTATCATGTAATAACATATTCAAATCTCTAAGTTTAAATGTGTTTAATTTAGTGGTTCATGAAAGTGATTTACCTGAAGGAAGGGGTATGTCTCCATTAACTTGGCAAATTTTAGAAGGAAAATCTGTCATTCCCGTAACTTTATTAGAAGCTACAAAAGAATTAGATGCTGGTAAAGTGTATGGAAAAATAAATTTAAAATTAAACGGATCAGAATTAATTGACGAATTGAGGGAGCTTCAGTATAATGCCACAAAGAATCTTATACTAAGTTTTTTAGATAATTATCCAAATAACCAAAGTGTTTCTCAAAGTGGGGTTCCAACATACTATAGATCAAGAAATATTAACGATAGTAAGTTAAATTTATCTAAATCAATAGAAGAACAATTTAATTTATTTAGAATATCAGATAATCTTAGGTATCCGGCTTGGTTTGAAAAAAATGGATTCAAATATAAACTAGAAATAAAAAAAATTAATTGACGAGTATTGATTTATGCAAATTAGAATTATCGGCATCTATGGAAATCATTTGAGTTGCTAATGTTAAAAGGCAAAATGGTGAAGAAGTATTCACTCTAAGTATTGGAGATACATATTTTCCTTTACCAGAATCTATTTCAAAAAGATTTAATCAACTTCCTGGATTATCAAGTCATTATTTAGTCAGGACGAGGAATCTACGATCTTAGAAGAAGTATAAGTAAAGAGTTTGATAAATACCTACCCGAGGATGTTTTGGTTGTACCTGGACTTAAACAAGCAGTTTACACCTGAAGGAAGATTTTTTTTAAATTTGTGAAATTATTAGGCTTAGAAAAGCTATATTTTTTTTGCGATAATCATGGAACAGCCTTATTTTTTTGGGCTAAATACGGAACTGACTTTTACAGGTCCTTTAGAATATTATAATTAATAGAAAAACAGAATTAGTCTAAATATAAAATAATAGTAAAAAATTATAATGAAGAATAAAAAAATTAAAGTTAACGGATTTGAAATTGGAGGTGATAAATCATATATAATTGCTGATATTGGTTCTAATCATAAACAAGATCTTGGATTAGCAAAAGAGTCTATTGATGCAGCCTCAGAATCAGGCGCCGATGCTATTAAATTTCAATCTATTAATTTGAATGAACTCTACTCAAATCCTGACAATAAAACCTCTGCCTTTATAAAAAAACTTGAATTTCCTGAAAAATGGCATAGAATACTTTCTGAATACTGTAAAAAAAAAGGTATAGTTTTTTTTTCTTCACCAACATACATGAAAGCTGTTGATTTATTAGAAGACATAGATGTACCATTGTACAAACTTGCGTCGGCACAAATAGGTACTTTTCCACAAATTGTTGAACGTGTTGCAAATCTGAATAAACCTACAATCTTTTCCACTGGAATTGCAAACTATGATGAGGTAATAAAAGCTGTTAGAATTTTTGAGCAAGCGGGAAATCAAAAATATATGATATTACATTGTAATAGTTTGTATCCAGCTCCTCCTAAATTAGTAAATTTACCTTTAATGGAAACATATAGTTCAATGTTCAATTGTCCTGTAGGATTCTCTGATCACACCAATGGAATTCATATTCCTATAGCGGCAGTATCCTTAGGAGCAAAAATCATTGAAAAGCATTTCACATTGGATAAAAAATTTAATACACCTGATAGTACAACTTTTGCTGCAGACCCTGAAGAATTCAAGAGGTTAGTAAGTCAAATTAGAAATGTTGAAGATTCACTACAAAGGTTAGCTCCTAGATTAGATATTCAAAAAGAAGAAAATTTTTTTAAGAATTCAATATTATATAGGGCCAGGTTAAAAAATGATGTTAAGAAAGGTGATCTTATATATTACGAAAACCTAGATTATATTCGTTCTTCTGATGGAATTGATGCAAGGGAAGCATTTGGAAAAAGAGACTTTGGAACTGCTAATATTAATTTAAAAGCTGGAACAATATTGGATCCTCAACTACTAAATAAAATCAATTAACTATGAGTAAAATACTAATAATTGGCGCTGGTTGGGAACAGGAAGCACTTATAATTGAAGCTAAAAGACAAGGTCATTTCGTCATAGCTACACACCCTAAATTTAATACAACGGGATTTAAGCATTCTGATGTTCACTTTGTAAAAGATAGTTCAGATATTGATTCGCATCTTACAATAGCGAAGACATTTGAGGTTGAAGGTGTTTTATCAGATAATTGTGATTTTTCTTTATACACGGCTTCTGTTGTTTCAAATGCATTGAATCTAAATAGTGTAAGCATACAATCTGGTTTTTATTCAAATAACAAATTTGAACAACGAAATATATGTGCTAAAGCCAACATACTTCAACCCAAGTACGTTAAGTTGCAAACATTAGAAGATTTAAAATTTGCTGTTGAATATTTAAATTACCCCTTAATATTAAAGCCAGTTGATAGTCGTGGAACATTTGGTGTTACCATAGTTAAATCCAAAGAAAATCTTGAAGTTGCTTTTTTTGAAGCTTTAGCGAATTCAGCTTCTCATACAGTTATATGTGAAAAGTTTATTGAAGGTGTTCTTGTAACTGTTGATGGATTCGGTTTTAATAATGGCCATCATTCTCTTGCAGTAGCGTCAAGATCTTTCGAGTCTGGCGTAAAGCCAGTTACTAAAGAAATTGTATATCCAGCAAAATTTAGTGATGAACTTAATTCCTTACTTATGAGTAACCATAATAATGTTTGTCAAGCATTAGGCTATAATCAAGGTCATACTCATGGTGAATATATCGTAACGAAGGAAAATGAAATTTACTTAGTTGAATGTACAAATCGTGGAGGTGGAGTCTACACATCTTCAACAATTGTCCCATATATTACGGAATTAAATTTAAACGAAATACTTATTAATCAATCTTTAGGAATAGATGAATTTAAAATTGAAGGTGAAGGCGTTAATTTGATGATAAATTCTGTAATATTAACTTTTCTTGATTTTGAATTTGGTAAAGTAATAAAGAGTATTAACCTATCTGAATTAAATAATCTTGATTATGTTTTAAATTTTAGATCAATATTTAAAAAAAACGACATGGTAGAGTTAATTGAGAATTGTGCTTCAAGACATTCAATGCTAGTTATAAAAGGTTCCAATTCTATTGAAACATTTAAAAATTTAAAAAGTTTTAAAAATTTATTAAACATTAAATATTATTAATTATGGTTAATATTATTGAAAACACATTAAGGGATGGTTCATATGTAGTGGATTTTCAATTCACGAAAAATCAAACAAAAAAAATTGTTTCAGAATTAGATTCACTAGGGTTTGAGTACATTGAAGTCGGTCACGGATTAGGACTTGGAGCTTGGAATAAACCAAATTATGGTCTTTCAGCAGAAAATGACGAAATCTATATCCAAACAGCAAGGGAAGCTTCAAAGAATAGTAAAATTGTCTGTTTTTTTATACCTGGTATAGGAACTATTGAAGATATTCAAAAAGCTAAATCTAATGGACTAGACTTTATCCGTTGTGGGATTAATATTAGTGAATTTAAAAAAGTGAAACCTTATGCTGAAGAGGCTAAAAGGCTAGGATTAAAAGTTGCAATAAACCTTATGAAGAGCTATGCAGTTAAATCTTATGAATTTAGTAAAATTGTTAAAGAAATAGATAGTTGGCAGTTAGCTGATGTTATTTACTTAGTTGATTCTGCAGGGTGTATGTTTCCAAACGAAGTATATGAATATATAGATCGAACAAAACAAGTAGTAAATACTTCAGTAGGATTTCATGGTCACAACAACCTTTCATTGGGAATAGCAAACTCCATTCAGGCTTTAAATTCAGGAGCTACTTATATAGATACCTGTGTTAGAGGGATGGGAAGATCAGCTGGGAATGCTCAGACAGAAATATTTATATGGGCATTAAAAAAAATGGAAATTGACACAGGAATTGACCTTTACGATTTGTATGATTTTTCAGATAATATTCTTTTTCCAATGATGCATAATCTTCAGGGTTTATCTTCAGAAGATATTCATATAGGTGTTTCAAAGTTTCACACATCATATCTTCCAATGGTTAATGCTTCAGCTAAGAAGTTTAATGTGCCTAAAATGCATTTAATAAAAGCAGCTTCTGATGTGAATTGTTTAAACCCTAGCCAAGATTTATTTGATAAAATTGCTTACGAATTATCTGAAACAAAAATTTAAATATGAAAATCGATTTAAATACATTATCAATTTTTGACTTCAATGTGCATTTACCAATTGGAAAAAATGATCTAGATTTAAAACATTTTGAAGATCTCACCATGGATATAGATCAAATAAATAATGCAATTAATTATTATAAATCAGATTTAAAAATTTTAGATGGAGCTAATTATATGCTGTTTAATCAAGACATTACAGAAGAAGAATTGTTTCATGAAAAAATGAGTAACTTAAGAGAAAATATCTCAAATAAATCAACTTTTACATTGCTACTTGATTTTAGAAAATCAAACATAAAAGAACATATGGCAATTGCTAAAAAATCAGGTGTAAAAGGAATAAAGTTTCATTCGTATATTCAAAAAATTGAAGAAAAAGATTTTGAAACTATTATTAATCTATGTGTTTATGCTGAAGAACTCGGAATGTTTATTTGTATTGATGCCAGCTATGGTACTATTTTTTTATATAAATATGATAATTTAAAGCTCGCAGCAAGTATTGCTCAGGAAGTAAAAAAAACTCCAATTATATTACTTCACAGTGGAGGGTCTAGAGTTTTAGAAGCAATGTTAATAGCCGACATGCAAGAAAATATTTATTTAGAAACTTCTTTGACTATACCTTTTTACAATGGTTCTAATCTGTGGAAAGATTTAGCTTTTTGTTATAAAAAGTTGAATTGTGACAGGGTTCTATATGCCACAGATTTTCCATACGTTTCCTTAACTAATTCATTAAAAACGCACAAAAATTTCTTTGAGAATTTTGATTTCACTACTGATGAAATAAATAAAATAACAAGCCTTAATGCTTTGAAATTACTTAGTTCTCTAAATTTATGATAAATAATAGGTTTAAAATTTTAACTGAAGCAGGTCGAGGTATTGGTTTGGGACATTTTACTAGGTGTACAGCAATCTTCGAGGAGATTTTAAATTTAGGTTTTGATGTAACTTTTGATGTATTTCTAAAAGAAACATCTTTTTCTGATTATAAGTTAACATCTAAGGATTGGTTAAATCTCCCTAAGTCAGAGGTGTTTAATGGTGTTGATGTTGCATTGATAGACTCATATTTAGTATCTAAAGAATGGTTGAGTATCGTTAATGATATGGGTGTTAAATTAATTTTATTAGACGATTATAACAGAATTATTTATCCTGCTAATCTTGTAATTAATCCAAATGTATTTGCAGAATCGATTGATTACAGTAATCAAACTTCAAAATGTATAGGTGGACCAGATTATTTAATCCTAAGAAAACCATTTAGATTAAAAAAAGAAAAAAGTATCTATGACGGTAAGCCTAGATTATTAATAACTCTAGGAGGAAGCGATTACCGAAATCTAATACCAAAATTAATTAATTGGTCAACAGAACTGAATTTATTTAAAATTTCTATTATAGCTCCTTCGGGTATAGAAATTTCATCAAAAGAAATAAGAGTTTTACCCCTATTAGATGCTAATTCAATGGCCAACGAAATTACTAATTCAGAAGTAATAATTTCTGCATGTGGTCAAACTCTTCATGAAATAGCATCTATTAATAGATCAACCATCGGTATAGGAATAGATATTGATCAAATACCCAATCATAAATTTTATAATTCCACAAATTTTATTAAACGTAATTTATGGTGGGATCAAGATGAATTAGAGGAGGAAGTGAAGAAAGAATTAATTAGACTTGCTGATTCTTCAAATCGCAAAAAGGAACTTAAGACAAATTTTAAGATAAACAAAAATGGTTTAAAAAATGTTGTTAACGAAATTATTAAATTATTATGATTGATTTTTTAAATAAAAGAATCTTGGTAGTTGTTGCTCACCCTGATGACGAGTTATTAGGATTAGGTGCCACGATGCATCAATTAATCAATGAGCAAAATTGTGAAGTTAGAGCTGTGATTTTAGGTGAAGGGATAACTTCTCGTTCCGATGAGAGAAGTTCTAAACAATGGGAAAAAGAATTAAAAATTCATAGACAAAATATAGAACAGGCCAGAAAAGCAATTGGATATAAATCTGTAGGGATTTATGCTTTTCCGGATAATAGGTTTGATACAGTAGCATTATTAGATATAATAAAAGTTATAGAAAAAGAAAAAGAAATATTTCAGCCAGAAATAATATTTACTCACCATGGTGGAGATGTAAATATTGATCATCAAAGAACATTTGAAGCAGTTATTACAGCTACAAGACCAATGGAAGGTGAAATTGTAAAAACGGTTATAACTTTTGAAACACCATCTGGAACAGAATGGATAGCATCATCAGATCCTAGAAAATTCATTCCAAATTTATTTATAACTGTGAATAAAGAAAATATCCAAGCAAAAGTTAAAGGTATGGAATCATATGAGTTTGAAAAAAGAAAACATCCTCATCCTAGATCGCCAGAAGCATTAGAGATTAGAGCTGCTATGTGGGGTTTGAGTGTTGGAAGTAATTTTGCCGAGGCATTCAATATAATTAGACATGTGCATTGAACCTTTTTTTAAATTAAATAATAATTAAAAATGATTGTATACAAATTTTCAAAATTTTTAATTCGTTTAGACGACATCCATCCTAGAATGAATCATGATAATTTTGATCGTTTGATTAATATTTTGTCTAATGATTCAATTCAAGGAATTTTGGGTATTATCCCAGACAATAAAGATAAAGGCTTGTGTAAATCAAAAACAGATCCTGACTTTTGGACAAAAATCAAAGCATTAGAACAAAAGGGATTTTGGATTGCTCAACACGGGTATCAGCACCTTTATGACACTCAAGAAGGAGGGCTATTGAATTTGAATCAACAGTCAGAATTTGCAGGCCACCCAAAAGAAGTACAACGTCATAAAATGACAGTGGGAAAGCAACTACTGGAGGAAAAGGGTCTAACGCCTAAACTATTTATGGCACCTTCTCACTCTTTTGACGAAAATACACTAGAAGTAATCAAAGAATTAGGCTATGGGATTACAGACGGGTATGGCCTTTGGCCCAAGATTGAAAAAGGGATATTGTGGATCCCCCAATTATTTGCAAGTCCAAAACACTTAGGATGGGGACTTTATACTATTTGTTTGCATACAGATCAAATGAATGAAACTGCTTTTAATCAGTTGGAAAAACACATAAAAAAATACAATAATCAGTACATTCAACCTCAGGAAATACAGTATTATTTGCTTGAAAAACATCAAGTTGGAAAACGCCTTTTAAATTCAGTGATGACTTCTATTATTCGAGGAGTTCTACAATTAAAAAGAAACAAACTCAAATCATGATTAACTTTTTACTTTCACTGATTCAAAATCCCCAAAAGGGATTTGATCCTGTTCCGGCCAAACACGTAGATCAATATTTTGAAGAAGCTTATAATGGAAAGCGATTCAATGAAAAAATCACTACCAAACTCAAAGAATTTACGATCTTTAAAGGCAAAAAAATCCTTGATTTAGGTGCTGGTCCTGGGCAGTATACTAAATATTTTGTCGACCAAGGAGCAGAAACGCATTACCATGACATCTCGAAAGGATATCTTCAGCTTTTTAAAGAAAAATTTCCCGACTTAAAATTTACATCTTCGCTAGATTACTTAGATCACTTTCAAGGGAAATATGATCTTATATTCAATAATGTTTGCTTCAATTACTGTATGGATGATAGTAAGTTTGTGAAAAAAGTAGCCCAAGGATTGCATCCTAACGGAATTTATTTTGGTGTTTTAGGCAACGAAAATGTATTTAATAAAGAATTATCAAGAAATGTATTTTTGTTAAAAACACAATTTCTGTTAAATGATATTTTGGGAATAAAAATAGGCCACCCCTTTACCGGAAGAAACCGCATAAAAAGATTATTTACCAAAAAATATTTTGAGATTCTTGCTTTAGAAGATTTTGGGGTAAATACATTAGTAGTCGTAAAAAAGAAAGAAGTATGAAACTATTGATCACAGGCGCTGCAGGTTTTATTGGATCCAACCTAACGGAATATATGTTAGACAAGGGCTATACCGTTGTGGGCTTAGACAATTATGCAACCGGTTTTGCTCATAATCTAAAACCATTTTTGACCCACCCCAATTTTAGTTTTATTGAAGGTGACATTCGTTCTTTACAAACCTTTATTGCGGCATCCAAAGGGGTTGATTGTATTTTACATCAAGCGGCCTTAGGCTCGGTACCCCGGTCAATCAATGATCCCCTGACCTCTAACGAGGTGAATATAAACGGCTTTTTAAACCTTTTGGAAGCCGCCAAAAAAAACAAGGTTAAGCGCGTTGTTTATGCGGCATCCTCTTCTACTTACGGCGATTCAAAAGCCTTGCCAAAAATAGAAGAGAATATTGGGAAGCCCTTATCTCCTTATGCGGTAACCAAATATGTGAATGAGCTATATGCAGATGTATTTGCAAAAACCTACGGCATGGAAATTACTGGGTTGCGCTATTTTAATGTATTTGGACGACGTCAAACACCCAACGGAGCCTATGCTGCAGTGATACCAAAGTTTATAGGACAATTTTTAAAAGGAGAATCCCCAGTCATCAATGGCGATGGAAATTATTCACGCGATTTTACCTACATTGACAATGTACTACAAATGAATCATTTGGCCATGATTACGGAAAACCCTGAGGCCATTAATCAGGTCTACAACACCGCTGTAGGAGACCGAATTACCATTTTGGAGATGGCCGAGCTGATTCGGGAAGGCCTTGCCGAATTCGATCCCAAGATAAAACAGATTGAAATCATTAAAGGCCCCAAAAGAGCAGGAGATGTTCCCCATTCTCAGGCGAGTATTGAAAAAGCTAAGCGCTTATTGAAGTACCGTCCAACACATAATTTCCAAAAAGGACTGAAAGAATCCTTAACTTGGTACCATAATAATTTGAAGCAATGAAAAACCCTAAAATTGCCTTAATTGGGCTTGGTTATGTAGGTCTACCCCTCGCTGCTGCTTTTGCAGAGAAGTACAATGTAATTGGCTTTGACATCAATGTAAAACGCGTTGTGGAACTGAATAAGGGCCTCGACTCCACCAATGAACTGACCACAGATCAGCTCAAAGCGGTTGTTGGATCTTCTTTAAAACTAACCACTGACTTAACTGACATTTCTGACTGTACAACCTACATTGTCACTGTGCCAACACCAGTAACCTCTAGTAAAAATCCAGACCTAACGCCGGTGATCAAAGCCACAGAATCGGTGTCTACAGTGCTTAAAAAAGGAGATACAGTGGTCTACGAGTCAACCGTTTACCCGGGCGTAACCGAAGAGGTATGTGTGCCAATTCTAGAAGAAAAAACCGGATTAAAATTCAACAGTGACTTTTTTGTAGGGTATAGCCCCGAACGGATTAATCCAGGGGACAAAAAACATACCATAACCAAGATAACCAAAGTGGTTTCGGGTTCTACTCCAGAAACCCTAAAAGAATTATCAGCTCTTTATGGCTCCATCATTGAAGCCGGCATCTATGAAGCGCCCACCATTAAAACAGCCGAGGCGGCGAAAGTCATTGAAAATACCCAAAGAGACATCAACATTGCCTTTGTCAACGAGCTGTCTATTATTTTCAGTAAAATGGGTATTGACACCAACGAAGTACTTAAAGCGGCTGGCACCAAATGGAATTTTTTAAATTTCTTTCCCGGTTTAGTTGGTGGACATTGTATCGGGGTAGATCCCTATTATTTAGCTTTTAAATCTGAAGAATTGGGTTATACTCCAGAAATGATTTTGGCAGGACGAAGAATCAATGATTCCATGCCCACCTTTATTGTAAGTCAAATAGTAAAACAGTTGATGAAGCAGAACAAAAACAGTCAAAATGCATCAGCATTGGTTTTGGGCGCTACTTTCAAAGAAAATTGTCCAGACCTCAGAAACTCAAAAGTGGTTGATGTCTATAAAGAACTGGACGAATTTGGTTTTAATGTGGACATTTATGATCCAGAAGCTGATCCAGAAGTATTTGTCAAAGAATACGGTTTCGAAAAGTTAGAGAAACTGACAAACAAGCAATACGATGTGGTCATTTTGGCGGTATCGCACACTTGTTTTAAGGCCATTAACCCAAAAGAATTATTGGTTGAAGAGGGGGTTGTCTTTGACGTAAAAGGGTTTTATCAAGACCCCGATTTCCTATACTTGTAAGTTATGAAAACGCTCATCCACATCATTCCCACCCTTGAAAATGGAGGAGCAGAAACGGTGCTTACGCGTTTGGTGGAAGAGTTTTCGATCGATCAAGTAGAACAGATCGTAATAACTACTCAAGGATCCAAGCAAGATTTTAATCACGCTCAAGTTGCTTCGTGTTGTACCGTAATCCACGCAAAAAAAGATTTTTTGGCCGTCAAAGAGGTTTTTCAACGCCACCCTCAAGCAAAGGTGTTGGCTTGGATGTACAAAGGGATTTTAAAAGCGCACCAATGGAAAGGTACATTTAAAACAGCCCAAAAGATCATTTGGAATATTCGTCGTTCCCATTTTCGTGCGCAACAAATCTATCAAAAAGTAAGCTTATTGGTTTTTGGCTTATGTTCACAAATCATGAAGACACCCATAGTCTATTGCGCCCATCAAGCAAAAAAAGCCCATAATCGTTTTGGATTTTACAAAGGCAGGAGTAGGGTGATTCAAAACAGATTGGCTAAAAAATTACAGTTAGATAGCATAGATAATTCGCCAATTGAAGGAAAATACATTCTATACATTGGAAGATATAATCACGCCAAAGGCCCCGATAGGTTATTAGAAATTGCTCAAAAGCTTCTGCCTAAAAATCCTTTGTATTCATTAATTATTGCAGGAAGCGGATGGACCAACGAAATGATTCCACATATTATAAAAGAGCGGACGGTTCTTTTGGGTAACGTAAAAGAAATTGTTCCACTATACTTACACGCAACCGCATTGTTATTCACTTCTTATACCGAGGGTTATCCAAACGTATTGGTTGAGGCTGCCGTTTGCGGTACGCCTATCGTTGGTTTTACTGCAGGAGACTCTCCTTCTATTTTAGCCGATTATTCGCTAGGCTATATAGTAGCTTCAAAGCAAAGTTTTTGCGCGCAATTACAGCAATTGATCGATCAACCAATGGCTTCAGAAGTAAGGGGAACGGCCGCAAAAAAAGCCCTTCATCATTTTGACTTCAAACAAACCTATCAGGCTTATCACGATTTCATATTCCCCTAATCCACTAATTAGTATCTTTATGGCGTGAAAAAGCTCATCCGCATCACTACCGTTCCTATTTCCTTAGAGAAATTACTCGAAAATCAAGCGCGTTTTTTCAAAAAGTACTATTCGGTTACACTTGTTTCTGCTCAAAAAGAACAATTGGAAAAGCTGGCAAAGGAACAGGGAGTAGCTTATTTTCCGCTAGAAATGACCCGTAAAATAACACCTCTTCAAGACCTGCGTTGTTTGCTTCAGCTTGTTCGTTTTTTACAAAAAGTAAAACCGCATATAGTGCACAGCCATACACCAAAAGCTGGAATCATAGGAATGCTAGCAGCTTTTATAGCCCGTGTACCAGTGCGCATGCATACGGTTGCTGGTTTGCCTCTTATGGAGGCCAAAGGCATAAAAAAAAGAATTCTGTATGCGGTCGAACGCCTCACCTACCGTTGTGCCACTCATGTATATCCCAATTCAAAAGGATTGATGGATTTTATACAAAAAAAACATCTAGCTGAAAAGACACCGCTTCAAATCATCGGTAAAGGATCTTCCAACGGAATTGATACGAGATATTTTAATACCGAAAGAATTTCAGATCAAGAATTGACAAAATGCAAAAAAAAATGGGCTATATCCCAAGATGATTTTGTCTTTCTATTCATTGGCCGTCTTGTGGGAGATAAGGGTATAAATGAATTGGTCGCAGCCTTCGAACAATTGATTAGTAAGCTCCCTAAAGCAAAATTACTTCTAGTAGGAACCCAAGAACCAACCCTAGATCCATTGGACAAATCCACTATAAATGCTATTGACCAAAACCCAAGAATTATTTCAACAGGCTACCAACAAGATGTTCGTCCTTTTTTGAAAACCGCACAGGTCTTTGTCTTTCCTAGTTACCGCGAAGGCTTCCCTAATGTTGTGCTTCAGGCAGGTGCCATGGGTGTTCCTTGTATTGTTTCCAACATCAATGGGTGCAACGAAATCATAGAAGATGAAGTAAATGGGTTTGTGGTTCCTCCAAAACAAATACAACCTTTGGTAAAAAAAATGCAATCGCTTTATGAAGATGCTGAACAACGGATTACTTTTATTCAACGAACGCAAACGCTCATAGCAACTAATTTTGAACGAGCCCAATACTGGAAGTTACTCTCAGCTGAATATAAACGCCGTGAAAAAAATGTATAGCACAATCAAACATTCACTGGATCGGATCTTAGCCTTCCTCTTTTTGATAGGTGCAAGTCCTTTGTTAGCCATCATTGCATTTTTACTTTGGATTCAAAACAACGGCTCTCCTCTTTTCAGTCAAACCCGACCTGGGAAGCACGGAAAACTGTTCACCATTTATAAGTTAAAAACCATGCGGGACACCCGCGATGATTCGGGCGACTTACTGCCCGACAATCTTCGGATGACTCCCCTTGGCAAAATCATCAGAAAACTTTCCTTAGACGAACTCCCACAATTGTGGAACATCCTCAAAGGGGAGATGAGTTTTGTAGGACCACGGCCCTTACTGCCAGAATACCTACCTTTATACTCTGAGGAACAACAAAAGCGCCATCTGGCTAAACCGGGTATTACGGGTTGGGCTCAAGTGAATGGCAGAAATGCAATCAGTTGGAAACAAAAATTCGAATACGACCTTTGGTATATTCAACATCAAAGTTTTATCTTGGATATTAAAATATTAGGGATGACCCTTATTAAGGTTTTTAAGACGAAAGATGTAAACGCCACTGGTCAAATCACAATGGAACCCTTCAATGGAAACAACTAAATTTATTCTTATTGGTGGTGGAGGTCATGCACGAGTTGTATCGAGCATTATTGAAGCACAAGAAATTTCTCAACTAGAAGCTGTTTTTGATTTAAACCCAAAGATTGAAACTTTGGATGGCGTTAGCGTATATCAAAAGTACAGTTCCGATCTATTCCCTAACGCTTCAGCTATTATTGCTATTGGAGACAATAGAATCCGAAAACAATTGGCACAAACAATTAATCATGTCTTTGGTGTACTTATTCATTCCTCAGCAAGTTTGGATCGTCTCAGTTCGGTTGGAGGGGGATCTGTTGTTATGCAGCGTGCGGTAATTCAACGAGGAACTCGGGTAGGGAAGCATGGAATCATCAATACGGCAAGCAGTATTGATCATGATTGTGTTTTAGGAGATTTTGTTCATATCGCACCCAATGCTACCCTCTGTGGTGGGGTTGTAATAGGAGACGAAACGTTTGTAGGAGCAGGAGCTGTTGTTTTACCGCAAATTAAAATTGGTAAACGAGTGACTGTAGGTGCAGGAGCGGTAGTTACTAAAAATATTCCTGATGGAGCAACTGTAGTTGGGAATCCAGGAAAAATAATTACTTCGTATGGGGCAAACTAAGATATGGCTCTCTTCCCCCCATATGGGAACAGAGGAACTGAAAAACGTTCATGAAGCTTTTGCAACCAATTGGGTGGCTCCCGCTGGCCCTTTCATCAATCAATTTGAGCAGGACTTGTCGGAATATAATCAAGTGAAGCATACAGCTGTGGTTCAATCCGGAACGGCTGCAATTCATTTAGCACTTCGTTTGCTGGATGTAGGCAAAGATGATCTTGTGCTTTGTCAATCCTTTACCTTTATCGGCTCTTCAAATCCGATCACCTACCAACAAGCACAGCCAGTCTTTATAGACTCTGAAACGCAAACTTGGAACATGTGTCCCGAGGCGCTGGAGACGGCAATCAAACAGTTTATAAAACGAGGTAAAAAACCCAAAGCCATCCTTGTTGTGCATCTCTATGGGATGCCGGCCAAGATGAAAGAAATAGGGGCTCTTTCGGAGCGCTATGGAATTCCAATCATAGAAGACGCTGCCGAAGCGCTAGGATCTTCAATTGAAGGTCAAGCTTGTGGCTCTTTTGGAACCTTTGGAATTTTAAGCTTTAATGGAAATAAAATAATCACAACTTCTGGAGGAGGGGCATTGCAGTCTAAGGATGAAGCTGCTATAGCAAAAGCACGTTTTTTGGCAACCCAGGCCAAGGATACTGCCCCGCATTACGAGCATTCTACCCTAGGGTACAATTATCGCATGTCTAATATTGCAGCGGCTATTGGTGTCGGTCAACTTCAGGTTATAGAGGATCGAGTAGCGGCACGAAGAGCAAACTATAGATTTTATGAAGACCTTTTCAAAAATGTAGACGGAGTTCAGTTTTTAGAAGAGCCTCAGGGGTTCTTATCCAACCGCTGGTTGAGCTGTGTTTTATTGGAGCAATCAAAAAACAAAAAACTCGAGCCTGAACATTTTAGACTGCACTTAGAACAGGATAATATTGAAAGTCGACCCCTGTGGAAGCCCATGCATATGCAACCCCTTTACAAAGATGCAGCATA
>Ga0206129_10002391_pt1 | contig 23320 bp, 16 predicted proteins | sample Helgoland_Spring_8_FD_148616 | JGI IMG/M metagenome (GOLD analysis project Ga0206129, IMG submission 148616) | Pelagic subsurface seawater microbial communities from Kabeltonne, Helgoland, North Sea - Helgoland_Spring_Bloom_20160502_2 | ecosystem: Environmental > Aquatic > Marine > Epipelagic ...
GACCGGAGGGGACGAACCCCTGGTGTTTGGGTTGTCATGCCAATGGCATTGCCCAGTAGCTACGTTCGGACAGGATAACCGCTGAAAGCATCTAAGCGGGAAGCCCCCTCCAAGATTAATTTTCCCCGGGAGTTTAACTCCCCTGAAGGGCCGTTCAAGACTAGGACGTTGATAGGTTGGGTGTGGAAGCGCTGTGAGGCGTTGAGCTAACCAATACTAATTGCCCGTGTGGCTTGACCATATAATGCAAGCAAGACGGACAGATTGTTCGAAATGCGCACTAGCAGTGAAAAAATTGTATTCAATAATTGCCGACCCTATTTGACTCATAGTGAGTAACTAAGTGTCATACCAGTTTGCCTGGTGACCATAGAGAACTAGAACCACCTGATCCCATCCCGAACTCAGTAGTGAAATGGTTCATCGCCGATGGTAGTGTGGGGCTTCCCCATGTGAGAGTAGGTCATCGCCAGGCTTCTAAAATAAAACCCCAGTCATTTGTTTGGCTGGGGTTTTTTTTATTCGCCGTATGTTAACAATCGCACTCAAGCTGAGAACGGTCAGTTTTTTGAATATGGGCTCTAATGAGCTTTCAAATATGCTACATTATCTGCTGGCCTTAGCGCGGCCACAAAAAAAAGGCGTGCCAACGTCTCATTTGGGGTCGATCTCAGACTGGCTTATTTTGCATTGGTTTGATCGACTTACTGTTGGTATTTTTATTTTTCCTTTGGCAGTATAAGAATGGAGTATTTAATCTATCTAGTACTGGGTTCCGTGGCCGGTTTGGTCAGCGGTCTCTTTGGGGTGGGCGGTGGTACCGTTATTGTGCCTATTTTGCTTGTATCCTTCGCTGCTCAAGGAATTTCTCCTTCAATTGCAACACATACTGCAATTGCCACTTCCTTGGCATGTATCGCAGTGAGTTCACTCACTGCAATTTATACTCACCTTCAGAAGGGTGTTGTAGATTGGCGCGTTGTTCGGTCTTTCATCCCAGGGATCATCATTGGAACATTGATTGGTAGTTCTTTTTTTGTCTCAATAGAGGGGGCAATTCTACAGGTATTGCTCGGTGTTTTTCTGGTTGCCATCGGCCTTCAAATGACAACTTACCGCGCTGCTAAAATGGATGTCAATCTCCCTCGTCGGATTTATTTGGGTTTGTCAGGGATATCCATTGGGGGTATTTCGGCGCTCTTCGGTGTCGGTGGAGGTATGTTTACCACACCGCTGCTCAGTTACTATGGTATAAACATTCACAGCGCAATTAGTGTCGCAGCCATCGGCGGTTTTTGTATTGCAATCACTGCGTCATTAATTTACGCGTCAACAATGGTAGCTTCCGTGCCAACCCCCTCCTTAATGTTGGGTTATATCTATCTTCCTGCATGGGTGGGCATTATTATAACGAGTACACCTTTCGCTAAGATCGGCGCCGAGTTAGCGCATCGCTCCAGCGACCGGCAGTTGAAGAAAATATTCGGTATTTTTCTATTACTGCTTGGATTGCGGTTTATTTGGACTAACGTGGTTTGAACTGAAAATGGTAGAAAAAAAATCTCGAATCTCTGCTCTCGGTTGGCGGGTTTTAGCCCAGTTGGAGAGTGGAGGAGCCCTCTCTCTGGATGATCTTAGTCATCAACTTACTGCGGACCATTCCGATTTATTTAATCAGTTGGAACACCTTGATAGATTGGGTGTTGGCCTAACCAAAATTGCAAATCAGTATCGGTTAGATACTAAAATTGAACGCTTGGATGAGACCATGATTTGTCATTATCTTTCCAATATCGGTATTGCATACCCGCTTAAGTTACATATTTTAAATCTGGTTGATTCAACTAATTCAGAGGCGAAAAAATTACTTGAGGATGGCGCCGCCTCAGGAATGGTTGTTCTGGCAGAGGGGCAGACTAGTGGTCGGGGGCGACGAGGCAACGCATGGATCAGTCCCTATGCCGCCAATATTTACATGTCAGTGGTTTGGCGCTTTAATCACGCGGCTTCAGTGCTTGAGGGACTCAGTTTGGCCATTGGTGTGGCCGTACGTAGGGCGATTTTAATGTCTGGGGTAGAACACATAGGGCTGAAATGGCCCAACGACATCTATGCAAATGACAAAAAGTTGGGAGGAATTTTGCTCGAAGTCATCGGTGATCCAAGTGTTAAAGCGGATGTCGTTCTCGGTGTCGGAATTAATGTTGCTATGTCCGAGCGACTGGGGCGGGAGATAGATCAGCAATGGGTTGATCTCAGCAGTATTTCAACGTCTAAAGTGTCCAGAAATACGTTGACTGCAAATTTAATCGCTTCAATTTTTAGTGTGCTGGAAAATTTCCCTGCGGTTGGCTTTGCTGCCTATCGAGACGAGTGGCAATCCGCAGACTGTATGAGAGGTCTACCGGTTTCTTTAAGCAATGCTCGCGAGACGATTGATGGGACTGTATTAGGTGTAGACAATTCAGGTGCATTGCGACTGTTGCAGGACGACGGCACAGAGAAGCATTTTATTGGTGGTGAGATGAGCTTGCGAAAACAATCATGATCTTAAATATTGATGTCGGGAACAGCTATGCAAAATGGCGATTGGAGGATGCCGGACTCGTAGTGTCTCGCGGCACCCAGAGTAGTCAGTCTATTGTTGAACAACAAAAACTAAAACTCTCTACACATCATTCATTTGATGAGGCTCGGTTGTCTCTGGTTGGTCAAGATGATATCGCCGGCATACTTCGCAAGCAGTTTGCTGATGATCACGGCATCGAACTAAAAAGCGCGATGGTATCATCTGTTGTTGGTGGAATAACTTGTGGCTACCGAGATCCGATGAGTCTAGGAGTGGATCGATGGTTGGCGGTAGTTGCCGCCTATACTAGGTTCGAACAGTCGCTGGTTGTGGTTGATGCTGGTAGTGCGACAACGCTTGATATTGTTAATTCCGATGGTTGTCATCAAGGTGGCTATATCCTCCCTGGTTTAGAATTAATGCGAAAATCACTCTGGCAAGGAACGGAGAATGTGAAGGCACGATCCTCAGGCATCGTGTCCTTAAGTCCCGCCAACTGCACTGAGGATGCGGTAAATCGTGGAAGCATGCTCGCTCTGATATCTGTCATTGCGCAAACTGTGGATAAATTTTCGGGCCGTTTAGTTGTGACTGGCGGCAATGCTTCGCTAATAAAGAAAATGAGCATACTGCCTGCTGATCATATTCCAGAGTTAGTGATTGATGGGTTAGGTGTCAATGGAGTCAGTTTTAAATGATGGTTGTGCGATAGCAGCTCTAATTTTCATTAAAGAGCCGGAAAAAACTATATTTACGTTTTTTTAAACGCCATTATTAAAGAAAAAAACACTTTAGGTAAAAAAACACCAAAAGATCATCCAGATAAGGTTGCTAATAGCGCCAAGTTTCACTAAAATCGCGCACCGCTATTGAGATGCTGGCGTAGCTCAGTTGGTAGAGCAGCTGACTTGTAATCAGCCGGTCGGGGGTTCGACTCCTCTCGCCAGCTCCAATTTTGTACCGACCCTGTTGTATTGCGGTGTAGAGGGTCGGCAATTGGCGGATATTTTTGGGGGGATTCCCGAGCGGCCAAAGGGATCAGACTGTAAATCTGACGCGAAAGCTTCGGTGGTTCGAATCCACCTCCCCCCACCATATAGTTGGTCATTGAAACCAAGATATGGCGATAAGCGCAAAGGCTGCGGGCTTTGTGAGCGCTCTTTGTGGTAGATGAAAGCGGGCGTTGTGTAGTGGTAAGACCTTAGCCTTCCAAGCTGATGACGCGGGTTCGATTCCCGCCGCCCGCTCCACACAAGAGACAGAGTTATGCTCATATAGCTCAGTCGGTAGAGCACTTCCTTGGTAAGGAAGAGGTCACCGGTTCAAATCCGGTTATGAGCTCCATGTTGTCGGTAAAGATATGTGATTTAGCTAAATCTTTGCGACAAAAAGTAAGTTTTAGGTTATGTAATTGAGAGTGTTTAAAGTTTAGGGCCCACGTCTGGATTTTGGTGAGAAAGGTGCAAGCCCCGTTGAGGAGATACTGAGATGGCTAAAGAAAAATTTGAAAGAAGTAAGCCGCACGTAAACGTTGGCACGATTGGTCACGTTGACCATGGCAAGACGACGTTGACAGCGGCGATGACTCGCGTATGTGCAGAGGTATTTGGTGGTGAGATGCAGGCCTTTGACCAGATTGATAATGCTCCTGAAGAGCGCGAGCGCGGTATTACGATTTCGACGGCTCACGTTGAGTATGATAGTGAGATTCGTCATTACGCCCACGTTGACTGCCCTGGACACGCCGATTATGTGAAGAACATGATTACTGGTGCTGCTCAGATGGACGGTGCTATATTGGTGTGTGGAGCGACTGATGGTCCTATGCCTCAGACGCGGGAGCACATTTTGCTGTCACGTCAGGTTGGTGTTCCCTATGTTGTGGTATTTTTGAACAAGGCTGATCTTCTTGCTGAAGATTGTGGTGGTGTTGGTTCAGAAGAATACGAAGAGATGCTGGAGCTGGTAGAGATGGAGCTGCGCGAGTTGCTAGATCTTTATGAATTCCCAGGAGATGACACACCGATTGTTGTTGGTTCTGCGTTGATGGCGTTGGAAGGTAAGGACGACAATGAGTTGGGTACGACGGCGGTTAAGAAGTTGGTTGAGGCATTAGATTCCTATATACCTGAGCCGGTGCGTGCGGTTGATCAGCCTTTCTTGATGCCGATAGAAGATGTTTTCTCGATTGCGGGCCGTGGCACGGTTGTGACAGGTCGTATTGAGCGAGGCGTGATTAAGGTTGGCGAAGAGATTGAGGTGATTGGTATCACTGACACGGCGAAGACTACTTGTACGGGTGTTGAGATGTTCCGTAAGTTTTTGGACGAAGGTCGAGCTGGAGAGAACTGCGGTATTTTGTTGCGTGGTACTAAGCGCGAAGAAGTGCAGCGTGGTCAGGTATTGGCCAAGCCGGGATCTGTGACGCCTCATACTAAGTTTGAGTCGGAGATTTATGTATTGTCTAAGGACGAAGGTGGACGTCATACGCCATTCTTTAAGGGTTACCGTCCTCAGTTTTACTTCCGTACTACGGATGTGACAGGTGCTTGTGAGTTGCCTGAGGGGACTGAGATGGTGATGCCAGGCGATAATGTGCAGATGACCGTTGAGTTGATACATCCAATTGCGATGGAAGACGGGCTGCGTTTTGCTATTCGTGAGGGAGGCCGCACCGTCGGTGCAGGTGTCGTTGCAAAAATTATCGAATAAGTTTTAAAGGGCAGTTTCCTAGCAGGCCGAGGCATCTAATGATGTCTCGGCTTAGCTGTCAGAAAGGGAATGTAAATAAGTATTTGTAGGCCAGTAGTTCAATTGGTAGAGCACCGGTCTCCAAAACCGGCTGTTGGGGGTTCGAGTCCCTCCTGGCCTGCCATCTTAAACTCTCAAAGTGGTTAAACAAATGAGTGTTGTAACAGAAGACAAGCAATATCGACTCGACTGGCTGAAGTGGTTGGTCGTAGTTACGTTGTTGGGTGGAGCCATCTATGCCAATTGGTATTACTCGGCGGAGTCGGTTCTTTACCGTGTTATTGGCTTTGTAGCCGTGCTCGCTGTTTGTTCGCTAGTATCGGCCCAGACAGCCAAAGGCGCTGCAACAATTGAACTAGCTCTTGGCGCACGTACTGAGTGGAGAAAAGTTGTTTGGCCAACCAAGCAAGAGCGTAATCAAACGACACTAATTGTTTTAGCGGTCATTCTGTTAATGGCACTGATGCTGTGGGGAATTGATTCTCTGTTCAGCTGGATCGCTTCATTGGTAATGGGTTAGGAGAAGAGCATGACGATGCGTTGGTATGTGGTGCATGCTTATTCGGGGTACGAGAAGAAAGTAGCGCTAGCAATTCAAGATCGGGTCGAGTTGCATAATCTGCAGGATCGTTTCGGTGAGATTTTGGTGCCCACTGAAGAAGTGGTTGAGATGAAGGGTGGTCAGAAGCGAACCAGTGAGCGTATGTTTTTCCCAGGTTATGTTTTGGTCAACATGGAACTTGACGACGATACTTGGCATCTTGTCAAGGAAACACCTAGGGTAATGGGATTTATCGGTGGCAAGGCGGATAAGCCGGCGCCGATTACCGATAAAGAAGCCGATTTGATTTTGCAGCGTGTGCACGACTCCGAGGAGACGCCCCGTCCGAAGACCATGTTTGAGCCCGGTGAAATGGTTCGTGTGGTGGATGGTCCTTTCAATGACTTTAACGGAAGTGTGGAAGAGGTTAACTACGATAAGAGTAAGCTGCGTGTCGCAGTATCAATTTTTGGTCGTTCGACGCCCGTAGAACTAGATTTTACTCAGGTGGAAAAAGCGTAGTAAAGAGTTTTTTTGTGATAAGAGCGCAATCCCGCGTTTTTATCGGGGAGCCAGAGACGGCATTCGCAGGTTACTGCGGATGTTTGAGGCGCTAGCACCCATATTAGGAGAAAGAGTATGGCTAAGAAAGTAACGGCTTATATCAAGCTGCAAGTGCCTGCCGGTCAGGCTAATCCAAGTCCGCCAGTTGGACCCGCTTTGGGTCAGCACGGCGTCAACATCATGGAATTCTGTAAGGGCTTTAATGCGCAGACGCAAAGCGTAGAGCCCGGAGCGCCGGTCCCTGTTGTTATTACGGTCTATGCTGATCGTAGTTTCACATTTGAAATGAAGACGCCGCCGGCGTCCTATCTGCTGAAGAAAGCAGCAGGGCTCAAAAGTGGCAGCGGTAGGCCCAATACTGAGAAAGTGGGCAAAGTTACTCGCGAGCAGTTAGAAGATATCGTAAAAGCGAAAGAACCTGATTTAACTGCGGCTGACCTCGATGCCGCAGTTCGCACCATTGCCGGGTCAGCCCGATCAATGGGCATTGAAACGGAGGGCGTGTAAATGGCCAAATTAAGCAAACGTCGTCGTGCGATTAATGAGAAAGTCGAGCTTGGCAAGTTGTACTCTGTAGACGAAGCATTGAACCTTTTGAAAGACCTATCAACTGTAAAGTTTTCTGAGACAGTAGATGTCGCTGTTAATCTGGGTATCGATCCACGAAAATCTGATCAAATTGTCCGTGGAGCAACGACGCTTCCTAAAGGTTCCGGCAAGTCGGTAAAAGTTTGTGTGTTCGCTCAAGGTGATGCAGCTGAAGCGGCTAAAGCTGCTGGCGCTGAGTTGGTTGGGATGGATGAGCTGGCCGCTGATATTAAGGCTGGCAACATGGATTTCGACGTCGTCATAGCCAGCCCTGATGCAATGCGAGTGGTGGGTATGTTGGGCAAAGTGCTGGGTCCTCGTGGTCTTATGCCGAACCCTAAATCTGGCACAGTGACACCAGATGTGGCTACGGCAGTTGCTAACGCGAAGGCCGGTCAGGTTCGTTTCCGCGCTGACAAAAATGGTATTGTCCATGGTGGCATTGGTGTGGTGAGTTTTGATGCCAGTGATCTGAAGCAGAACCTCGAGGCTTTAATGGCTGATTTGGCCAAGGCCAAGCCCGCATCTGCAAAAGGCATCTATGTGAAAAAAGTAACAGTGTCCTCGACAATGGGCCCTGGCTTACAAATTGATCAGGCGTCGCTGACGTACTGATAAAGGACTTTGGGGTCTGAGCATGGATCATATGCTCGGGCCGTTAAAGACCGTAGGTTCCCGAGAGGGTTTAATGAGCGTTTAGGGTTTTCCCGACGGTCACCTACGCAGGCGGTGAACCCGAACTGGCACTTTGGTGTCGGTGAATTTTCACCTGAGTGGTCGATGAAATTATCGGCTGAAACTAAGGTAAATCGAGGATATTTATCGTGCCATTAAATCTCGATGATAAAAAAGCAATTGTTGCGGAAGTAAACGAGACAGCTGGCCAGTCACTCTCACTGGTTATCGCTGACGCTCGTGGCGTTGACGTATCCAATATGAATGCCCTTAGAGCCAAAGCGAGAGCGGAAAACGTGCAGTTGCGCGTGGTCCGCAATACGTTGGCAAAAAGAGCATTCGCTGAAACTGACTACGCTTGCGTAGAAGAGGTTTTGGTGGGTCCGTCATTGTTTGCCTTTTCTATGGAAGATCCTGGCGCTGCTGCGCGCTTGTTCAAAGACTTTGCGAAAGCTAATGAGTCTTTTGATGTAAAAGCGCTGTCAGTTAGTGGGCAGCTTCTGGCGAAAGAGCAAATTGATGTGCTAGCTAACTTGCCCACGCTTGAACAAGCGTTGGGAATGCTGGCAAACGTTACTTTGGCACCGGTCACCAAGTTGGTTCGTACTCTCAATGAGATACCGACTAAGGCGACTCGTGTTGTAGCAGCAGTTAAAACTCAAAAAGAAGAGGCTGCTTAAGCGCAGCCTTGTAAACAGTTAAATATAGGAGGCCCATCATGGCCCTTTCGAATGAAGATATTTTAAACGCAATCGCTGAAATGAGCGTAATGGATGTAGTTGAGCTAGTTAGCGCAATGGAAGAAAAGTTTGGTGTTTCCGCGCAAGCAGCAGTTGCTGTTGCTGCAGCACCTGCAGCTGGTGGTGGTGATGCTGCCGCTGCAGAGGAGAAAACTGAGTTTGACGTTGTCTTAAGCTCTATTGGTGAGAAGAAAGTTAATGTTATTAAGGCTGTTCGCGCGATTACAGGTCTTGGCCTAAAAGAAGCCAAAGAACTGGTTGACGGCGCTCCGTCTACAATCAAGGAAGCGGCTGCGAAAGATGATGCAGAAGCTGCTGTTAAGCAGTTGGAAGAAGCTGGCGCTACTGCAGAGCTCAAGTAACTCTGTGTGCCAACGGCCTGATGATTCAGGTTGGGTCGAAGAGAGTTTCTCTTCGGCCCTTTCTTGCTTGTAAATAAGGGAATTTGCAAGCATTACGAACTTGAGTTGCAACTCGAGATTGAACAGCCCTAACACCGTTAATACCGAGGAATACAAATGGCTTACTCCTTCACTGAGAAGAAACGTATCCGCAAGAATTTTGGTAAATTGCCGAATACCATGGATCTGCCTTATTTGCTGGCGATTCAACTTGATTCCTACAAAAAGTTTACGCAAAAAGGAGTGTCGATTGAGGATCGCTCTGACACTGGTTTGCATGCTGCATTAAAGTCTATTTTCCCTATCGTTGGCTACTCTGGCCATGCTGCCCTTGAATATGTTGATTATGTGATGGGTAAAGGGGCGTTTGATGAAGAAGAGTGCAAGTTGCGTGGCGTGACCTTTTCTGTGCCCTTGAGGGTGCGAGTGCGGTTGGTGATCTACGATAAAGAGTCCACTAACAAAGCGATCAAGGATATTAGAGAGCAGGAAGTATATCTCGGCGAAATTCCTCTTATGACGGATAATGGTACCTTTATTATTAATGGTACCGAGCGCGTTATTGTGTCTCAATTACATCGGTCACCCGGTGTTATTTTTGATCATGATAAAGGTAAGACACACTCGTCTGGTAAGTTGCTCTACACTGCGCGCGTCATCCCCTACCGCGGTTCATGGTTAGACTTTGAGTTTGACCCGAAAGACTTGCTTTATGTTCGAATTGACCGTCGCCGCAAATTGCCTGCGACCATCCTTTTGCGCGCTCTTGGGTACAATTCGGAAGAGATTCTTGAGCGTTTCTTCGATACGAGTGTGTTCCATTTTAAGAAAGATGTGTTTTCTCTGGACCTCGACCCAGAGCGTTTGCGTGGAGAGATAGCGGCCTTTGATATCAAAGGTAAAAAAGGTGAGGTTGTTGTCGAAAAGGGTCGTCGAATCACTGCAAGGCACATTAGAGAGTTAGAGAAGAATAAGGTAACTACCTTAGAAGTACCTCAGGAGTACCTCATGGGTCGCGCCCTAGCGAAGGATATTGCTGATCCGAAGACTGGAGAATTGCTGCTTGAATGTAATACAGAAATTACCGAAGAAAATCTTGCTGTAATCCTGGAATCGGGCATCTTAGATATAGAAACGCTATACACCAATGATTTGGATTGCGGTCCGTTTATTTCAGACACGCTGCGTGCTGATCCATCACGCACCCAGATGGAAGCTTTGGTAGAGATTTACCGCATGATGCGCCCTGGAGAGCCGCCCACCAAAGAGTCTGCCGAAAACTTGTTCTTCAACCTATTCTTTAACTTAGAGCGCTATGATTTATCATCTGTTGGGCGTATGAAGTTCAACAGGCGCTTAGATCGAGCTGAAGAGCAGGGTGCTGGAATCCTCTATGATGCTCGTTACTTTTCTATGTTAAAAACCGATGAAGCTGAAGAGTTTACAAAGCAGTACGGTGATGCCTCCGATATTGCTGATGTGATGACTAAGTTAATCACGATTCGCAATGGTAAGGGATCGGTTGATGATATTGATCACTTGGGTAACCGTCGTATTCGCTCTGTGGGTGAAATGGCCGAGAATCAGTTCCGTGTCGGCCTAGTGCGTGTTGAGCGAGCAGTCAAAGAGCGGCTTGGTGTGGCTGAATCCGAAGGATTGATGCCACAGGATTTGGTTAATGCAAAACCCGTTGCCGCGGCAATGAAAGAGTTTTTTGGATCCAGCCAGCTGTCACAATTTATGGATCAAAATAATCCATTGTCAGAAGTGACCCACAAGCGACGTGTTTCAGCGCTGGGGCCTGGTGGTTTGACTCGCGAGCGCGCTGGATTTGAGGTTCGTGATGTACACCCAACTCACTACGGAAGAGTTTGTCCAATTGAGACTCCCGAAGGGCCAAACATCGGGTTGATAAATTCTCTCGCAACTTACGCCAGAACCAACCACTACGGCTTCATTGAGACGCCTTACCGCAAAGTCGTGGAGGGGAAGGTGACAAAAGATATTGAGTATTTGTCTGCCATTAATGAATCGCAATTTATTATTGCACAGGCCTCGGCAGAGATAACTACCGATAATGACTTCGCTGATGAGATGGTGGCAGTTCGTCATCAGAACGAATTTACATCGAAGGCCCCCTCGGACATTGATTATATGGATGTCTCTCCTCAGCAGGTAGTGTCTGTGGCAGCCTCGTTGATTCCGTTTTTGGAGCACGATGATGCTAACCGAGCATTGATGGGTTCAAACATGCAACGCCAAGCTGTTCCAACACTGCGTGCCGAAGCACCTTTGGTGGGAACCGGTATTGAGCGAACTGTGGCCAGCGATTCTGGTGTATGTAAGGTTGCCAAGCGTGGTGGAGTTATCGAAAGTGTTGACGCTGGTCGTATTGTTGTTCGTGTCAGCGATGGCGAAGTTGAATCTGGTGAAGCCGGCGTCGATATCTATAATTTGACTAAATACACCCGTTCTAATCAGAACACCTGTATTAATCAGAGCCCCATTGTAAAGCAGGGCGATGTGGTCTCTCGCGGTGATGTTTTGGCTGATGGACCATCGGTTGATTTGGGTGAGCTGGCTCTAGGCCAGAATATGCGGATCGCGTTTATGCCTTGGAATGGTTACAACTTCGAAGATTCCATTTTGATCTCTGAGCGAGTGGTGCAGGAAGATCGATTTACCACCATCCATATTCAGGAATTAACCTGTGTTGCTCGAGATACTAAGTTGGGCTCCGAGGAAATAACTGCAGATATACCCAATGTGGGTGAGGTTGCGCTGGGTCGGTTGGATGAGTCAGGTATCGTGCATGTTGGCGCAGAAGTGAGCGCCGGTGATATTCTCGTGGGTAAAGTGACACCAAAAGGCGAGACTCAGTTAACGCCTGAAGAAAAGTTGTTGCGTGCAATTTTTGGAGAGAAGGCCTCCGACGTTAAAGACACCTCATTGCGAGTTCCCAGCAGTATCAAAGGTACAGTGATTAACGTTCAAGTGTTCACTCGGGATGGCTTGGAGAAAGATCAGCGTTCCTTGGATATTGAGCGAGCTGAATTAGATCAGTTCCGAAAGGATCTCAATGACGAGTTTCGAATTGTTGAAAATGCGACCTTGGGTCGTCTCTTCTCTGTGTTGCAGGGCGCTAAAGTCGTCAAGGCAATGGGATTAAATAAAGGCGAAGTGATCAGTGCAGAGGCCGTGGTTAATTACACCGCAGATGATTGGTTCGCCTTGCGTATGGATGCTGCTGATTTGAACGAGCAAATTGAAGCGGCACAGTCTCAATTGGATGCGCGACGCAAATTGCTTGATGAGCGATTTGAAGAGAAGCGTGGCAAATTGCAAAGCGGTGATGATCTAGCTCCCGGTGTGCTGAAAACAGTCAAAGTTTATCTGGCGGTTAAGCGACGTATTCAACCTGGTGATAAAATGGCTGGAAGGCACGGAAACAAAGGTGTCATTTCGGTGATCAAACCAGTTGAAGATATGCCTTATGACGAAAACGGCGAGCCGGTAGATATCGTTTTAAATCCACTTGGCGTTCCTTCGCGAATGAATGTTGGTCAGGTTCTCGAAGTGCATATGGGAATGGCGGCCAAAGGTCTTGGCGTTAAGATCGACGCAATGATCAAAGCACAAGCGCAGGCTACAGAAGTGCGCAAGTTCCTGCAGGAAATCTATGATGTGGGTGATACGGTATACGGTACCGATCTTGAATCTTTGAGTGATCAGGAAGTGCTGGAGTTGGCCTCTAATCTGCGTTCTGGCGTGCCTATAGCCACACCGGTATTCGATGGGGCTCATGAGGTAGAGCTAAAGAGTATGTTGGCGCTTGCCGATCTTCCAGAAAGCGGTCAGTCGGTACTTTACGATGGACGCACTGGTGATAAGTTCGACCGTCCAGTGACCGTAGGGTATATGTACATGCTCAAGCTTAACCATTTGGTCGATGACAAGATGCACGCGCGGTCGACGGGTTCGTACAGTTTGGTGACCCAGCAGCCTCTTGGTGGTAAAGCACAGTTTGGCGGGCAGCGTTTTGGAGAGATGGAAGTATGGGCGCTCGAGGCCTATGGTGCGGCATACACCCTTCAAGAGATGCTTACGGTCAAATCCGATGATGTCGCTGGTAGAACCAAGATGTACAAAAATATCGTCGATGGTGATCACCGAATGGAACCTGGGATGCCAGAATCATTCAACGTGTTGGTTAAGGAAGTTCGCTCCCTTGGTATCAACATGGAGCTAGAAAACGAATAAGCGTTAATTTGCTTACTGATCGTTAGGGTGCGATGCACCCTAACAAACCCAGTTACTGGAGGAAAAGCCTTGAAAGACTTAGTCAATCTACTCAAGCAGAAAGAACAGAATACCGAGTTTGATAATATTCGAATCAGTCTTGCTTCCCCGGAAATGATCCGCTCTTGGTCATTCGGTGAGGTAAAAAAACCTGAAACGATAAATTACCGTACTTTTAAGCCGGAGCGTGAAGGTCTTTTTTGTGCCAAAATTTTTGGTCCTGTAAAAGACTACGAATGTCTCTGTGGCAAGTACAAGCGCATGAAGCACAGAGGCATTGTCTGTGAAAAATGTGGTGTAGAGGTAACGCTGACAAAAGTTCGTCGCGAACGCATGGGGCATATTGAACTGGCTTGTCCGGTTGCTCATATTTGGTTTTTGAAGTCACTGCCATCGCGCATTGGCTTAATGCTAGACATGACCCTTAGAGAAATAGAAAGAGTCTTGTATTTCGAGTCTTATGTTGTGACTGATCCGGGTTTGACGACCCTAGAAAAAGGGCAGTTACTGACCGATGAAGAATATTTCGAGTCTCTTGAAGAGTTTGGTGATGAGTTCGTTGCCACTATGGGTGCTGAAGCCATTCAGGCGCTGCTCAAAGAGATCGTGATGGAAGAGGAAATCGCACAAATTCGCGAGGAAATTCCTAATACAAAATCCGAAACAAAAATTAAAAAGTTCTCTAAGAGACTCAAGTTGTTGGAGGCTTTCCACGGCTCTGGCAATAAGCCAGAATGGATGGTTTTGGAAGCACTGCCAGTACTTCCGCCAGATTTGCGACCACTGGTTCCTCTGGATGGGGGGCGTTTCGCAACCTCAGATCTCAACGATTTGTACCGTCGAGTAATCAATCGAAATAACCGTCTGAAGCGTCTTCTTGAATTGAGTGCACCGGATATCATCGTGCGCAATGAAAAAAGAATGTTGCAGGAGTCTGTGGACGCCCTGCTGGACAATGGGCGACGAGGTCGAGCCATTACAGGATCGAACAAGCGACCGTTGAAGTCTCTCGCAGATATGATCAAAGGCAAGCAGGGACGTTTCCGTCAAAACTTATTGGGTAAGCGCGTCGACTACTCCGGTCGCTCCGTGATTGTATGTGGCCCAACGCTGAGACTTCACCAGTGTGGTCTGCCTAAGCGAATGGCGCTCGAGTTATTCAAGCCGTTTATTTTTAGCAAGCTTGAGTTACGTGGTCTCGCTACTACGATTAAAGCTGCCAAGAAAATGGTGGAGCGCGAAGAAGCGATCGTTTGGGATATTCTTGATGACGTGATCCGCGAACATCCCGTGTTGTTGAACCGGGCCCCGACGTTACACAGATTAGGTATCCAGGCATTCGAGCCTGTGCTGATCGAAGGTAAAGCGATTCAGCTTCATCCTCTGGTGTGTGCTGCATTTAATGCTGACTTTGATGGTGACCAGATGGCAGTGCACGTGCCGCTGACTATTGAAGCGCAAATGGAATCGCGAGCGTTGATGATGTCGACCAATAATATATTATCGCCTGCGTCGGGTGAGCCAATTATTGTGCCATCTCAAGATGTGGTTTTGGGTCTTTATTATATGACTCGACACAAGGTCAATGCCCAGGGTGAAGGGATGGTGTTCGCCGATGTTAAAGAGGCGTCTCGTGCTTATTATGCTGATAAAGTGGAGCTGCAAGCCCGGGTTAAAGTGCGCATTAATGAAGTGTCCATTGACACTGTAACTGGTGAGCGTATTGAACAGCGAAAAATGGTCGACACAACCATTGGTCGTGTTCTTTTGTGGGATTCAGTGCCTGAAGGGTTGCCGTTTACTATGGTCAACAAACCAATGGTTAAGAAGGCGATCTCCAGTGTGCTCAACGAGTGCTATCGAAGCGTTGGATTGAAGGACACGGTAATTTTTGCTGACCAGCTAATGTATACCGGCTTTAAGTTCTCCACCCGTTCGGGTGCTTCCATTGGCGTTGATGACTTTGTTATTCCAGATGACAAAACTGAAATTATTGGTGGAGCGGAAGAACAAGTTCGCGAAATTGAGAGTCAGTTCGCATCAGGTCTTGTGACTCATGGTGAGAAGTACAACAAAGTTATCGATATTTGGTCTCAAGCCAATGATCGTGTGGCCAAGTCCATGATGAAAGGCATCAGCACTGAACAGGTCACCAATAGAGACGGAGAGAACGAAGAGCAGGACTCGTTCAACTCAGTTTTCATCATGGCTGACTCTGGTGCCCGAGGCTCGCCAGCGCAGATTCGTCAGTTAGCGGGAATGCGTGGATTGATGGCACGACCCGACGGGTCTATCATCGAGACGCCAATTACAGCTAATTTCCGTGAAGGCCTGACGGTAATGCAATACTTTATTTCCACTCACGGCGCCCGTAAAGGTTTGGCAGATACTGCACTGAAGACAGCTAACTCAGGTTATTTGACCCGTCGTTTGGTGGATGTATCTCAGGATGTTGTGGTTACAGAAGTTGACTGTGGAACTACTGAAGGTCTGCTCATGGCGCCGGTCATTGAGGGTGGTGACATCATCTCCTCATTGGGTGATCGAATTCTTGGCCGTGTGGTCGCTAAAGATGTTCTCAAGCCAGGAAGTGACGAGATCGCTGTGCCTGCAGGAACTATGATTGACGAGCAGTGGGTGGTGAGAATTGAAAAACTCAATATTGATGAGGTTATTGTTCGATCACCGATCACTTGCGAGGTTCGCCACGGTATCTGTGCCGCCTGTTATGGTCGCGATCTGGCTCGTGGACACCGTGTAAACCAAGGCGAGGCTGTCGGCGTGATTGCTGCGCAGTCAATTGGTGAGCCGGGTACCCAGCTCACGATGCGCACATTCCACATTGGCGGTGCGGCATCCAGGGCCTCTGCAGTGGATAGCGTCAAGGTTAAGCAAGACGGTGTTGTACGCCTGATTAATCTGAAGACAGTTGAGAACAAAGAGAAACATTTGGTTGCCGTCTCGCGTTCTGGTGAGTTGGCAGTAGCAGACGAAAATGGTCGTGAGCGCGAGCGTTACAAATTGCCCTATGGTGCGTTGATTCGAGTTACCGACGGCGCCACCGTCAGCGCTGGTGATGTCATCGCCACCTGGGATCCACATACGCATCCCATCGTCTCTGAGGTTGCTGGTAAAGTGGCATTCTCTGGAATGGAAGAGGGGCTCAGTGTGCGTCAACAGACTGACGATATGACGGGTCTTACCAGCATATCTGTCATTGACCCCAATGATCGCAATGCGGCGGGTAAAGATCTCAAGCCGATGATCACATTGACGGACAAGAAGGGTAAGGAGTTAGTATTCCCCAATTCAACGGTGCCCGCCCATTACCCCTTACCAGCCAATGCGAGTATCAACGTGGTTGATGGCGATACCATCGACATTGGTCAGATTATCGCACGTATTCCTCAGGAAGCTGGCGGTACTAAAGATATCACAGGTGGTCTGCCCCGAGTCGCCGACTTGTTCGAGGCGCGCAAGCCAAAAGATCCCGCTATTCTTGCGGAGATCACAGGTACTGTAACCTTGGGCAAAGAGACAAAAGGCAAGATGCGTCTGGTTATCACACCAGATGACGGCCAGCCATTACCCAATGGCAAGATGCACTACGAAGAACTTATTCCTAAGTGGCGCACTTTAAGTGTCTTTGAGGGTGAGCATGTTGAGAAAGGCGAGGTCATCTCTGATGGTCCACCAACGCCTCATGACATTCTGCGACTTAAAGGTATAAGTGAGTTGGCTAAATACATCGTTAATGAAATCCAAGACGTCTATCGTCTACAGGGTGTAAAAATTAATGATAAGCACATCGAGGTAATTACTCGACAGATGTTACGAAAAGTGGAGATCACCGATATGGGTGATTCGTCCTTGATCCGCGGAGAACAAGTCGAGTACCGACGTGTACTTGAAGAGAACGAACGTCTGCGTCAAGAAGGTTTGCAGCCTGCCAAGTTCGAACGTCAGTTGCTCGGTATTACCAAAGCTTCACTGGCGACTGAGAGCTTTATCTCGGCAGCATCCTTCCAGGAGACCACCAGAGTTTTGACTGAGGCGGCTGTTACTGGAAAAGCTGACCCGCTACGTGGTTTGAAAGAGAATGTTGTAGTTGGTCGTTTGATTCCTGCAGGGACAGGCTTGGCCTATCATGCCCAGCGGCGTAAGAATCGTGAAGCTGAAAGTGACTTTGCGATGACCGCGGCTGACGTTGAAGCGGCATTAAGCGAAGCGCTGAGCGCTGAGGTGTTAGAAGAATAGGGGACAGTTGGACATTGCACGTGCGGTCACAGAGATTTTTTTCGTCACTGTGAGTGCAAATGCAATGTCTACTTGACTCCAGTTACCGCGGTCATTAAACTGCCGCTCCCGTTTGGATGAAGGCTTATTTTTCAGCTCTCCATTCAAAGAACAACCAGTCTTTGATAAGACTAATTTTTAATTTGGAGAAAAATTGCATGGCAACGATCAACCAGTTGGTTCGTAAGCCGAGAAAGCGCAAACTAAGTAAAAGTGACGTACCAGCACTTCAGGCCTGCCCGCAGCGCCGAGGTGTATGTACCCGCGTTTACACAACGACTCCGAAGAAGCCAAACTCTGCACTTCGTAAAGTGTGTCGTGTTCGCTTGACCAGTGGCTATGAAGTGACTTCATACATTGGTGGCGAGGGCCACAATTTACAAGAGCACAGTGTTGTGCTGATTCGTGGTGGTCGTGTAAAAGACCTCCCAGGTGTTCGTTACCATACGGTACGGGGAACTTTGGATACTGCGGGTGTGAACGGCCGCACACAGCGTCGTTCAAAATATGGTACCAAACGGCCTAAAGGCTAATTGCGTAATAATCGGTTAACAACCAAGTAAGGCTAGGGCCTATCCCTAGAAAAACCTGAAGAGAAGGGCAAAACGATGCCAAGAAGAAGAGTAGCAGCAAAGCGAGAGATCTTACCCGACCCAAAGTTTGGTAACATTACACTTGCTAAATTTATGAATCATGTGATGGTCAGTGGTAAAAAGTCAGTTGCCGAAAGAATTGTCTACGGTGCGTTGGATATTGTTGAAGATCGTCTTAAAAAAAGTCCTGTAGAGGTGTTTGAAGAGGCATTGGATAATGTCGCTCCTCTGGTCGAGGTGAAATCTCGCAGAGTGGGTGGTGCGACCTACCAAGTGCCCGTTGAGGTTCGTCCTTCGCGTCGCACAGCATTAGCGATGCGCTGGTTAGTAGATTACGCTCGCAGTCGTGGCGAGAAGTCTATGCCACAGCGTCTTGCAGGTGAGCTTGTGGATGCGGTTCAAGGTAAAGGTGGTGCGGTTAAAAAACGTGAAGACGTTCATCGCATGGCAGAAGCGAACAAAGCGTTTTCGCACTTCCGCTTCTGATTATCTAGATAGTCTAAGACGTTCCCAAAAAGGTGGCTATAATAGCCGCCTTTTTGTGTTTTAAATGAGAGGAAAATATTGTGCCACGTAAAACCCCCATCAATCGTTATCGCAACATCGGTATTTGTGCCCATGTTGATGCCGGCAAGACCACCACTACTGAGAGGGTGTTATTTTACACTGGACTGTCTCATAAAATCGGCGAGGTTCATGATGGCGCTGCTACCATGGACTGGATGGAGCAGGAGCAGGAGCGGGGTATTACTATTACCTCAGCGGCAACAACCTGTTTTTGGCGCGGTATGGATGCACAGTTTGATGACCACCGCATCAATATCATTGATACCCCGGGGCATGTGGATTTCACTATTGAGGTTGAACGCTCACTGAGAGTGCTTGATGGCGCTGTTATTGTTCTCTGTGGTTCCTCCGGCGTTCAACCACAAACTGAAACTGTTTGGCGTCAGGCTAACAAATATGAAGTTCCGCGCATGGTTTTTGTGAACAAAATGGATCGCGCTGGTGCCGACTATATGATGGTGATTAAACAGTTGAAAGAGCGTTTGGGCGCAACGCCGGTGCCACTGCAATTAACCATAGGCGCGGAGGAAGAATTTAAAGGCGTAGTGGATCTTGTAAAAATGAAATCTATTCTCTGGAGTGAGGACGATCAGGGAATGACCTTTGAATATCAAGATATTCCTGACGATATGCAAGACCAATGCGAGCAGATGCATGAATTCTTGGTGGAATCTGCTGCGGAAGCCAACGATGAATTGATGGAAAAATATCTTGAGGGTGAGACTTTGACCGAGTCTGAGATTAAACAGGGGCTCCGCTCGAGAACTTTAGCTAATGATATTGTTCCAGTTCTTGGTGGCTCAGCTTTCAAAAATAAAGGTGTTCAGGCTATGTTAGATGCAGTGATAGAGTATCTGCCATCGCCAACGGAGGTAAAAGCCATTGAAGGGGAATTGAATGATGGCGAAAAAGACGTCAGAGCAGCAGATGACGATGCCCCTTTTGCTGCACTCGCTTTTAAAATTGCTACAGATCCCTTCGTCGGTACACTGACCTTTATGAGGGTGTATTCCGGTACCTTGGAGAGCGGCACGGCCGTGTACAACACGGTAAAGCAAAAGCGTGAGCGAGTGGGACGGATGGTACAGATGCACGCCAACAGTCGAGAAGAAATTAAAGAGGTGTTGGCGGGCGACATCGCTGCCGCGATTGGACTAAAAGATACCACCACTGGGGATACGCTTTGCGCGGAGAATAAACAAATCGTTTTGGAGCGTATGGAGTTTCCAGAGCCAGTCATATCGGTTGCTGTTGAGCCCAGAACCAAAGCTGATCAAGAAAAAATGGGTGTCGCCTTGAGTAAATTAGCGCAAGAAGATCCTTCTTTTAAAGTAAAAACAGATGAAGAAAGTGGTCAGACCATCATTTCCGGTATGGGTGAATTGCATCTGGATATCTTGGTCGATCGCATGCGACGAGAATTTTCAGTGGAGGCCAATATTGGAAAGCCTCAGGTGGCCTATAGAGAAACGATTCGCAACAGCTGTGATATTGAAGGTAAATTTGTTCGCCAGTCGGGTGGTCGTGGCCAGTATGGGCATGTCTGGTTGAAATTTGAATCAGCGGCTGATGCTGAGGCTGAGGGTTTAGAATTTGTCAATGAAATTGTTGGTGGTGCCGTGCCTAAAGAGTACATTCCAGCGGTTGCTAAAGGCATTGAGGAGCAGATGCAGAATGGAATTCTTGCCGGTTATCCTCTTTTAGGAGTTAAAGCGACTTTGTATGATGGTTCTTTCCATGATGTAGATTCGTCTGAAATGGCATTTAAAATTGCTGGCTCACTAGCGACTAGAAAACTATCTGAGGTAGGTGGTGCGGTGTTGCTCGAGCCGATGATGAAAGTTGAAGTGGTTACTCCAGAGGAAAATATGGGAGATGTTGTCGGAGATTTAAATCGCCGTCGTGGATTAATTTTAGGCATGGATGAGAGCGTTGCGGGTAAAGTTATTAATGCAGAGGTACCACTAGGAGAAATGTTTGGTTATGCCACAGACTTGCGGTCTGCAACGCAGGGCCGCGCAACCTTTACTATGGAGTTTGATAAATACTCGGAGGCCCCTAAAAATATCACAGAGGCCGTGATGGCAAAAAATATGGGATAGCGTTGTCATTTGCCTTCGCAATAAAAAACCCCGCAGACAGTGTCTGCGGGGTTTTTTGTTTCACGCTTAAATTATTACTTGGCTGCTTTTAGTTCCTTAGCCGCTGCTATCACGTCAGTAGCGATGTTTTGCGGGCAAGGTAGGTAGTGTGCAAACTCCATTGAGAACTGGCCACGGCCTGAGGTCATTGTGCGCAGATGACCAATGTAGCCAAACATTTCTGCCAGAGGCACGTCGGCTTTGATTCGTACACCGGTCACGCCAGCTTCTTGATCTTTTATCATGCCGCGTCGACGGTTTAGATCACCGATAACATCACCTACATGATCTTCTGGAGTGAATACATCCACCTTCATAATGGGTTCAATTATTTGTGGCCCAGCTTTCGGCATGGACTGACGAAATGCGCCTTTGGCAGCAATCTCGAAGGCGACAGCAGAGGAATCAACGGCATGGAAACCGCCATCGTATAATTCAATCTCTACGTCCAGCACAGGGTACTCCGCTAATGGGCCTTGTTCCATCATGCCTTTGAAGCCTTTCTCGATGGCCGGGAAGAATTCTTTTGGCACGTTACCACCGACAACAGTTGATGAAAACGAGAAACCTGACCCCGGCTCGCCGGGTTTGATACGATAGTCAATCTTACCGAATTGTCCAGAACCACCAGATTGTTTCTTGTGGGTATAGCTGTCTTCAACGGGGAGAGTAATGGTTTCACGGTAGGCAACCTGTGGTTGACCAACGATTAAATCAACACCATAGGTACGGTTCAAGATATCAACCTTGATATCCAAGTGAAGCTCACCCATCCCCTTTAGGATGGTTTCCCCGGAATCTTCATCTGTTTCTACGCGGAAAGATGGATCCTCGGCAATCATTTTACCGATTGCAACACCCATCTTTTCAGAGCCACCTTTGTCTTTTGGCTTCACCGCTATTGAAATCACTGGCTCTGGGAAAATCATCGGCTCGAGAGTCACAGGATTTTTCGCATCGCACAAGGTATGGCCAGTTTGGACATTTTTCATACCCACAATGGCGATAATATCCCCTGCTTGAGCACGATCGATCTCATTGCGATCGTCCGCATGCATTTCCACCATACGGCCAATGCGCTCGGTTTTTCCTGTGTAGGAATTTAAAATGGTGTCTCCTCTATTTAAAACACCAGAGTAGATACGGACGAAGGTAAGCGCACCAAAACGGTCATCCATAATTTTGAATGCCAGAGCCTTTAAGGTTTCATCCGTTGATACGATGGCATGTTCTCCAGTTTCCGCACCGTCCTCGTCAGTGAGCGGCTGTGGTTCGACATCTGTTGGGCAAGGCAAGTAGTCTACAACGGCATTCAATACCATCTGTACGCCCTTGTTTTTGAATGCTGAGCCACAATAGGTTGGGAAGAAGTCCAAAGCGATGGTTCCCTTGCGAATGCATCGTTTAACATCATCAATAGACGGCTCCTCACCCTCCATATAGGCCATGAGCAGATCATCGTCTTGTTCCAGCGCAGTCTCGATCATTTCTTCGCGATACTGTTCAACTTGATCCACCATGTCCGCTGGGATATCAACTACTTCGTAATTTTCTGGCAAGCCAGAGTCATCCCAGACATAAGCTTTGCGCTCGAGAAGGTCCACGAGGCCGACAAAATCGTCTTCGATGCCGATAGGAAGGCACATTACCAATGGGTTGGCACCAAGAACATTTTTAACCTGATCGACAACACGAAGAAAATCGGCACCCATACGGTCGAGTTTGTTAACAAAAATGATCCGAGCGACTTCAGATTCGTTGGCGTAGCGCCAGTTGGTTTCGGACTGAGGTTCAACACCGCCAGAACCACAGAAAACGCCAACGCCACCATCCAAAACTTTCAATGACCGGTAGACTTCTACGGTGAAGTCAACGTGCCCTGGCGTATCGATGATATTAAAGCGATGATCTCGCCAATAGCAGGTGGTCGCTGCTGACTGAATGGTAATACCACGCTCTTGTTCTTGTTCCATAAAGTCAGTGGTCGCGGCGCCATCATGTACCTCGCCGGTTTTGTGAATTTTACCGGTGAGTTTGAGGATTCGTTCTGTTGTCGTAGTCTTGCCAGCATCAACGTGGGCAAAAATTCCAATATTTCTATAGTGCGATAAATCAGTCATGGGGATGCTCAATCTATAAGTATGGTTGTAGGGGTCTCAAAACGCGCGCGAGTATACAGGATATTCCAACACAAGCAGAGTAAAAAAAGACATATGCCGATAATTTTTATCGATTTCAGTGGATTTTTGCGACAAATCTGCACATATTGCTCAAAATTAACGCGGTAAGGTAATAAAAACAAAAAAAATCGTAAATTCACCCTCTTGGGCGTTGACTCTAGCGAGGCTAAGTATAAGATGGCGGGCTTTGGTCTTTAACGCTACCTGCATGGTGGTTTATAAGCCGTTTTTATTACACTACTGACTACATTAAATGAGTAGTCCACATTACATTGGTTTGATGCCTGCTGAGGAGATACTGAGATGGCTAAAGAAAAATTTGAAAGAAGTAAGCCGCACGTAAACGTTGGCACGATTGGTCACGTTGACCATGGCAAGACGACGTTGACAGCGGCGATGACTCGCGTATGTGCAG
>Ga0206129_10002393_pt1 | contig 23289 bp, 29 predicted proteins | sample Helgoland_Spring_8_FD_148616 | JGI IMG/M metagenome (GOLD analysis project Ga0206129, IMG submission 148616) | Pelagic subsurface seawater microbial communities from Kabeltonne, Helgoland, North Sea - Helgoland_Spring_Bloom_20160502_2 | ecosystem: Environmental > Aquatic > Marine > Epipelagic ...
GCGCCGATAGAGATTTCCGACAATCTTGAGAACAAAAAAAAAAAGGCCACCCTGAGAAAATACTGTTTTTTTTACTAACGTCAAGGTTATGGAACCAATGTGTATGGTTAGGGTTCAGGGTTGGCAGGTTAGGGTTCAGGGTTGGCAGGTTAGGGTTGTTGTGTGTTACCGGCCATGTGTGATGTGTTACCGGTCGCCGAGGGTGTGTTACCAGCCTCGAATGGCGGGTAACTTCTCTTACCTGCCACCCCAAAACGCGTCGTACCAGCCGTTCATCGCTCGTACCGGACACACAACGCTCTTACCAGACGGACACATCTGCTGTTCTACCGTCACATCCGACCATGCACGGCTTCCAAAGTCCCAACGCACCAATGGACAGAACTAACCCTAACCTGCCAACCCTGAACCCTAACTTGCCAACCCTGAACCCTAACCTAACAACCCTAACCCTAACCTTCCAGTCTAGTCCCGTAACCTCATGGAAGTTTAGGACCACCCAGTGAAAAAACGGGATGTGTGCACCAATCAAAACTACTAAACTATATAGAAGTTTCCAACCACCACCTATGAAACGCAAGCGAGACCCCTACCCCGCAAACACCCGTGCCATTGTCCGGAGCGAAAACGTTGCCAAACGATTCCGCTCGGCGTTCCAAAACGTTCGCGAGGCCCAGGAAGCGTGGGGTCGTTCGAAAGGCGTGAGTTCAGCCCGTGCTCTGCGGAAAACTGTCGGAAAGTGGCGGACCAGTGTTGGGAAATGCAAACTAGAAGAAAAAAAAGGGATGTTTGTTACGTGGATGTGCTGCGTACGTTCTACACGCGTGTATGGCAACAAAGACGTGTTAGGTTGTGTTTTTAATATGCTCTAAAAGGTTACGGCCACGGATGCAGACGACGTCGGTTGTCTGAAATCATTCCAAGCACTACGGATGCGCTGTGCGAGTCCGGTGTAGTCGTCGTCCGGCGTTTCTCCGGTCAGCCATCTATATAATGTCAGCAAATACATGAAATGTGCCGCCCGCCTGTGAGCGACGCATTGTCCGTGTACAATGACGCCGGCAAGGTCTTCAATGATATCGGAGACTGTAGTATCTGTGGGACCCGCGTACGCCGCAATGACACGCTCGTAAAGTTCCATGGGTTCTCTCACGTCGTCCAGGTCTATGGCGTTCCAAGCAAAGGAAGACATGTGTTTGTTTATGACCAAGCGTGACGTTCACTATGTGTCATATGCGACCCATAAGAGTTTGGTTTAATGTGAGATGTTGTAAGGTAGTAAAAGATGTCGAAACGGCGTCGATTAAACCCTACGACTATTTTTGACCCTGTACATCGCGAGTATGAATTACGCGCGGAAATTATCAACATTGTAAACACCCGCCTATTTCAACGATTGCGCCGGCTCAAGCAGCTGGCAACGGCCCATTGGGTGTGGCTGGGCGCTACTCACGACCGTTTCTCACACTCTATCTCGGTTGCGTATCTTGCAGGGTATCTTGCGTCACGCTTACAGTCTCAGCAGCCCGAGTTGAATATTACGGACCGCCAGATACTGTTGGTTCAACTGGCGGGGTTGTTGCATGATGTGGGCCACGGTCCTTTCTCGCACTTGTTCGACGATACGTTTTTGTCGGGCTCGACGTCGCCGTTGGCGCAGCACGAGCAGCGTTCTGTGGTGTTGGTGCAACGTCTGTTGCACGAGTCGTCGTTTGACTATTCTCCCGAGGAAATTGCGTTCGTGCAGTCTCTGATTGCACCGTCTAAAGGTCAGACGGGATTCCTGTACCACATCGTTGCGAACCATCACAATCATTTGGATGTGGATAAGATGGAATACGTGAAGCGCGACACGCGCGCGTGTGGTTTGGCTCAGGGTGGTTTTGACACGGATACGATGCGGATGTTGAATGCCGCGCGCGTGATTGACGATGAGATTTGCTACGACCACAAGGTGTATGACGACATTTACAACTTGTTTCAAACGCGTTACCGTCTGCATACGACGGTGTATCGCCACCCGGCGGTGACGGCGATTCACTACATGGTGGCGGATGCGATGAAGTGGTCGGGCCTGGAGCTGGAAAAGTCTATCGAAAGCATCGACCGTTTCTGCGAGTTGGACGACACAATTTTGGACCTTATTCGCCACTCGAAACACCCGAAGACGGCACGGTCGCGTGGTATTATTCAGCGTATCGACGAGAGGCGCCTGTACAAGGTGGCCGACACGCATAAGCGAGCCAAGCCGTGGGACGTGACACCGACGGTGGAGCAGTTGGTGCAAATCGACTCGTCGTTGGACCCTGATTTGATTATTCTGGACGTGCACTGTGTGGGGTTTATCGGCAAGGCGGACGGGCATCCGATGGACAACTTGCGTTTTTACGACAGTAGCCAACCTTCTCGGTCCTTTAGTGTGAAACGCAGCGCCCAGTCAAAATTGTATAGTTTCCGCTACTGTGAATATTGGACCCGTATCATCGTGCGTGAGGATAGGGCCGTGGATTCGGTCCTGGCGGCGTGGCAGACTTGGAAACAACGAGTATAAACTACCAAATATAGATGTGTGTTTATGTTATCTGTACACCGTGTGAAATGTAGTGTCGTGGGTGAATTCGGTGTCGGAAAAACGTCTCTTATTTCACAATATTTAGGTCTCCCCCTGAAGAGTGTCAAGTCGACCGTCGGTGTTGATTTTTTTACTCGGACGTGTAATGTCTTGGGCCATGGCATTCATTTAAGCCTGTGGGATACGGCTGGCACGGACCGTTTTCAGAGTTTAACGTCGTCCTATCTGCGAGATAGTGCCGTCGTGTTCGTCATCTATGACGTCGGGAGTCGTCGGCCCATCTCGGATATCCGCAAATGGGTGGCCTACGTCGACGATTTGGACATTCGGCCATTTGTCATTTGTGTGCTGGGTAACAAAACCGATTTGTACAAAACCGTCCCTCCGGTAAGCGTGAATGAGGCACTGGCCCAGTTCAAAGACAAGGACTGGCACCTTTGCACGGGGACGACTACGGTCAAAGACAATTCCTTCGAACGACACATAAAATCATGCCTTCAACACGTTGTCCAAAAAATGCAACTTCCTCACGAGCCGGTTGCTCCAATACTCGAAATATCTGTCAAAGAGCCTCCTAGGAGAACATGTTGTACATAATCCAACAAAACAACGAAATGGTGGTATAAAGGGTAGAAATAAAATACCAAACATGTCTGCTGCCTCAACAACAAACGTAAATCTCACAGTTAGTAAAAAATCCACATCTGTGCCGAAGATGACTCGAAAGGAGCGCCGTTTTCAGCGCGAGGTAACACAGCTGCAGGAACAGCAGACGCACCTTTTGCCCCAGACGACATTCAAGCGTTGTGTACAGCAGTTTGCCATGGATATGTCGTCGAGCCGTCTCCGATTTAACGCGGATGCCATTGATGCGCTCCAGGAGGCCGCGGAAGACGAAATTACCCGCGTGTTTAAGGGTGCCAACATGGTGGCGGCGGTGGCCAAGCGGGACACGGTGACGGTAGAGGACATGAAGAACTATCTTGCCATTCGCGAGCTTTAATTTCACAAATATTAATATTTAAGTAGCTCTTTTATTTCATGAAAATGTATGTCTATTCTGAACTGTAACACGCGTCTCACCTTTGTCAATTGTACAGGCCTTGAGATTCACATCAAGTTATGCCCGTCAAAATCTACGGCGTCGATGCGGGTCCAGCCTCTGGGTACGGCACATATGCGCGGCGCAATTGAGTCGAACGCCTCCGACGTTGGCTCGTGGCTTCGAGAATGGTTTCAACTGGTGACGTACGGGCCAACGCACAGCCATGTCGAGTGGACTTTGCCTGCGTCAACGGAGGAAAGCGCACGTTTTAATATTGACGCACCGTTTCACATTGAAATGCGTTGGTCGGACCCCTCTGTATCGTGGGCGGAAATGAAATCCGGCATCTGGTCCCTCGATATTTCCAACACGAACGAGGTGACGATTTACGCGAAAAGCGACCTTGGTTCCTACAATAAAAAACGGATATCGAATGGCCCGTCCACCGTGCAATCCGTCCAGCTCAAACTCGACCTTGAAATTGCGTGTGAAGACGAACTCCCCTTTAGCGTCATGCAAATGCCGGTCGCCAACATGTACTGGCGGCGCGACATCAACCTACAAAACATTGTCAATCCCTCGGCTGAAAATCATAACGAATGAAACGCCCGCCCGGCTCGTCGCGATAGGACCATTGGTGCGCAAATGTACGCGTAAACGTCCCTCCAGAGTCAATGGCCTGCTCGTCAGCCTCCCACCACGCGTTTGCATACTCGTCCTTGGAAAAATCCAGTACCAAACAGTTGTTGTCACGGTGGGCCTTGGCGATGCGCCATCCGCGGTACAAATACACCTTTTGGACACCGGCCATGCGGTTGAGCGCCATCTGAAACACAACGTGCTTGAAACGTCCAATGTGGTGTTCTATGTCGTCTTCGCGGGCAAGCGTCGAGGCCACGGGGGTCTCACTCCACTTGTCGTCGGCATCGCGCGAGTAAATGTACCAGGTTCGTGATAAGTTGGCACCCATTTGGAATAGTACACGCGCTATTTAAGTACCGTCCACCGTCTCAAATATGCGCTGGCTGATTTGCGCTTGCTCCGTGGCGTTTTTTGGCGTGACATTGTGGTGTTTCGTTATTCCCATAGGACGGCACGACTGGGCCATGCCGTCCGCGCTGACGAGTGGCGTTTTTCGCCGTATGGCGTCACGATGGAATATTCCAGTGTCACACGGCGTACTCATCGGATACGCGGGGCGCGAACGGCGTTACACCGTCACACCGACGACATCACACCTGTTTTGGGATTGGCCGCTGTCTACACGGTGGGAAACCGCCGTACGCCCACTTGTGGGTGACCATATCCACATGGACGCCAGTATTTGGGTCAATGGACGCCCGCGCGTCCAAGCCGAGCACGACCGCGACCCCATCGAATACGAACCCTACGAACACAAATCCGACGCGTGCACCCTACCCGGAGATATCGCCTACACGAAATTATGGCCGCACGCGGGCGTGCACACCCATTGTGACGGCCTCGTGCACGTACACCCGTGGTCCGCACCGCGCGTGCTGCGCAAAGAAGGATTTGACGTCACACTAGGGTTGTGGTTGGACCAGGTTGGCGTACGGTACTGGGAAAATAGTCTCAAACTGCCGGATGGCGAACGATTGTACAACAACGCGACACACAAATGGCGCGTCGCAGAGTGGACCTGTCACAATGGCGGGCCACCAACGCGCGTGTACGAAGACCACCTCGACCGCATTTGGCTAGGGTATGCGTACGGTGCCTATGTCATTTGGTACGGTGACGCCACGGTCCCATCACCAATTCCCGGACGCAAGTCCGCTCTTCATCGGGTCGGCGCCCACGGGTTTGACGGCAACCCCTACCCTCATCAATGTGCGCTATAAAAGTCGCCGATTGAAAACACATGTATGGACCCGGTTGCAACGCTGCGGGCACACACCTCGAAAAACTTTGACGACAACGACATACGCCAAGGGGCATTCGTCGTTTTAAAAGACAGTGGTCGTCTATATCGCGAGTTGGCTTCGAAGGGGCGCGAACGCTGGTCCAACCACCCGTCATTGGACCCGACAGTCGAAGTCGTGGCCGTCCGAGGTGTCGTGCTTATCGGACGTACTCAGCAAGAAGGCCACACATGGCTACAATGGGAGCGGTCAATGTGTTGCTCGTTCACACACTGTATAGACTGGGTGATATACAAATATACGCGCAAAAACCAGGGGCCCTATGGCACATCTAAACATACACAGTCACACGGACCATTGGAAATCATATAAAAATCATATGTTTAATATAAAGTAAGGGTATTGTATTGTGTTAAAAGATGACGAAGACAGTTGTCGACTGTTTGTTCCGTGATGTGTCGCTGACACGCCAGGCGTTGCATTCTTACGATGACTTTGTGTCGCGTATTGTGCATGGAGTCGTCGACGGACATCGGCCGATTACTGTGACGCCGCAGCTTTTTTCAGGTGGGACGCACACGATTACGCTTAATAATGTCACGTACGGCATCCCATCGGTCATCGAAAAGGACAACAACATTCGCAAAATCACACCGATGGAAGCACGCGTGCGTGATTTTATGTACTCGGTGCCCATGTACGTGGACGTACATCACACCTACACCGATACTTCAGGCCACACGACGTCCAAAATCAAACAAAAAATATACTTGGCGCGCATGCCGGTCATGGTGCGGTCCAGCTTATGTGTCATGTCCTCCACCGATAACTACAAACACAACGAGTGCCCTCACGACCCTGGGGGGTACTTTATCGTCAATGGGCGAGAAAAAACACTGGTGGTCCAAGAGAGAATCTCGCCCAATATGATTTTTTGTTTCGGACCGGGCGCCTGCATCTTTCATTCCGAACAAAATCCCACCACACATCGCAACAGTACCTTTCGCATCACCGTGCGCAAATTCGGCTCCACGCCGTTCCGTGCCACATTTGCAACCGTCAATGCCGAAATACCACTCTTGATTCTTTATAGGGCCCTCGGTGGCACGGAAGACATGTTGCACCGTTTTATCGACCCCACGGATGTAATTGAGACCATCGGCGACGCTTCTGTGGCGACGACGCAAGAAACGGCACTGCAATGGCTCGGCGAATACATGGAGGACGTCGACCGCTTTCTGAACGAAGTCGTGTATCCACACATTGGTCAAGACTACTCGATGAAGTGTTTGCAGATGTGTCTCCAATGGGCCGAATACATCCGATGTCTCAAAGCCGACAAGGGTCCCGGTGACAATGATTACCACGACCGCGACCACGTGCGTGCGAAACGTCTGGATACCGCGGGTGCCATGCTTGGCACGTTGTTCTCGCACCTGTTTTTCCAAATGCTCGGCAACGTGCGGCGAGATGCACAGGCCCTCGCCGATAAAAACAAACCCATACGGCCCGAGCGTCTGATTCAGCCGCAGCATATCACGGACGGTATCAAATACGCCCTCGCTACCGGAAATTGGAAGATAAAGTCGTCTTCGTACGCAGGACGGGTCGGCGTTTCACAAATGCTCAACCGCAACACGTACATTTCGTGCATTTCACAGCTGCGGCGCGTGGACACCGGCATCGACAGCACGCAAAAAATCATCGCACCGCGTCTCTTGTACGGCAACCAGTGGGGATATCTCTGTCCCAGCGAAACGCCCGAAGGTGGACCCTGTGGCTTGGTGAAACAATTGGCGTTGTCTGCGTACATTACGACCCGGTGCGAACAGGCACCCATTCAGGAGCGTTTAAAGCCCTTTTTGTCGGCCTCTGGGGCACATATCGTGTTCCACAACGGAGCACCGGTCGGATTCACACAACATCTTCACGAGTGTGCCTCCGCACTCCGCGAGGCGCGGCGGTCCCGTACGGTTTCTTCCGATACGTGCGTGGCGGTTGACGAGTCGCACGTGCATATTTGGTCGGATGCGGGCCGTTTGTCAAGGCCCGTCTATGTCGTACGCGACGGGCGGCTGGCGATTACAGAGACCCAAAAGCAGGATTTAATTGGTGGACGTTTGCGCTGGGACGATTTATTTTCACTCGGCGTGATTGAAAACCTATCCATATACGAACAAGAACATGCCCTCATTGCGCTCACGCCGGCCGAGCTCCAACCGGACAATACACATTGCGAACTAGACCCGGCATTAATTCTCGGAACTCTGGCATCGACCATACCGTATCCCGACCACAACCAGTCCCCCAGAAATACCTACCAGGCAGCGATGGGCAAGCAAGCCATGGGCGTCTACGCGTCCAATTTCGCAGCGCGCTTCGATACCAATGGGCACATTCTACATTACCCACAAAAACCGCTCGCAACAACATCGGTGGCCAAAGCACTCTGTGGCGACGACCTGGCCGCCGGTGGCAATGCCATCGTGGCCATCTGCTGCTTTGGAGGATACAATCAGGAAGACTCACTGCTCTTCAACAAAGCAGCCGTAGACCGCGGATTTGGGCGCTCGACGACCTATCGCACGTACAGGGCGTCCAACTCGTCCACGCGCAACACTAGAAAAAAAGAATTTAAAAAACAACAGACATACGGCAACACGACCGACAAATTAGATATCGACGGCCTTCCGGCACCCAATACCACCATCGAAAAAGGCGACGCCGTCTTTTGCAGTGTCTCCGCTGGGCAGAAAATACCCACGCTCGTCAAAAACAAAAAGGCCAAAGGCGTCGCCGACTCGACCATCATGTTCCAGAACGCCTCCGGTGGCCAAACCGTCAAAACGCGCATTCGAGAGACGCGCATTCCCAAAATCGGTGACAAATTTTCATCGCGCCACGGCCAAAAGGGCACGATTGGCATGCTTTACAACCAGGAAGACCTCCCGTTCACTGCGGAGGGCATCGTCCCGGATATTATCGTCAATCCCCACGCTATTCCGTCGCGAATGACTATCGGCCATGTGATGGAGTGTCTGGCGTCAAAAGTCGCGGCATTGACGGGACAACGTGTCGACGCCACAGCCTTTTCGCACAAGCCAGTGGAAGAAATCAGCGCCATGTTGAAGCGCGCCGGGTTCTCCGAGGACGGCAAGGAGGTCATGTATCACCCGTACACCGGCAAACGACTGAAAGGAAGGGTGTTTATTGGACCTACATATTACCAGAGACTAAAGCACATGGTGGACGACAAAATGCATGCACGGTCCAAGGGGAAAATCGTCGGGCTTACGCGCCAACCGACCGAGGGGCGCGCCAACGGCGGTGGATTACGTTGGGGAGAGATGGAGCGCGACTGTGGCGTGTCTCACGGTGCTAGTGCGGTGCTGCACGAGCGCATGATGGTATCTTCAGACGCGTACGACGCGCCACTCTGTGAACACTGCGGCATAATAGGTACGGTCGTCAAAGCCCCTAACGGGGACGATTTTTGCCACAAATGTCACTCCAAAGACGTGTTTAAAGTGGCCATGCCGTATGCCGGCAAACTGTTGTGCCAGGAACTCATGGCCATGGGTATCTCGCCGCAAATTGTCTTAAAAAACAAACATAAATGATGCGCATATTCTTTTTAAAAAGTGTAGTGTCTACGTAAAACCACCAAAAATGCAACGTCCGATTACTCTACCCCACGCCGCCAAACAACACCTCCACGCTTCGAAGAAATGCATCGATGTCCGCGAGGGCGTCGCCTTTTCGATTAAATTCAATACCAACAATCGCACCTGGCACAACACGGTCGGCGTACAAAACGCCGTCGTGTCCATCAACCCCCGCACGCGCTGCGACAACGCGCTCGTGTACAAAGGAGACCCCATCCATGTGTTGTCCTTCGGCTGCGGCCCGGACACCTACTACTGGGGCCGCTATCGTTGCACGGGAGGCAAATCGAGGCGCGTGTTTCAGCTCGAGTACGTCGACGATGGCGACATGGAGCTGTTTCGCACGGATGACCACGGCGGGATGCGTTCGCGCCTCGAGCAACAGTGGGAAAAGGCCTTTTCGGACGCCGGCATTCGTGCCGTGTACGAGCCGGCGACGATTCGTCTGTCGCGCGAACAAGAGTACACGCCGGACTTTTGGCTGCCGGAGTCGTCGACGTTTATTGAGATTAAAGGCCCGGAACCGACGCAGGGCGAGTTTGACAAGTGCATTCACACGTCGGAAAAGGGGTTTCACATTAAAATGTTCCGAGGGCCACCGTCGAATTTTACGGCGTACGAGTGGACGGCCAAGGGGTCCGTTCGCACGCTGGCCGACCAGAGCTTTTACCGCTACAATCACCCGGCGCCCAAACGTCGTCGGCGTGCCCTGTATAATGCAAGCACCAGTATTTAAACACGCTCTTCCCAAGCATCCACATGAGGTGCATGTGGTGTGGCGTTCATCGCGACTATTTTTCGAGCCCAGAGCACTGTGAGCGACAGAGTTGCCGGGAATCTGATAGCGGATATCATACCTTTGTGTGCTGGCCATGGTGGGCTCGGCTCTGGGCCCGCCGTTGGACCAAACCCCCACAATCGCTTCTCAACCATCGGCGCCAAACAAGACCTAGAACTATATAAGCGTCACACATCCACAAAAATATGTCTGCCATCAAGACGCACGACCACTGGCAAGTCCTCCAAGGAGGGACCATACATTACGAAGGAGAAGACGAACAAGGCGCCCAGCCTCTCGAAGTACGCGCGATTCGCGTCTCACGGAACAACCCATCTACGTGTTTGCTGCTCACAGAAAAGACGCACGAGGGCGGGAGCATCCCCAGGACTGAACAAAACGTGCTCCACGCGCGTATCACAGGCACGGTGCCGAGTGCAAATACAACCGAGTTTAACGTGTCGACACGGCTCGATGGTCAGTCTCATGCCCTCAATCTCACGTCAGTAAAATCGTCAAGAGAAAGCTGTGTAGTCATGTAGGATTTACAGTATTGAATATAAATGATAGTGTGTTTTCACTTACTATGTTGTTCCGATGTCTATGCATGTTCTTGTCTCTCGTGGCCACACAGGCCGCCTTTGACGGCATACGTTGCGAGTCGCCAGCCGCCGTGCTGCCCGACCGTATTCGCATGACGCCCTCCAAGTCAGGCATCGTCGAGAGCCGGTGCGATTGGTCGCAACAGTCGTTTGCAGTTCCCAACACGACGTTTATTCAATTTGACAGGACCTACGCGGCGCGCCGCACAAGTCGAAAGGATTCCATACTCGGCATCTCCTTGTACGACACGGATTCCAACGAAAAAATATTCGACGTGGACATTCACAACAATCGCATCACGTCCGAGCAACGCAAATGTATGGGAGTCTTTGCACACACAAAAAGCAAGCCCATGTGGCTGCGCGTCTCGCTCGAACCCCTGGTTGACCTCGACACGACCTTTGTCATCGTCGATTATGCCGGCCACAAAGCGTCACAATTTCGAAATTGCTTTCGCATGGAACTGCGCCAACACGTGAATCGTACACACTTGAAACTACGCGCCAGTTCGCATTCTGGCCTGCAACAGGACATCGTGGCCGTGAAATTCACCGAACCACGCCTCTACAGAAAACAAGGCGTCAATGTAGACACACTCAAGCAATTGGAACGGCGTGTCGCCGAGATGGAGAAGACAGTCATGGATTTGTCGCACGACAGCTTTCGCATGGAAAGTCGCGTCAGACAGGGTCAGCGCATGTTCACAGAGTCACACGACACGTTTAGCAAGAAGATGGAGTCGCACAGCGACATGACCAATGCCAAAATCACCAGTCGTTTCATCGTCATGCTGGCCTTTGTCGTCATCGTCTTTGCGTGCATGGCCGTGTACGTCAGAAACTGTCAAAAACATATTACCATCATAAAAGACCATTTAATTTAATTACACACCTATATAAGTCCCACCCGCTGTAAAAACATGGCCCTCCCAAACTTTCAAAACGTCGACGACCACGACGCGCAGATGCAACGACGCCGTACACGTGACAATTCCATCGGGCCGGGCGAAGCAAGCATTCTGTATCACTATTCCCGCCATAACCGCGCGCCAGGCGATTACACATTGGAAAAGATGACATATTTTTATGCATTCGACCCTGCATCTCACGGACCGACGTTCGAACGACTCATGGTGGAAAGGCATGGCAGATTCAAGTGGAAAATTCCATGTCCTTCTAACATTGTCGATTTGAGGTCATTACCTAAAGAAGACGCGCCTGACTCGCGCGTGTTTGGTGCTGATTTTGACCACTGGCTGCGAAAGACAGCCTCCGACGACTCCGATTTGGATAACCAGTTCTACAACGCCGTTTTTACCAAACTCCCAGACTGCAACGGTGTGTTCATGTTTGCAAAGGACGGATACTCTGAATATGTGCTGAAAAGGGGCGTCACAGTGCAGATTTTAGAAACGAAGCAGTGTGGTGGGCCGCCCCCAGGTAGGCGCAAAAAACGTCCCAAGATTCGTACATACGTTTTAGGATAATGTTGCACCGTTTTCTCCGATAAAATCGTAGGTACCGTCGTCTCTTACCATCAAAAACCCACGCTCTGCCAACGCAAATCGCAAACGGTCGTCGACCTTTTTGCGCAGCGGATAGCGAGACGCGCCCGCCCCCGACAAGTACTGCTCCACACCCTCGTCCGACACAATGTGCTGCAAATTGTGGTCGTGGCCGCACAAGTACGCCTCGACGCCGTGCTCGCGCATCAGACGCGTCACGACGTCTCTCATGGCCGCGGGGGCATTGGCATGCCATCCGTACGTCCACAGTGGATGGTGTCCCACGATAAACTTGCGTGGCGCCGTCGAGGCGGCCAACGCCGACGTTAACCACGCGGTCTGCTCCGGGACGCGAAGCATTTGCGCGTCCAAGTCTTCCCAGTGGCGCACGCGACTGCCAAAGTGACGTACCACATAGTTGACGGGTTCCCACGGAGTCGTGTCCATCACAAACAATTCGACGTCGCCGTGGCGCACGTTGTAAAAACGGTCGGGCATGTACCAGTGGTTGTACACGCGCGTCATGTCCACCTGGGCGGCTGCGTTGCCAAGATAGTCGTGGTTGCCGAGGCATACGTACCACGGCACAGATGCATTGTACACGTCGACCCACTCGTGCGTTCGACCCTCGTTGGCGCTCTCGATGCCCACGGAATAAAAATTGTCCCCCGTGCTCACCACAAAATCCGGCGCCTCGCGTCGAAGCGCCTCGGCGACACGCCGCTGACCGGCCGTACCGCCGCGTCCCCAGTCGCCAATGACCGCAAAATCGCCACGAGCAAACCCCATCAGCATGACAAACAAAAACGAAATCATCTTTTATTTTGAAGTTGCCCTTTTTATACTTTTTTTTTTCTGAACCCGAGTTCTAATTTGAATAGAACTCGGAAAATTCTCAGAACCATTCATTTCCGATGCAGCGTCCTACAAAAAAGAGCCGCACCGTCGGTAAAGTCTTCATTGGGTCGATGAACATGCGCGGGGCATGGGCAAAACGACCGGACGGTGCTCTACTTGTCAATGTGACCTCCGCGCAGTCCAAATCGTCCCGAACGCGCCAAGACTTCTCGCCGATGTCCGAGTCCAACTACAAGGGGCACCACTGCTTTGAAAATTATTGGCAGGGAGGCAAGGTTTGGGAGGGCATCCCTTTCGACAAGTCCCAGGACTGGTGGCGTCGCCAAACGAAAGGAAAACGACGCTACCCGCCGGGAAAAGGCAAGCGCGTGCTCCACTCGAACTATGACGGCGTCGAACGCGACTATATCACCTCAAGAAAGGAGGTCTACGTGCCCGAATACGATGCCCTGATGCGCAAGACCTCTAGTTTTTCAGAGCTGCGCGCGCGCGTCGAGCGCGGTGAAGACGTCGTCGTCATGGACTTTGACGGCCCTCGCACGCCCGGAGGGGGCGTCAGCTGCCATGAGGTGACGCTGGAGCTCCTCAAGAGCAAGATGAACGACGTGACACACCCATTCGGGCACGGATACGTCGTGGCCGCCGGACTCAAAGGCATTGATATTACAGCATTTATTTAATACAAACACGTTTTATTTCTACGCAGCGTTCTTGAAGTATTTTACGTACCTCCTTTTCGGCCTCTTCGCGCGTCCGGAACGTGCCTTTGTAGCGTTTGCCGACGTCTACGAAATACGCGCTCCACTCTTGAACACGGCCCGCTTGACGTCTTGTGCACATTCCATCTTTTGCGTGTATGAACCAGGCTTTTATATTCTGCTATATAAGTTGGCCCGCAGTCACGAATGAAGCCGTCGAAAGCCCTGCTAGAATTGTACCGCGACGAATGTCGCCAGAAATGCAACGCCTACAAGTGGGTGTTCAAACCACCTTTTGTGCACACCTATTGCGTGCGAGATTGCGTCCGCGAAACCATCAAAAAAGAACGCCCGCTACAGAAGAAAGGGCCAGGAGGGCTTGTGACGCGCGTGCCACTTCGTTAAGCGTTCCGTATTGACGGGAAAGTTATTGTGGTAGACGCGCTGTCTTTCTCGCTCCTTGGCGCGTTCTCTGTCCAAGAGACGTCGAATGCGAGTGGTGCGAATATTGCGACGCAACATTTTGTCGGCTTCGCGTCGCTTTAAGTACCCTCAGTGGCCCGTTTACGGCGCCACCACCAGAAGGTCTCACCGGAAGCCCGGGATATAATGTCCCACTCCTCGGGCGGTGGATTTAATACAGATGCAACACGCCACTCAAATAGCTCATCCACGTCATCGAAGCGATTGTGTGGGTTTTGGCGGCGTTTGAGCTCGTCGGCTTCTCGCCGGGCTGCGCGCGCCTGAACGTCTTCTACGTGCGCGTCCAGGCGCGCGTAGCCGCCCAGAATATCAAACGTAAGAACCAGCTTCGACAGCGATTGAACATACCCGGAGCGCATAAAAGACAGGCACGCCACAAAATCGTCGCGCGAAATGCCAAAGCCTTTTAGAAAGGTCAGACGGCCGAGTTCGTCGGTGGACGGCGCGGTCCAAATGCCACTCCCATCGCACGTGCTCAGGCCCAGGAATCGTTTGAGAACGCCAGGACAGTCGTCCGGCAATTCGTTGGGGTCAAACACGGCACACATGTCATCGGCCGCAACAACTGTCATGAGGGTGGTAGCCATTGTTCTATCGGAAATAGACACAGACGTAGGGCCATATAAATTGCGCCACGCGCCACACCAGAGATAATCTCGCGTCGCTTTAAGTACCCTCGGCGGCCCCTTTACGGCGATAGAAGACACGATAAAATCGCAGTATAAATAGCCACGCAGAGGCACATGGCCCGCCATTTGGACATTAGGCAAAAACATTAACGAAGCCGGGCGTACTGGCAAACCCAGGATTTCGGCACCACTGGATGGCCCGAATGCGGCGAAATTGACATTATGGAGCACTGGGGTACCAACCAGAATTTCGTACAGAGCGCTCTGCACACGCCGTCGTCCTATGGCGGTACCATCAACCACGGTGGGCAACATATAGACACTGTATCGACTGATTTTCATACTTACAGCATGGACTGGGACGCAGACCGTATAATCTTTGCCGTGGATGGAGAGAGACACTACACGTACAACCCCACCGTCAAAAATGACCAGACTTGGCCGTTCGACGCCCCACAATTTTTGTTGTTGAATGTGGCGATTGCATCCGACATCTCTAGTAGTTTTGAACAAAGCGCGATGGAAATCGACTACGTGCGCGTATTCCAGAAAAGCGACACCGGCACCAACTATGAAATCGTATGGCAAGACGAATTTGGCGGACAAGAAGACAATTCGTTGAGCCCCTTATGGGACGATGACGCGAATGTTGACCCCGTGGATGTTGACCAGCTCCAGCGCGATTGTGCATCTGGCACGTCTGCTTCCTGCTCTGCATTGCTCTCACAGTGCACGTGTTAGTGACGTGAAAACAATCGGCCGACGTAGGGCCATAGGAATTGCGCCACGCGCCACACCACAGACAACCTCATGACGATAAAAAACACATATCGCAAACAGAGTCTTCTGCGTTGTTTGGCCCGCTCGTTTTCTATGTAACGCCGCGACAAACGTCGTCGCATAATCATATATTAAATATAATCCTTTAAATAGTTGTTTCCTATCTGTGATAGAATGGTTTCCACGCGTAGCTACATGCTGCCTTTTGACTGCGTTTATGCCATACAATCGTTTTTACCCTTTCGCGACGCCGTCACCACCGTATCGCGCACCTGGCTCACCGCTGGGCTGCGGCGCTTCGACAGCTACCGTCCCCACAGCTGGAGAAACCGCCTGTGGCTGTACACGTACCGCTCTTTATCGGGCGCGAGCGACACGTACTGGCAGTTTTTTTGCCGTCAAGTGCTCGGCCGCACCAAGCGCAAGCGCAACGACGACGACCAACTGACCTGGAAAGCGGCGGCCGACGCCGTCATGTCTGGCGGCTCGTGGCAGTGTCGCGCGTGCGGCCACCCGACCGTCGCGAACGTCTTTGGCGTGCGTCTTTGTATTTCATGTCGCCAAAAACGCAATTTGAAACACACATTTATGGTTAAAGTATACCAGGCGCGTGGCGTTGCCTCTCGAAAACAGTTGGTGCCGATTCCGTACCACGGCGGCCCGATGAATGGACACTGGCGCTTTTGGACGGACGTCGTGGCCGCCGTGCCCGAGTTGGAGGATAGTCTCGACTTACGTCAAAGCATCTAAAAATCCATAGTCGTGTAGTAAAAAAAGAACTATAAGGCCATTACATTCGTAATTAAATAACATGTCCACTGTTCAAAACACCATGGATATCGATAAGCGTTTTGCCCAGCACCAAGGACGAGAGTACCATGTGTTTTCGACCCATAAAACCGACCCCACGGGTGTGGAAAAGTGGGTTGGACTTTCGAAACCAAAGTGGGTGCTCATGGACCCAGAGACGTATTTTTCCATTCGAAATCAGCGCATTGAATGGGTCTTGGATGACGACGGCACCCTGCAGGCTGTAAAGATACTAGACACGGCTGGAGAGACCAAACGTGGAAAACCACGTCCGACAGAGACAGTGGCTGAGGAAATCGAGGAGGAGGAACCCACTGGACCTGTTGTGGAAGAAAAACCACCGCCCGCTCCGGTAGAGACGCCGACTGTGGATGAGGAAATCGAAGAAGAAACGCCCCTTCCAGAGTTGGTTCCGGCGGTCGCCGCCGTCGAAAAGCCACCGCCAAAATCGTCCGTGCCGATAAAAACGCCGGAGCTCGTACCCAAGCCGGCGCCTATCCCAATGACAACACCAGATTTGGTCCCTGCGAATACCCCAGAAATAGTCCCGGCGATTGCCCCGCGCTCAACGGTGGTGCCCATGCCGGATATCGTCAAGAAAGAAGACGCCGCACGCGCCGCTGCCGCAGTGACAAGCAGTATGTGTGAATTAAAACTTTAAAAATAGAGTCCGTTTGTCTGTACATGCTTGTATTGTATTGCGTTGGTTTCTTCCCCGCGAAAGACGCGCGCATTGACCCACAACCCTCCCGCAATCGCCAGCAGCGACGCCACGAGTAAGAATATCTGCACCGCGCGCCAGTCTATCTCGGATGTGAAGTCAGAAGTCTCTTGGGCGGCCACCGACACGATGGAAATAAGCGTCCACGACAGCACGACTTTGGACGTGACGGACAAGAGGGCAAAGACTGCGTCGGCGTTGAACGTGTCGCAACACCGCTCTCGGTTATCAATGCACCTGCACGAGCGGTCGCACTGGCGCGCCATCTGTGCCACGGCAAAAGACACGTAAAAGATGCCGTATATCGCAATGAGTCCACCGTAGGAAAAGACCAGCGGCTCCAACGCAAGGCCCGTGACGCGCAAACTTGCCGTCCCCACGGCAAACGCGCCCGCCAAAAAGAGCAGCGAGCTCAGCGCCAAATAGGCGCCGCGAATGCTCGGTGTCGGCTCTTGGTCGACCATAAACCCACCCAATATTTGCGTGACGGCGTTGGTGACGAGCAGAAACACGACAACGAACATGCACGCGGGTCGCAAACTCAAGAGGAGGGCGACTTGCAGCAGCCCGGCGGTGATGGCGTACGAAAACCAGCGGCGTCCCGACTCCCAAGTGCGCGGCCCAATGCCGCAGCACTCGCGATTGGCGCAAAAGATGACGATGGCTACGAAATGTGCAACGCACGTGATAAGTTCGTTCCAAGCGACCCAGCGGACGGGCTGCTGGGTTGGACCGACAGTCTCTTCCACGACGTGCAGATGGCCACCCGAGTACGTGTACTCGGCGAGCGTCACGTTTGCATGGAGCACGGGCAGTTCGGCGGCTTTTTGAAAGGAAAAGGCGGAGGAAATGCCATGGATGACAAGGGCAATGGCATGCAAGCCGGAGAGAAAAGTTTGCTCTTTGTACGTGTACATTGTGTAGGGCGGGAAGAGTCCTTATATAGGTAAAATCAAATGTATGTTGTTTCTATGGGTATGTTCTCTCTGTGACACCAGGTGCGCCAGCTGGTGTTTTGGTCTATGTATTGCTCGGCCACGTCCTGGGTCCACATGGTGGCCATGGTCTTGTTTCCGCGCTTGTACTCTATGACGGCGCCGGTCTTGGGGTTTCCGATGCTCGCGGTGCGGAATGGTATTTGCACGAGCAGCATTTTTTCGTGCGACGAGCCGACAAACGTTGGAAACGCCGTGCGCCAGTCACCCTTGGCGAACCGGACGTTTTTATGTGCAAAGTGTCCGAACGACCACAGTTCCCCGCTGGGATAGCTGCCATACATTTGGCGAAAGGCACGAACGCGTGTCGTGTCGTTGAGTGCAAACATGGTCGAGTGGTGCAACTGCTGGTGTAGGTAAAAGTGTACGCAAAAGGTCGAGACAAACATGCACGCAATACACACCTTGAGCACCGTGTCTATCCATCCCATTTGTATATTTGCTGAACATTTAAATACGCACACCGGTGAATAAAATCTCGCGGCGACGGCTCAACTTTTCTTTCCGCGATAGCTATCGGCGAAAGAACTTTTGGTCCATCCTGAGGAAAAAAGCTTGCAAAACTGCGTATATAAATGACCATCTCAAAGCAAATGGAGCCCAAGCGTCGCCGCATCGAGTACAGCCGCGTGTCCTATCGCCCACTGATGGTCGGTGCCTATGAATATTTTCAAAAGGATGCTCTGGCGTCGCTGACGTCTCTGAAACCCAAGACGCATTACGACACACTGACCAACCAAGTGAAACTGAAGAGCCGCAATTACGGTGACATACGTCTGGCGAAAATTCGCATGTATTTGGACCATATCAAGGGCTACGACCGTTCTGAGATGCAGAAGCAGTTTCACGAGTCGTTCTTACAGGCCGTTGCACTGCATCTGTATAAAGACGACCCTGACATTGACATGGACAAAATAAAACGTACCAACGAATGGCCCAACTTGAAACAGCAAGTACTTTGCCTTACGCCACGTCGTTTCGGCAAAACGACTGCTGTGGCCATGTTTGTGGCGGCATATTTTTTGAGTGTGGAGAAGGCATCGTTGTGTATTTTTTCGACGGGCAAACGTGCGTCAGATAGTATGTTGGATAAGATTCACGAATTTGTCAAGTTGATTGACGAAGATTTGGGCACGCAGCACGACAAACAGTGCAAGCGCAAGGGGGAATTTCTGTACTATTACGGTGAGGGTACTAACGATGTCCGCAAAGTCGCGTCGTATCCGTCCGGTTCTGATAAGTTACGTGGTGTCGGCGGTGATCTTATTTTATTGGAAGAAGCGGCATTTATGCCCATCAAAATGTTTCACGAGGTGATAGTGCCATTGCTTGAATTAGAAACGACAGCCTTAATCTGCATTAGTACGCCACAAGATTCGTCCAATTTCTATTCAATGATGTTTGAGATGCGCGACATGGCGGGTGAAAAGTTATTTAATCAAATTTCGGTGTCGATGGTGTGTGACGACTGTAAAGCTGGCGGCCAACCGGAAAAGTGTACGCATATGAAGCACTTGTTACCGAAGTGGAAGTCTGGTGGCAAGCAAGACATGGTGCGTCAAATTTATGGTGACAATTCTGCCGATATGTTGCGCGAGTCGATGGGTGTGACAACGAACGATTCGTCGTGCGTCTTTGACGACAAGTGGCTCAACGTGTTTACGTCACGTCCACTGTACACGCCCAAGAACACACCGTCTTTTATTTTCGTTGCCGTTGACCCCAACGGTGGCGGCAATTCACAAATGGCGATTGTGACGTTGTACATGGACTCGAACAACTTTGCGGTGTGTGGCATCGAGTCGCACGCTGTCAAGGGCCACGGTGAAATACGTACGCTGCTCGAAGCCCACGTCCGTGCTATCCGCGCCATGTACCGTTCGGGCTACATCATCTTTATTCCGGAATCAAATTTGGGCCACGAGGCGTCCCACATGACCCACATGCTGCGAGATGTGCCAAATTGCCGCGCGCTCATGGAGAACGGCGAACCGGGTGTTATTACGACGCACAAGCGCAAAGAACTGTACACGAATATGGCGGTGGAGCGTTTTGCCGGCGAGGGCATTTGGTATGCGGACCGTTTTGTATGTGCAAATCCGTTTGGCGATGCCAACGAACGCGAGGCGCGCGTCAAACGGATGTTTCGCAAGCAGTTGGGTGGGTTCAGCAAGGTGGTCATTCCTCGCGGTGGTAAAGACTATTCGAAACCCAAGGTGACGTATTCGGGCAAGGCCGCGGGTGCCAATGATGATTTGGTCATGTGTTTTGTGATTGGGTTGTATTGGTCGGTGCAATTTATGACAGGTCGCTCGACCCCTTCTGCCCGTGACATTGTACAATAATGTCGTCAAGTGTGTGGTGTGTGGTCTGTTCTTGAAAACGCCGCAGACTTTTGTCGCGGTGACGCCGGTACGCCGCAAAAAAACACTGCCATAGTGTGAATACGACCATGCTAGAGAATAACAGACACAATAGTAATGAAATATACCATTCCATACGACGTATTTAAACGAGATTTTTTGATTATATACTCCATGTCTATACCACGCCCATTGGCATCCGGCTATACTATGTACACGAAAGAAAAATGCAACTATTGCACAAAGGTCAAAGTGTTACTACCAGAAGGTTCGCTCATTATTCCGAGCGATACTTTCTTAAAGGTCGACCGCGACGCCTTTTTGGCACTGGTGGACAGTATCACGGGACAAACACCGCGCACATTCCCCATGGTGTTCTTAGACGGTGCGTTTCTCGGTGGCCATGACGACACTGTCAAACATCTAGATGAAATAGCGGCATTTGCCCAAGAATTTTAGCGTTTACGTTTCTTGCCTAACGGTGGCTGTTGGGTGGAAATCGAGGATTTACCGCCGGTGAAGCGCTTGTTGTCGACTTCGATGGAGGCTTTTTGGGACATGTCGTCAATGTATTTTTTGATGGCGCGTGCCTTTTTCTCGGTGGGGTTCCACTTCTCAAAGTCGTGCACGGCTCTGTGTGTGTCGCGTACAAACTCCGCGGCTTCGCCTTCGAGTTCGTCGGGGTTGGCGAATGTAAAATCGTCACCTTCGTCGTCGGGCACTACAAACCCATCGTCCGCGTATCCACGCATCGATGGGTTCGCCGATGGCACAAAACCGTCCGGGTCGTCTTCGTCGTCCGACTCGTTCTCGTCTCCTTGGTACAGCGGCAACATCACGCTGTCTTCATCTGACACACGGCAAAAAGAAATGCCGTCTCCGCCCGGGTAAAAGCCAATGGCTTTCCACGCGTTGCGCACATTGTCACGTGTCGATTCCCCAACGGCGGCGTGTTTGACGATGGTCGTCGGACTCACCGTTTCCCACTGATTGTCAGCCGCAAATTCCCAGATGCGCCCGCCCTGTTTGGCCGTCGGCTTGATATACGACACGTCCATGTTGCCGTCATCGTTGATACTAAGCACTTCTGCGTACTGGTCTTCTCCACTCACCTTCAAATGCACTACATCGCCAGCAAAAATGGCCGACAAATCCACTTGTGTTTTTGTTTCGGTGGTTTTTTCAGACATCTTTAATTGTATACACCATATCAATACTACATTATACAAAAGGAATATTCTTAATTTATGCTAAATATTATAGGACCGTTGCGATGCGCGCATTTCTGGGGGCCGCCGCGGTCTCGTACGTTGACGGCGCAGAGGACTGGCGCTCCCAGCGCGTGAAAGCCGAGTGTCCACCCGTAGCCGAACGCAACATACTTTGGTTCATGCAGGAAAAGGCGGTCGCCGCAGTGTCCGAGGCAAACGTCAAAGAACTGTCCCGCGAAAATCCCATGGTGGCACCCATATCTGCAGCATCACCAATGTTGGCCGCCATAAAGATACACTCGATGTTTTTTTCACGCTGTATGCGCTCCATCAATTCTTGCACCTCCGGGGCTCTCTTGTCACTTCCTGTGTCAAACCCGTCCGTAATGACAGCGAGAATGCCCTTTTCAGTCGCACCGACGCTTTGCAGCAAGTCTGACGCAGTTTCGAAGATGGCGTCGTAGAGCGCCGTGCCGCCGCGAGGTTTCATGATTTCGTCCATTTTCTCTTCGGGGAGAGGCAGCGTGAGCGTGGTTGCGTCGACGTCGCTCATGTGGCGCTCCAGTGTGTTGTCAAAGGACGTCATCGTAATCAGCGTGCGCACTCCAGAGGCCGCATGTGTCTTGAGCATCTGCTGTACGCCCTCCTTGGCCGATGCATACATGCTCCCCATCGACCCGGACCTATCTGCCACTATCGTCACGCGAATGGTCGACGGTGGCGCGGGCTCGCTCCCCTTGGCCGGTGGAGACGCCGCTTCTTTCATCTCAGTGTCCAAGACGCTCTTACACGCCGGAAGACGCGGCTGCTCCCCCAATGGGACTGCAGCAATGCCATACACTTTGATATCGCCGACCGAGACGTTTTCGCGCGTGAAAGGCGCCGTGCCGCGTTGCAGGACCCACTTGCGTATGTTTTCTTCGGCGTAGAGGCGCTTGTTGCCCGCGGCCGTGGTCTCTTGTGGTAAAAAGGCGATGGTGCCATCGATGGGCATGAACGAGATATGACAGACTGGTCGGCCAGATGAAGCGGTTTCGACTTTGCGAATGATTTCGTGAATGACACGGTGGCCCTGAAAATGGCCGTCCACGAGGAATCGCGGGCTCAAAAGGTCCACGCGGTGCCCGCGAAAGTCTACATAGGCCTTGGTGACCATTCCGTCCTTGTCTACAGACACGCCATGGCGTCTAACGCCGGCGCAAAGCAGTGGGTCTGTCAGGACCAGTTGGGTGAGGGCGACCATGGTACCGAGAGTGGTCTCGTCCACCTTTGGGTCTGTACCCCTGGACACGTACTCGAAGGACGACGAAGTCCCTTGGGTGTCGTTGCACAACGTGATTCGAACGCCGCTGGTCGTCGGAACGCATTTTACCACCCGGACGCCCGTCGCAAGGTCAAGACGTGTCGGTATGGTGTTGGCGAGGGTCTGGTAGTGGGTCATGGTGAGGTTCATAGTGTCGTGTAATGGAATTCTATTTGAAATAGGTCGATTCTTATCAGTAATAGGAATCTCTTTCGCGAATAGAAAAGTTCAGCCGCCACCAGATTTTTTTTTTCTCAGGATGGTCAAAAGTTCTTTCACGAATCGAACCGTAGGTTCGCTTTCGCGAATAGAAAAGTTCAGCCGCCACCAGATTTTTTTTTTCTCAAGATTGTCCAAAATCTCTATCGGCGATAGCTATCGCGAATAG
>Ga0206129_10002404_pt1 | contig 23224 bp, 18 predicted proteins | sample Helgoland_Spring_8_FD_148616 | JGI IMG/M metagenome (GOLD analysis project Ga0206129, IMG submission 148616) | Pelagic subsurface seawater microbial communities from Kabeltonne, Helgoland, North Sea - Helgoland_Spring_Bloom_20160502_2 | ecosystem: Environmental > Aquatic > Marine > Epipelagic ...
GTGATCAGCGGACACAAAGTCGTGGATCGACGGCGGCAGCAGCCATTCCTGATCCACATCCCACGCTCGATAGGTCTTGCTCATGGGAACTAGAGAATCAGATTCGATCGCTCCCTGCGAGCAAAATGCCATTACTCGGACAGACTCCTAGCTGTGCGCTTTACAAGGCCGGGGGCTTGGGGAATGGTAGCGGCAAACCGATGCCAAGCGCGCCACAGCCTTTCGGGAGCCGCCCTCATGTCCGAGCCCTATCTCTATGACTTCATGAATGTGGACCGCGCCTACAAAAGCGCCGTCGCCAACTACCGCCCGCAAATCCCGGCGGATTTCAACTTCGCCTATGACGTGATCGACCGCCAGGCGCGCGAGCACGACAAGACCGCCGTCATCGCCATTTCCGGCGACGGCCAGACCGTGCGCGAGGTCTCCTACTCCCAAATGGCGGAGAATTCCTCCCGCTTCGCCAACGGCCTGAGCGCGCTCGGCATGCAGAAGGGCGATTTCGTCTGCCTGGTCGGCAGCCGCATTCCGGAATGGTACGACGCGCTGTTCGGGGCGATGAAGATCGGCGCGGTCTCCATGCCGGGCACGACGCTGCTGACCGCCAAGGATATCGCCTACCGCGTCAACCACTCAGGCGCGACCGGCGTGATCGTGACGCCGGAGCATTGCGAGAAGGTCGACGCCATCCGCGCCGAATGCCCGACCCTGAAACACTTCGTCGTCATCGGCGACACGCGCCCCAACTGGACCTCGTCCTACGACATGTGCGCCGCCGCCTCGCCGGTGATGGAGGAGCGCGTGCCGGTCCAATCCACCGACATGATGATGGCCTATTTCACCTCCGGCACCACCGCGCTGCCGAAAATGGTGCCGCGCGACTTCGCCTACGGCCTCGCCCACGCCTCGACCGCGCTGTTCTGGATGGACCTCCGCCGCGAGGACGTGCACTGGACGCTGACCGATACCGGCTGGGCCAAGGCCGCCTGGGGCATGCTGTTCCCGCAATTCCTCATCGGCTGCTCGGTCGTGCTGTTCGATGGCGCCGGCTTCGACCCCGTGCTGCATCTGGAGATCATCAGGAAGCTGCGCGTCTCCACCTTCTGCGCGCCGCCCACCGCCTACCGCATGTTCGCCCAGATGGAGCTCGCCCAGTTCGACCTTTCCTCCGTCCGCCGCTCCCTCGGCGCCGGCGAGCCGCTGAACCCGGAGGTCATCCGCTATTGGCGCGACCAGACCGGCACCACCATCGCCGACGGCTATGGCCAGACCGAGACCGTCAACATCGTCGCCAACTTCCCGGACCAGCCGGTCAAGCCCGGCTCCATGGGCCAGCCGGTGCCCGGCATCGACATGCGGGTGGTCGATGACGATGGCCGCGAGATGCCGCCCGGCGAGATCGGCCACATCGCCTGCAAACTCACCGACCCCTGGCCGCCCGGCCTGTTCGAGGGCTATTACACCGGCGGCGAGCCGGACCGGAAGGCGTTCCGCAACGGCTATTACTACACCGGCGACACCGCCACGCGCGACGAGGACGGCTATTTCTGGTTCGTCGGCCGGGCCGACGACCTGATCGGCTCTGCCGGCTACCGCATCAGCCCGTTCGAGGTCGAAAGCGCCCTGCTGGAGCACCCCGCCGTCGCCGAAAGCGCCGTCATCGGCGAGCCGGACGAGATGCGCGGCCAGATCGTCACCGCCTATATCATCCTGGCCAAAGGGTTCGCGGATACGCCCGACCTCGCCCAGGAAATCCAGGATTTCTGCAAAGACCTGACCGCCCCCTACAAATACCCCCGCCGGGTGTATTTCGTAGACGAACTCCCCAAAACCATCAGCGGCAAAATCCGCCGGGTGGAGTTGAGGGGCGAGGGGTAGGGGTGGAGGCTGTATTGGGCGGGCGATATTTGCGGCGGGCTTGGGGTGCTGAGATCTGCGAATGTGCTCCCGAATTGGTAATTGTGTAAGATACCTGCTCATGAGACCAAAGGGGACTCGCCCGGCGCTACTTCTTACCGCCAAGCTGGGCCTGGAAAAGGCGCAGAAGCACGATTACGATCCATGCAATGGCAAACTTGTAGAAAAAGAAACTGGCGATCCCGCCCCCGGTGAGTATTAGCATTTGACGCAGTTGAGGCCAACTCAGCGGCCAGACCGCGATTTCGCTGAGCCGCGTCTCCAATTCCTCCGTGGGCAAATTGTACAGCGTCAAGACTTTCTGCTTGGTGGTATCGTCATGCAGCGCGTCATGAACGTTGCTCGCTGCTTCAAGCGCAGTTCGCCGCAATATGAATGCGAGTATTACTGAGATCAGCGCAAAGACGGCGATTACCGCCGGGCCTCCGATCTGTGAATTCGGGTCAGCAAGCTTCCCAGTGTCAAATAGAAGCGCGACGTTCTTTATGCCACCGTCCCCGGACACAATGTCGTCGATACCTGACAGCATGAAGCTGAAAATTGCCCCCGGCTCGTCGCTGCGCAGGTATTCGTTCTGTAGCCGCATCAAGAACGCCATGATGAAGCTCAGAATAGTGACAAAGATGCAGGGTTGCAGGACTGGCTCAAAATTCTCAAAGCCCATGCGTTTCAAGCGATCCCCGGACTTCAGGTTCGGAATTAGTCGCAATTCTGTGCGTCCCTGACGGAGCCGCCAAACCGTAACCGCCAACGCAAATACGAAGCAGAAATACGTTAGTAGGAGACATAGCTCAACCACCAGCAGCGCATAGACATAGGTGGAGAAAAGCCAGTTTGCACCGATTTCCGGCACCTCAACCCAATCGGGTGTCACAATTTGGTCATCGAGCGCAAAGATCGCTGAGATCGACCAATCGAGTTCCTGTCCGGCGACATTCTTGCAAATCTCCGGACGATCGAAAGGAGAAATATGGGTCAGCAATTTCTGAAACTCGAGCGGCGAATGCACCACGCAATACCAGTCTAGAAATAACGTGCCCGTCACCACCACCAGGACGCAAAACCCCGCCACAGCGAAAGTCATCCACATGTTCTGCACCAGACGCCTCAGTCCAGACTGCACGCCGCTGCCGTTGATTGGCGCCGACCAGTCGCGGGCACAGAACATCCCCTGGTTGAGCATGCGCCCAAAGACCTGTTGCATATTCTGAACAGACAAGAAGGCGAAGAATAGAGCGAAGGGCATGAGGATGGCGAGGGTCGGCCACCAATTGATCGCATAGCCGTATCCTACTTGTTTCTCGATGCACTCACCTGCTGCGAGCGCCTCCTGATTGCAAATGTGACCGGCGAAGGCTTCGGTGGGCATGTAATAAGCTACCGAGCCTATCGGCGAGACCAGCACCGAATAGATTAGCGGCAGCAATCCTAGCAAGAATGTAGCACCAAAAATGACGAACGGATTGATACGCCAGAACCCCCGGATTGCTCTCACCAACCACGGTTGCTGGTCGAAAATCATGGTATGGGAGGGGGCCTTGTTGTGCGCGCTCATTTTGACCGAGCCTCCGTCTGCAGCTTGCCTATCGCTTTGACGCAGAGCGTCCGCATCGCGAGCCAGGGATCCGGCTCTTTTTCGAAGGCCGGACGCCACTCCATCAAATCCGCGGTACTAATCTTGCGAATGTCGTTCCGCCTAGCCCACTCGTAGCCGAGCAGTCGGCCGATTGCCCAAAGCTCGGCCCGGGCGCGATTACGGTCCTCCGGTGGAACTCGCGCTGCTACGGCTGCCACCGTATCATTCCACCCTCCAGCCTCCTCGGTGCAAAAATCGAAGAGGCCTAAACCATCGCATCTCCCGGTCCAGAATCGGGCATACCAGCGTGCATGCAGGTCATCATCGAATTTGAGGCTGCGCGTTGGATCGAACTCCTTAGGACACCCATCGACACCCGGAGACAATCCGCCGGTCAGGTGCCGACCTGCACAGTTGGAAACAGCACCAGGCTGGAGGTCACCAAAGAACCCGCACCCCTCTAGTTGCGGGCTCTCTACAGCAGCAGTAACGGTAGCGCCCAGTAAGATCATACCAACCAGTACGGCTGATAGCATACCCAGGTAATTCAATTTGCGCGCTCGCCTAATTTGCATCGCGTCTAATGCCCTTACCGTTAAGTTAAGAAACATAGCAGATCTATTAGACTTTCACCATCACAATCGTACCTTCACGACGATAAAATACTGCTGATTTTTTCCATCCTGCCCCTTTCTTGGACCTCGCAACGCCCCCTTTGCCGACGCTACCGGAATCTCCGTAAACTAACGATCCGTCGAGCTGAGGTGCTACAGTGTCGCGAGGCTGATCCTCGAACAAGGAGACTATACGCAGCGCTAGGCTCAAAGCAGGCGTTCGTTACTCTGCGGATGGAGGTTAGCTAAGGGCCGACAGCCGTTGTCGAGGCGGCCATCTCTACCTTCCGTTTTGTCCGTAAACCTGACTTCCAAAGCTCATAAATCCGCGCCTCATTTTACAAAATGGGTTAAACTGTTAAACCTGAGACGATGGGGCGGCGAAATTCTGTCAATTAAAACAGTGAGTGGGCGGTCGGAATCTGCGTGAAACTCGATACTCCCCGCGGAGAGCATCAAACGCCGGAATTCCCCGTCACACCACCCCAATCCCCGCCCCCACAATCCAAGCTCACCCTAAAAATCCCACCCCATCAACCCTCCCCCTCCGAATTGCCAGGTCCCGCGCTGCCCTCTAGCATAAGCGGCAACGGTCGGCGTCCACACGTCGGCGCCAGCAAGCCAAGGAGGACTCCCCCATGAATCCCGAAGGCAAAGCCGGCATCGTCACCGGCGCGGGCCGGGGCATCGGGCGCGCGGGCGCTCTGCCGATGGCCAAGGAAGGCGCGCCGGTCGTCGGCAACGACCCCGGCGTCGGCCGCAATGGCGCGGAGACCGAGAGGCGCCCGGCGGACGAAGTCGTCGCCCAGGTCGAAGTCACCGGCGGAAACCGAGCAATCGGCCCCTAACCACCCAGCCCGAACCTTCTCCAAAGGAAACCCGCAATGGCCGACAACGCCGCGACCGTGATCGCCCTCGACAAGGCCCGCATGGAGGCCATGGCCGCCCAGGACTATGCCCGGCTGGACGCGATCATTGCCGACGACCTGGTCTACACCCATTCCTCCGCCCGCATGGATACCAAGGACAGCCTGATCGGCGCGATGAAGTCGGGCGCCACGGTCTACAAGGCCTGCACGCCGTCGGATGTGAAAGCGCTGGACCTGGGCGATACGGTGGTGCTGACCGGCCGGGCCGAAATCAGCATCGACCGCGCCGGCGACCCGATCGCCTTCGCCGTCCGCTTCACCGACGTTTATGCCAAGCGCGGCGGCCAATGGCAGATGGTCGCCTGGCAGTCGACCAAGACGGACTGACAGAGGCGGCCCCCCGCGGCTGCGGCGGGCTCCGCTACGCCGCCGCCCGGCGCAGCCGGTCGTTGATGGCGCGGCCGAGACCCGCCTCCGGGATCGGCATGACGGCGATGCCGGCGGGGCGGCGCTCGTTCAGGGCGTGCAGGTGGCGGAACAGGTTCGCCGCCGCCTCGACCGGGTCGCCCGCCTCGCTCAGATTCAGAACGATCTCCGCCGCCGGCGCATCCGGCCCGAACGCCAGCAGCGCCTCGCCGGGCAGGACGTCGCGGGCGTTCAGGCGCAGCGGGCAGTCCGGGGCATAGTGCTTGGCCAGCATGCCGGGGCTTTTGATCGCCGCACCCGCCGCGGGCGAGGCCAGGTCTGGCAGCCGTTGCCGCAGCACCTCCCGCGGCAGGCCGCCTTCGCGCAGCAGCAGCGGCACCGCGCCGGAAAGGTCGACCACGGTCGATTCCAGCCCGACCGCACAAGGCCCGCCATCCAACACCAGATCGACCGCACCGCCGAGCGAGGCGACCACATGCGCTGCCTCGGTCGGGCTGAGGGCGTTGGAGCGGTTGGCGCTGGGCGCCGCCACCGGCAGGCCGGCGGCCTCCAGCAAGGCCCGCGCCACCGGGTGCGAGGGCACGCGTAGCGCCAGCGTCTCCAGCCCGGCGCTGGCAAGCGGCGAGACCGGACAATCCGCCGCCCGCGGCAGTACCAGGGTCAGCGGGCCGGGCCAGAACGCGGCAGCGACCGCCTCCGCGCGCGCATCCCAAATCACCAATGAACGCAGGGCCTCCACGGCAGGCCCGTGCACGATCAGCGGGTTGAAGGTCGGGCGGCCCTTGGCGGCATAGATGCGTGCGACAGCCCGGTCGTCCGTCGCATCGGCGCCGAGGCCATAGACCGTCTCGGTCGGAAACGCCACCAGCCCGCCCGCCTTCAGGCAGGCCGCACCGGCGGCGATGCCGGCCGCGTCGGCGGATCGAACCCTAGGCAGCGCCAACCTCGGGTCCGCCCCAGGCGACGAAATAGGGGTTGCGGAATTCTTTCTTGCCATAGCGCAGTTCCGGCCCGTCGTCGATCTCGCAGACCCTGCCGCCGGCGGCGTTCAGCACCGCGTGCGCCGCCGCCGTATCCCACTCCATCGAGCCGCCATAGCGCGGATAGACGTCGGCCTCGCCACGGGCAATCAGGCAGAATTTGATGGAGGAGCCGGCATCCACCTGCTTCTCCACCGTGAAACGCTCCAGAAAATGGCTGAGCTCGACGCTCTGGCCATAGGTGCGCGACAGGCAGATGGTGATGCCGCCGGCATCCACGGGCCGCGTGGCCAGCGGCTTGCGGGCCTCGCCGTTCCGCTCCTGCCAGGCCTGGCCCAGGATTTCGGAGCCCGCATACATATCATTGCTCGCCGGCGAATAGACCACGCCGAGGACCGGGCGTCCGTTGCGGATCAGGCCGATATTGACGGTGAATTCGGGAATTTTCCGGATGAATTCCTTGGTCCCGTCCAGCGGATCGACCAGCCAGAACTCGCCGCCGGAGACATCCGGCACATTGCCCGCCGCCACGTCTTCTTCCGCGACGATGGGAATGGCCGGGTTGATCGCGGCCAGCGCCGGCAGGATCAGCGCCTCCGCCTCGGTATCGGCGGCGGTCACCTGGCTCTTGCGGGCGTCGTCCTTGTTGTCGAACGCCATGCCTTCCGCCTCGAAATGCGGCATGATCACGGCGCCGGCATCGCGGCAGATCTGCGCTACCCGCTCCAGCACGGCGGGGGTGAGCCATTCGGTCATGGAAAATTCTCCTGCAGGGCCGGACAGTTGCGGTGCCCGGCGGCGAACCGTTGGCGCAAAACCTATGGTGCAAGGGCCGCCTCGCCCATTGGGGAAAACGCCGCTGGGGAAAACGCCGCGCTCGCGCGTCCGCCATCCCACCCTGGGCAGGATGGCAAAGCTCGGTTAGCATTCCCCTTAAAGATCAGGGCCCGAAATCCAGAGGACCACCCCATGCGCATCACCGGCTGCGAAATCCTGCATTGCAATGCGGGCTGGCGCGACTTCTCCTTCCTGAAGCTGACCACCGACGAGGGGCTGACCGGCATCGCCGAATACAACGAATGCTACGGCTCGCCCGGCCTCTCCGTCGTGATCAAACGGCTGGTGGAACGCGTGGTCGGCATGGAGGCCATGGCGCACGAGCGGGTGCACCAGATGCTCTACGCCATGACGCGGCAGGCGCCGGGCGGCGTCAACCAGCAGGCCATCGCGGCGATCGAGAACGCGTTGCTGGATATCAAGGGCCAGGCCCTGGCCGTGCCGGTCTACGACCTGCTGGGCGGGGCGATGCGCACGGAAATCCCGGTCTATTGGAGCCATTGCGGCACCTACCTGCTGAACCCGGAGATGGCGGACCAGATCGGCCAGCCCGCCATCCGCAAGGTGGACGATCTGGTGGCGCTGGGCCGGCGGGTGCGGGATGCGGGCTTCCGCGGCCTCAAGACCAATATCTTTCTGTTCGACCATGCGGCAGAGACCGCCGGCCTGCACATGCCGGGCTTCGGTCGCTCGCCCGGCTGGCCGGCGCTGCACGCCAGCCCCGTCCTGGTCGACGGCCTGCGCGAGCAGATCGCGGCGCTCAGCGAGGGCGCCGGCACCGACATGGGCATCCGCCTCGACCTGAACTTCAACTTCAAGCCGGAGGGCTACCGCCAGATCGCCATGGGCCTCGACGACATGGGGCTCACCTGGATCGAGATCGACCTCTACGACCCGAAAGCGCTGGCCGCGATCCGCGAGCGGGTGGCGACGCCGATCGCGTCCTGCGAATCGCTGTTCGGCCTGCGCGACTTCCGGCCGTTTTTCGAGCAGGCCAGCATGGATGTTGCCATCATCGACCTGCCCTGGAACGGCACCTGGCTCGGCGCCAAGATCGCGGCAATGGCGGAGGCCTACGAGATCAACTGCGCGCCGCACAATTTCTACGGCAACCTCTCCAGCCTGATGAGCGCGCATTTCTGCGCGGCCATCCCCAACTTCCGGGTGATGGAAATCGACATCGACGACGTGCCCTGGAAGGACGATATCATCACCTGGAAACCCGATATCCGCGAGGGCGCCGTGCAACTGCCGCCGGGTCCCGGCTGGGGCGCGAAGCTGAACGAAGACGTGATCCGGGATCACCCGCCCAGGTTCGTGAAGGCGGATTGATGGGGTGGACTGAGGGGACGGCGTGGCGTTCGCTGACCAGAGGTTCACCAAACCGTCACCCGGTTGAAACGCGGGTGTAGCGGAGGCTGGCTATTCGGCACGGGTCTTTCGGTTATCGACAGGGAGTCCCGTTCATGTCCGCCATCCTCCGCCCCACGCGTCGCCAACTGCTCGGCACCGCCGGCGCCAGCCTCACGCTCGCCGCTGCCGGCGGTCTCGCCCGCCCGGCCTTCGCCACCGCCGGCCGTCCGGTCATCACGCACGGCATCCAGTCGGGCGACATCACCGCCAACTCCGCCGTGGTCTGGAGCCGCGCCGACCGGGCCGCCCGCATGATGATCGAGGTCGCCGCGACCGAGGACTTCAAGAACGCCCGCCTGATCCGCGGCCCGCATGCGCTCGCGAACGGAGATTTTACCGCGAAGAAGGTGCTGAACGGCCTGGAAGGCGGCCAGGACGTATTCTATCGCGTCCACTTCGTCAGCCTGGCCGATGACAAGGCCACCAGCGAGCCGGTGACGGGCCGCATCCGCACCGCGCCGGTTGCGAAGCGCGACATCAACTTCGTCTGGTCCGGCGACACCGCCGGCCAGGGCTGGGGCATCAACGAGGCCTGGGGCGGCATGCGCGGCTACAAGGCGATGCTCGACCAGAACCCGGACTTCTTCCTGAATTCCGGCGACTGCATCTATGCCGACGGCCCGATCAAGCGGGAAGTGACCCTGAAGGATGGCACCGTCTGGAAAAACATCGTTACGGAAGAAAAGTCCAAGGTCGCGGAGACGCTGGGCGAATTCCGCGGCAATTACAAATACAATCTGATGGATGCCCACTACCGCCGGATGATGGCGAACGTGCCGATGATTGCGCAATGGGACGACCACGAGACGGTCAACAACTGGTACCCGAACGAGATCCTCGCTGACGACCGCTACAGCGAGAAGTCCGTCGCCCTGCTTTCTGCGCGCGCCAACCAGGCCTTCCACGAATTCATGCCAACCGCCCAGACCTGGTCCGAGCCGGGCCGGGTCTACCGCAAGGTTTCCTATGGCCCGCTGCTGGACGTGTTCGTGATCGACATGCGCAGCTACCGCGGCGACAACACCGCCAACCGGCAGGAAGAGCGCAGCACCGTCACCGACTTTCTCGGCCGCGAGCAGCTGGACTGGCTCAAGCGCGAGCTGGTGAACAGCCGCGCCACCTGGAAGGTGATCGCCGCCGACATGCCGATCGGCATCATGGTGCGCGACGGCGAGAATGCGATGGAAAACGGCGCCAACGGCGACGGCCCGGTCCTCGGCCGCGAGCACGACATCGCCGAACTGCTCTCGTTCATGAAGGCCGCGAACATCCGCAACACCGTCTGGCTGACGGCGGACGTGCACTACACCGCCGCGCACTACTATGACCCGAACAAGGCGCAGTTCCAGGACTTCAACCCGTTCTGGGAGTTCGTGAGCGGCCCGATCCACGCCGGCAGCTTCGGCCCTGGCGACATGGACAACACCTTCGGTCCGGAAGTGAAGTTCTCGAAAGACCCGGCGGGCGAGCGCAACCTGCCGCCGTCGGACGGCCTGCAATTCTACGGCCATGTGCGGATCGCAGCGGACTCGGGCGTGATGACCGTCGACCTGCGCGACATCGAAAACACCTCGCTCTACAAGGTCGAACTGGAGCCGCAGGCGTAACCCGCTCGGTTCCGTATCGACGCTGCCAGCCGAACGCCCTATCCTGCCGGCCATATGCGGTGCGACCGCAGCCGGCGGAAAAAGGGATGATCGGCAATGGCAATCGGCATCGGCCTCGGCATGGCGGAGTTTCCGTTCTCCGCCGCCAACGCGTTCTGGCAATGGGTGCAGCAGTGCGAGGAAGGCGGCGTCGACTCGCTCTGGCAGACCGACCGGCTGGTTTCGCGCGTGCCCTTCCTGGAAACGATGAGCACCATGGCGGCGCTGGCCGGCGCCACCAAAAAGCTGAAATTCGGCATGAATGTCGCCAGCGTCGGCCTGCGCGACCCGCTGCTGCTCGCCAAACAGTGCGCAACCGTGGATTTCCTTTCGAACGGGCGCATTCTGCCGGCCTTCGGCGTCGGCTCGCCGCTGGCGCCGGACTGGGCAGCGACGGGCCGCTCCTCCCAGGGGTCCGGCAGGATCGCCGACGAGGCGCTCGACCTGATCGCCCGGCTCTGGGCGGAGGAGAAAGTCAGCTACGAGGGTCAGTTCTTCCACTACAAGGACGCCTCGATCAGCCCGCGCCCGGTCAACAAGAATATCCCGCTTTGGATCGGCGGCTCGTCCAAGGCGGCGATCCGGCGGACGGCCCGCATTGGCACCGGCTGGCAGGCGGGCGCCGAGAGCCCGGCCCAGGTCGCCCCCGTGATCGAGGCGATCAAGGCGGCGACCGCCGAGGCGGGCCGCAGCATCGACGCCGACCATTACGGCACCGGCTTCTATTTCCGCTTCGGCGGCTGGGAGGACGGGCCGCTGCCCTTTCTGGTCAAGAACATCCAGAAACGCACCGGCCGCGACCCCAAATACGCCTTTGCGGTGGGCACGGCCGGGGACATCTGCGCCCGCATCGAGGAATACGCCGCCGCCGGCGTCTCCAAATTCGTGCTGCGCCCCACGGGGAGCAGCGACCGGGAACTGATGGACCAGACCCAGCGCCTGATCGAGGAGGTCGTCCCGGCGTTCGAGGGGCGGTAGCGATCCTTCCCCTCCTTGTCATTGCGCACCCGTCAAGCGGGCGTGGCAATCCAGTCAGAGCCATAGTCAACACAGCCGCCCGCCTGAATTGCCACGGCGCCCCTGGCGCCTCGCAATGGCGGCGGTGAGGGAGATAGAATGGCCGCTGCCCATAACCGACACACCAGAGGAAACCGCCCCATGACCCGCCAACACACCGTCCGCCGCATCGGCACCACCCGCGACAAGCTGGGCGAAGGCCCGCTCTGGGATGTGGCCGAGCAGGCGCTCTACTGGCTCGACAGCCGCGGGCCGACCGTGCACCGCCTCGACCCCGCCACAGGCAAGCGCGAGGACTGGCAGGTGCCGTCCACCGTCGGCTCCATGGCGCTGCGCGAGAAGGGCGGGGCGGTGCTGGCGCTGGAGGATGGCTTCCACTTCTTCGACTTCGCCACGGGCAAGACCGAGCAGATCGCCAACCCGGAGCCGGACAAGCCCGGCAACCGCCTGAACGACGGCAAGTGCGACAAGCAGGGCCGCTTCCTCGCCGGCTCCATGGCAACCAAAATCACGGGAGAGGCGGAGGGCACGCTCTATCGCCTGAACCCGGACCTGAGCCTGGATACGCTGATGGGCGACATTATCGTCACCAACGGCCCATCCTTCAGCCCGGACGGCAAGACCTTCTATTTCTCCGACAGCCGCAAGGCGCGCATCGCCGCCTATGACTACGCGGATTCCGGCGTCGCGAACGAACGCATCATCGTCGATACCAAGGCCGCGCACGACGCCTGGCCGGATGGCGGCACGGTCGACGCGGAAGGCTATATCTGGTCCGCCCTCGTCACCGCCGGCAAGGTCGCCCGCTTCCGGCCGGACGGCACGCTCGACCTGCTGATCGACATGCCCTGCGCCCGCCCCACCAGCGTCATGTTCGGCGGGCCGGACCTGGAGGACATCTACATCACCTCCATCTCCGAGAGCCACAATATGACCGCCGACGGCCCCGACGACGGCGGCCTGTTCGTGATCGAGGGCCTGGGTATCGAGGGCTTGCCGGAGCCGCGCTTCAAAGGTTGACCCGCCGCGCTTGACAGGGCTCGCGGCCCGGCGTTTTCTAGACCGGACCCCGTCCTTACATCCGATTTCGAGAACCATCCGAACCATGACCGACTCGATCATCGTCGATACCGTCACACGCGTGTGCCAGGATCTGTGCGAACCCGGCGTCATCAACGACGCCGAGGAAGGCAAGTGGCCGGCCGACCTCTGGAACGCGCTGGAGGAAAGCGGCCTGACGCTCACCTGGGTCTCGGACGAAATCGGCGGCGCCGGGGCCGAGATCGGCGACGGCTTCGAGGTTCTGAAAGTCGCCGGCGCCTTCGCCACGCCGGTGCCGCTCGCCGAGACGCTGCTGGCCGGCTGGCTGCTGGGCCAGGCCGGCGCGCAGGTGCCGATGGGGCCGATGACCGCCGCGCCCGGCAACGCCGATGCGCGCATCGCGCTCACTGACGGCATGCTTGCCGGCACCGCACGCGCCGTGCCCTTTGCCCGCAATGCCGAACATATTGCCGTGCTGGCGCGCGAGAACGGCAAACCGGTGGTCGCGCTGGTGCGCGCCGCCGATTGCGCCATCAGCCCCGGCACCTCCCTGGCAGGAGAGCCGGCAGACGATGTCGCCTTCGACAGCACCGCCCCGGTCAGCGTTACCCCGGCACCGGCCGGCCTGGACGAAGCGGCATTGCAGGCCTTCGGTGCCGCCGTGCGCTGCACCCAGATGGCCGGCGCGTTGCAGCGCATCCTCGACCAGTCCGTGCAATACGCCCTGGAGCGCGAGCAATTCGGCCGCCCCATCGCCAAATTCCAGGCGATCCAGCACGCGCTGGCCGAACTGGCGGGGGAGGTCGCCGCCGCCGGTGCCGCCGCCGATGCCGCCGCCGAAGCGGTCTCCGCCCCGGGCGCGCTGACCGCCGAGGGCTGGAGCGAGGCCGCGCTGGCCGAGATCGCCACCGCCAAGGTGCGTGTCGGCGAGTCCGCCACCAAGGGCTCCGCCATCGCCCACCAGGCGCACGGCGCCATGGGCTTCACCTACGAACATTCACTGCACCACCGCACCCGCCGGCTCTGGGCCTGGCGGGACGAGTTCGGGAACGAGGCCGAATGGTCGATCCGCCTCGGCCAGATGGTGGCGAAGCGCGGCGCCGACGACCTCTGGGCCTTTGTCACCGGCACCTGAAGACCGGCGTCACCCCCCCATTGCAAGAAAAAACCCCCGGACCGTGCAGACGGTCCGGGGGTTTTCTTGTTTGGCGACCGGCGCAGCCCGCTACTCGGCTGGCGCCGGTGTGGCGCGGTTGGCGATCCAAGCCAGCACGATCACCGGCAGGATCAATGCCGCCGCAACGATGCTCAGCTGCATGTTGGAGAAGCCGACGATCTTGCCGCCCGGCAACATCATGACGACACCGCCGATGAACAGGATGATGCGCAAGGCAAAGCCCACCGGCCCCCAGAACAGCAGCGGGCCGACCCCAATCAGATAACCCTGCAAGGCTGCCGACAGGAACACCACGCCGACCAGGGCGGCCACGAACACCTCCAGCACATAGAGCGTCGGCCCCTGACCGATCAGCGCCGGGTTGAGGGCGAAGAAGAACGGCACGAAATAGATCACCGTGCCAAGCCGCATCGCCTCGAAACCGGTCTTGACCGGGCTCGCCTCGGCCACGCTGGAGGCCGCATAGGCGCCGATGGCCACCGGCGGCGTGATGAAGCTGATCATACCCCAGTAGAGCAAGAACAGGTGCACCGCCAGCTTGTTCAGCCCGCCTTCCACCAGCGCCGGCGACACGGTAACCGCCAGGAACAGATAGGCCGCCGTCACGGTCATGCCCATGCCCAGGATAAAACTGGTGACCGCGCCCAACAGCAGCAGCAGGATCACGTCGTTGCCGGCAATGTTCACCAGCTCATAGGCGATGGAGCCGATCTTGCCGGAAAGCGTCAGCGCGCCGATGATCAGGCCGATGCCGGCCAGGATCGCCGCCAGCTCCGTAAACAGCTTGCCGATGCCGACCAGGAAATCCAGCAGCTTGGAAAGGTTCCAGCGGTGCCGGGCCGAGACCTGGTTGATCAACAGCAGCAGCGCGGTTGCGTAATAGGGCGCCTGCGCCTCGCGCTGCATGTAGAGCAGCATGACGATGAGCAGGGCGAAGACGAAGATGAAATACCATCCCTCTCTCAGCACCTGCAGCACCCGCGGCAGTTCGCCGATCGGCAAGCCCTTCATCTTGAAGCGCGCCGAATAGGCGTCGATCTGCATGAACAGGCCGAAATAGTAGAGCACCGACGGGATCACCGCGGCCAGCACGATCTCGCCATAGGGCAGCTCCAGATAGGTTGCCATGACGAAGGCGGTGGCGCCCATGATCGGCGGCATCAGCACGCCGCCGGTGGAGGCACAGGCCTCGACGCCACCGGCGTAGGCGGGCGCAAAACCCACCCGCTTCATCGCCGGGATGGTCATGACGCCCGTGGTCAGCACGTTGGTGATGACCGACCCGCTCATGGAGCCCATCAGGCCGCTGGCAAAAATCGCCACCTTGGCCGGGCCGCCGCGATACTTGCCCAGCATGGCAAACGCCAGGTTCAGGAAGAACGCGCCGCCGCCGGTGAACTGCAGGGCGACGCCGAACACCAGGAAGCCGACCACCAGGTTGGCAAACGCGGTCATCGGAATGCCGAGCACGCTCTCGGTGCCATAGATGTGGAAGGCTGCCGCCACCTCCCACGTGGTCGGTTGGCCTTCCAGCACGCCGGGGAAGAAGTTGGCATAGACCGGATAGATCGACACGATCACGCAGACGCAGAAGATCGGCAGGCCGCCGCCGCGCCGCGCAGCCTCCAGCACAATGGCCCACATGATGAAGGCCAGCACGCCGGGGGTCGGCTCGGGCAGGGTGTAGGTCAGGCCGAAAATATCCCAGGTCTCATAGAGCAACGGCACGTATTCCCAGCCATCCTCCAGGATCTGGTTGCCGTGGGTCACGAAAAACACGGAGATCAGAAACGCCACCGCCGCGATCAGCATATCGTACCAGGGCACCCGGTCCATCGGCCCCACCCCTTTCCAGGGCGGGTAGAGCAGGAACACCAGCGGCAGCAGCAGCCCCAGCATGGCATAGAAATACTCGGTCTCCAGCGGCACGTAAGTGCCCAGCCGGTTGCCGAGGCCAAAAATGACATAGATGGAAAGCGCGATGGAGAGCAGGGCAGAGGCCAACAACACCGTCCACCAGAAAGGGGACAGTTTGCGATGGCGATCGACGCTGGCTTCGGCCTGCTCCACCGCTTGCTCGGCACTGACGGAACCGCGTTCCGGCGACGGACTGGTCATGGGGCGAACACCCGTTTTGGGACAGAATGCCGGATGGCATCATCCGGCCAGAGACAACCCGCCGCGGATGCGGCGGGTTCGGATGGGATGGCGGCGACCGGCGCGCGCGTCCAGCACGCCGGCGATTGCCGGTTGATCACTCGCCGAATGGCTCCGCGAACGGCACGGCCATGCCGGCCTCGTTCAGATGCTTGGCACGAACCTCCAGCCACTTGGTTTCGTACATATCGCCCGAAACGTCCATGGCCTTGAAGTCGGCCCAGGCGGCGGCCAGCACGTCGTTGCGCTGCATCAAGGCATCGGTGTTGGCCTGGGCATCGGCCGACCATTTGCCGGCCTCTTTGTAATAGCGGATCGAGCCCGGATGGTAGGGGAACACCCACTCGAAATTCTGGTTGGCGAGCTGGTAGCCATCCATGCCCGGGCCGGATTCCTTGAAGGTGTCATAGTTTTCCATGATCGCCTTGGTCAGGCCATAGGCCGTCTCGTCGTCCAGGTTCGGCAGGCTGACGAAGATCGGGTAGGGATAGCCGGCGCCCTCGAACGTCTTGCCACCACCGGGGTTTTTCTCGATGGCCACCGCATTGCTGACGGTCATGGGGTACCAATACGGCGCAGCCGCGCTGGCGCGCTTCCAGCCCGCCTTGTCCGCATGCGGGAATGGCAGGTGGATCAGGCCGCGCGGGCTGGCGCTGATCTGGTTGTATTTCGATGAGATGGTCGAGCCAAAGGCCGCATCCGCCTGGCCGTCGATGATCGCCTGCATGGACTGGCCCCAGCCCGGCACCACGATTTTGTCAACATCGGCCCAGGTCAGGCCGGCAAAGGCCAGGGTGGCGGTGGTGTTCAGGTTCAGCGACGGTGCGCCCTTGACCCAGGCGACGCGCTTGCCCTTCAGGTCGGCATAACTCTGGACGCCCAGGTCGCCAGCCACGATGAGCCCGGCGCCGTTGCGGCCGATATTGTTGAACAGGTTATAGAGCGGCGTCGGACCCCATTTCGGATCCGCAAACATGAACACGCCTTCCTGGCCAAAATAGGCAGCAATGCCACAGGCGCAGATATCCGCTTGGTTCGCTTTCAGCGGCAGCATGCGGCTGACGTCGTTCTTGCCGGGAATCACCCGCAAGTCGATATCGTATTTGGCCTTCAGCATATTGCCCAGGCCGATCGATTGGGCATAGCCGGAGGACGAGGTGCCATAGGCGGTCCACGCCAATTGTTTCGGCAGATCGACTTCGCCGGCCATGGCCGTGCCGGCAGCGAATGCGGTGACAGCCACCGCGGCTAGGATCGAGCGCATGTCGTTTTCTCCCAGTTCTGGCCTTGCTCTGACGGCAATGGCACGTTCACAGCGACGATATGAGCATGCGACCAAAAGAAACGCAACGGCCAAGGCAAAAAAAGAGCCGGCGGAGACACTGCTCCGCCGGCCCGCCGGTCAAGACCGGGCGTTTTGCCGTTACTTCGGCTCTGGCAGCGGCGTCTCGAACGGCACCGGCATGCCGGCGTCGCTCAGATGTTTGGCGCGCACTTTCAGCCATTTGGCCTCGAACATGTCGCGGTCCACATCCATGGACTTGAAGTCGGCCCAGGCCGCGGCCAGCACGTCCAGACGCTTCATGTTGGCGTCGTGGTTGGCCTGTGCCGCATCGGTCCAGACGCCCGCTTCCTTGTAGTAGCGGATCGAACCCGGGTGATACGGGAACACCCACTCGAAGTTCTGGTTCTGGATCAGGTAGCCGTCCATGCCAGGACCGGACTCTTTGAACGTCTCGTAGTTCTCCATCACCGCCTTGGTCAGCTCATAGGCCAGGTCCGCGCCCAGGCTCTCCATGCCGACAAAAATCGGATAGGGGTAGTTGGCACCCTCGTACGGCACCTTGCCGGAGGTGTTCGATTCGATGTTGACGGCGTTGCTGATCATCTGCTTGTTCCAGAACGGCGCCACGGCCTTGGCCCGGGCCCAGGATTCGGCATCGTCGTGCGGCAGCGCCACATGGGTGATGCCGCGCGGGCTGGCCGCCATCTGGTTGTAGACGCTGGAAATGGTGGAGCCCACCGCGGCATCCGACTGGCCGTCGATGATCGCCTGCATGGATTGGCCCCAGCCCGGCACCACCACGGCATCGACGTCGTCCAGGGTCAGGCCACCGAAGGCGAGCGCCGCCAGCAGGTTGACCTGCAGCGCCGGCGAGCCCTTCACCCAGGAAACGTGCTTGCCCTTCAGGTCGGCAAAGCTTTTCACGCCCAGGTCGCCCGCGACGATGGTCGACTGGCCGTTGCGGCCGATATTGTTGAACAGGTTGAACAGCTTGCTCGGACCCCAACGGTCGTTGGCGAACATGAACACGCCTTCCTGGCCGAAATAGGCCGCGATACCGCAGGCGCAGATTTCCGCCTGGCCGGCCTTCAGCGGCAGCATACGGCTGACGTCGTTCTTGCCCGGAATGACGCGCAGGTCGACGTCATACTTGGCCTTCAGCATGTTGCCGAGGCCGATCGACTGGGCATAGCCCGAGGACTTGGTGCCATAGGCTGTCCAGGAAATCTGCTTGGGCAGGCCTTCTGCCATCGCAGACGTGCCCAGAACCGCCATGGCAGCGGCAGCGATCAGTGAACGCATATCGGGAGTCTCCCTTTCCGATTGATGTCCTTTGCCCCACGGTTGATCCCGCAAGGCGTCTTGGGGACGGTCCGGAATGGACCATCCTCTGCGCGCTTGTGCAAGAGGGCAGACTACAAAACGATGCGGCCCTCGCCCCGGCGTCTGGTGGCGCCAATCCGATCCAGGTATTCCAATACCTCAATCGCCACATTGCGGCCGATACCGGTGGCATCCTTGTATTGCTGGGCGGTGAACAGGCCGTCTGGCTGGTCTGCCGCCACATTCCGCGCCGCCGCAATCAGGGCATCGACGGTCGCGGGCGGGAAGAAGCGGTTCCTCGCCACCGGCGCCACCAGGGCGAGGTTGGCGGCCCGGCGCAACACCGCCTCGACCCGCTCCGGCTCCTCCGCCACCGCCGCCGCCAGCTCCCGCACCCGCGGCGGACGCAGGCCGCCTTCGTGCAGCAGCGGCTCCAGTTCTTCCCACAACAGCCGGTCGGCCGCCGCCATGGTGGCCTCGTGACCGGCGAGCGCCACCATCGGGCCAACCTGCTTGGCCACGCCATCGGCGAGCGCCAGCGCCAGTGCCGCAGCCCAGGCCGGCCTGGGTGCAGAGGTCTTGAGGGTACGGCGCAGGCTTTCCGGCGGCGCACCGGCGCGGTCGCGGAACGCCTCGTGCCAGCGCGCCAGCGCCTCCCGTACCCGCTCCACCCAGGCCGCCGCATGCGCCGGCGCGAACGAGAGCCCGGCGGCCGTCCGCGCCTCCAGCCTGGCGCTCGACGCCTTGGCCTCGTCGCCGGTCAGGTTATGGGCGAGCGCGAACCGCGCCAGGTCCAGCCCGTTCGGCGAGGCCTCCAGCGCCGCCGCCAGTGCCTGGCCCCGGTCCGGCCGGTCCAGCGCCTCCAGGAAGGCGATACGTTCCGGCGCCCGGCGGCCCCGCGCCGGCGGGAAGGGGTCGGCAACCGCGCCGCCGCCCAGCGTCAGGCGGGCCGACTGGTCGCGCAGCACGAACCGGTCGCCGGCCAACGCACCCACGGCATGGTCCAGCACCAACTGACCCCAGCCGCTTTCGCCCGCCTCCAGCCGCCGACCCTCCAGCAGCGCCAGTCGCCCGGTCACGTCCGCCGCGCCCAGATGCACGTGCACCGGCTGGCGGTCGTTGAGCGTCAGGCCCTCGCCCGCAGCCACCCGCACCCGCACGTCGATCCGGTCGGTCGGCGCGTGTGCCTCCGGCGCCAGGATCCAGTCGCCGCGGCGCACCGCATCCTTGTCGACGCCGGCAATATTGAGCGCCAGCCGCTGCCGTTCCCTGCCGGTCTCGCTCTCGGCGTTTTGGGCGTGGAGCGAGCGCACCCGCACCTCCCGCCCCAGGGGCGAGAGCAGCAGCCGGTCGCCGACCTTCACCTCGCCGCTGACCGCCGTCCCGGTCACCACCAGCCCGGCGCCGCGCAGCGTAAACGCCCGGTCCACCGCCAGCCGGAAATACCCGCGCGCGGGCGGGCGCGCCAGCCCGCGCGCCTGGTCCAGCAGCCAGGCTTTGAGCGCGCCGACGCCGTCGCCGCTATAGGCAGAGGTCGCATGCACCGGCACATCCGCAAAGCCGGTGCCGAGCACCGCGCCCGCGATCTCGTCCCGCACCTCCGCCAGACGCTCTTCCGAAACGCGGTCCGCCTTGGTGATCACCACCGCACCCGCCGGCACCTGCATCAGGTCGAGGATCGCCAAATGTTCCAGCGTCTGCGGCATCGGCCCATCGTCGGCGGCCACCACCAGCAGCGCCAGGTCGATGCTGGCCACACCGGCCAGCATGGTGCGCACGAATTTCTCATGCCCCGGCACATCGACGAAACCGATGGTGAGCCCGTCTTCCACCGGCCAGTAGGCAAAGCCCAGGTCGATGGTCATGCCGCGCTTCTTCTCCTCCGGCAGCCGGTCGGCATCCACGCCGGTCAGTGCGTGGACCAGGGCGGTCTTGCCATGGTCGATATGGCCGGCGGTGGCGACGATCACCGGGCCGGCCTCCCATTCCCCGCACGCCAGCCCAAGCCTTCATCCCGAGTGCCCGCCGCAGGCGGGTGTATCGCGGGACGCCGGTCGAAGCATCCCCCCTCTCCCCAGGCTCCGCCGATATGGCGCTCCGCGGCCACTCGGGGCAAAGCGGCGAGGGGGGCGGCGGCCAAGGACAATCCGTTCAGCACACCCGCAAATCCTTCAACTGCGCCGCGAACCCGGCCTTGTCCTCCAGACAGCGCAGGTCGAGCCAGAGCGCATCGTCCGCCACCCGTCCCGCCACCGGCCGCGGCAAGGCCCGCAGCGCCGCCGCGAGGCGGGAAAGCGCCCTTCCCCGGCCTTTCGCCGCCACCGGCCTGGCCACCAACGCCGCGCTCGGCAGCAGGTCCACCGGCAGCGCGCCGGAGCCGATCTGGCTCTGACAATCCTCGACGCCAACGGCAAAGCCATCGCCCACCGCCGCCGCAAAGCCCGGAGCCAGCCGCTCTGCCAACGCCCGAATTTCCCCGACAGGCCGCGTCAGCAGCCTTAGGGAAGGAATCCGCCGCACCGCCCGCTCCGGATCGTCATAGAGGATCAGCGTTGCCTCCAGTGCGGCCAGCATCACCTTGTCGAGCCGCATCGCCCGCTTCAGAGGATTGCGACGCAGCTTCTCCACCAGGTCCTTGCGCCCGACCGCCAGCCCGGCCTGCGGCCCGCCCAGCAGCTTGTCGCCGCTGAACGTCACGATGTCCGCCCCATCGGCCAGCGCCTGCATCGGCGTCCGCTCCGCCGGCAGGCCAAGCGCGGCCATGTCCACCAGAGCGCCGCTGCCCAGGTCGTCGATGAAGGGCAGCCCGTGCCCGTGTGCCAGCGCCGCAATCTCCTTCGGTGCGGGCTTGCCGGTGAAGCCCCGGATCGCATAGTTCGAGGGATGCACCGTCATCAGCGCCCCGGTCTTCGGCCCGATGGCCTCGGCATAGTCTTTCAGGTGGGTCCGGTTCGTCGTCCCGACCTCCACCAGCCTTGCGCCCGCGCGCTTCATCACGTCCGGCACCCGGAACGCCCCGCCGATCTCCACCAACTCGCCGCGGGAGACCGGCACTTCCTTGCCGTTCGCCAGCGCGTTCAGCGCCAGCAGCACGGCGGCGGCGTTGTTGTTGACCGCCAGAGCCGCCTCCGCCCCCGTCAGGTTGCAGAGCCAGCGCTCCACATGCGCGTCCCGCTCGCCGCGCTTGCCTTTGGTCAGATCGAATTCCACGGCACTCGCGCCCGCCGCCGCCACCATCGCGGCAATCGCCTCGTCCGCCAGCGGCGCGCGGCCCAGATTGGTGTGCAGCACCGTGCCCGTCAGATTGTAGACCGCCTTCAGCCCCACCGCGTGGCGTGCCGCCAGCCGCCGCGCCAGCACGTCCGGCAGGGCCGCCGCGTCGAACGCGCCCGCCGCCCGCGCCTCGTCCAGCAGGGCGCGCACGCCGGCCAGCACCGGGCGCCGGCCATAATGCGCCGTCAGACCGGCCACGTCCGGCCGTTGCAGGATGCCATCGACGGACGGCAGGGGGGGGCGGTTCGGGGTCTTCTCAGGCATGGCGCTTTATAGGGGCCAAGCATCGCTGCCCGTCAAGCATCGCCGCCCGTCAAGCATCGCCGCCCGTCAAGCATTCGGCCCCGCCTCATTCCACCACCGCCTCACTCCACCACCGTCTCGCCGGAGCCGCCGGCCTCCGCCGGCATGTCGCGGAACTTCGGCAGCCCGTCCGGCAGGTCGAGGGCGCGCATGCCATAATGGATGTGCGCCCGCGGCTGGAACGAAAAGCCGGCCAGCAGCGCCGGATAAACGTCGCTCATGCCCGCGCCGGGCAGGGCGGTCATCAGCGCACCGCCGCACTGCCGCCGCTCTGCCTGGCCGGTTTTGGAGTAGGTCGCCACATGCTCCGCCCCCGCCGTCACCCGCACCGCATCGCTGGGCCACAGCGCATAGGCGGTCACCGGCGCGCCGGACCAGCGGCGGCAATCCTCGCAATGGCAATAGCCCTGCAACGGCGCCTCCCCCGTCACCTCGATCCGCACCGCGCCACAAAAACAGGCGCCCTGGTAGGTTTGGGGCATGGCTGCGCTCCCTCCGTTGTCAGAACATGGATACCCTACCCCCCCTGGCTGTTCACGGTCCAGGGTGGCTGCGGGCAGAACGGCCTTGGCCTTGGCTGCCGCCCTCGCTTATGCTTTCGCCCACCGGCACAACGGCCTGGTCCGGGAGGCGGGGCGTGGAGACACTGAACGAGATTTGGGCCGGGATCGGCTGGGCGGCGGGCGGCGCGTTGGGGTTTGTGCGCCAGAACTTTAGCCTTGTCCTGTTTGGGCTAACCGCGGGCGGCGTCGTCATCTGGGCGTTTGCGATTGCTCGAAGATATCGTCGCAATCGTCGTTTCAGAATTACGTTTGATTCCCGCGTGCGTTCGATACTAGCAGCATTGCCCATCCGCCTCCGCGGAGTTATCGAGGATATTGGCAAAAGCATTTCGGCCTTGACCGCCGTGCCCCGGCGCGATGTCTGGATCGCCCTGGGCGGCGCGGCAGTCGCCTTCCTCGTCTGGCAAATTTGGCCCGTCTGCCCCGGCGACCCGGCCAAGGTGGACGAGGTCCTGGCCTGCTCTCAGATCAATCGCAATTACGGGCTGCTGCTGGCGGGCGTCGCCGCCCTGTTCGCGCTTTATCTCAACTGGCAGCGCACGACCAATGACCGGCAGCGCACGACCAACGACCGGCGGCGCTTGGTCAACGACACCTACATCAAAGCCATCGAGCAATTGGGCCACGGCAAGATGGAGGTCCGCCTCGGCGCCATCTATGCCCTGGAGCGCATCGCCCGCGATGCGGAGGATTTCGACCTGCACTGGTCGATCATGGAAACCCTGGCCGCCTATATCCGGGAGCGGCCGGCTTCGAAATGGGATGACCCCCCCAAGGCGCCGGGCGATGACGATGCCGCCACCCCTC
>Ga0206129_10002406_pt1 | contig 23219 bp, 21 predicted proteins | sample Helgoland_Spring_8_FD_148616 | JGI IMG/M metagenome (GOLD analysis project Ga0206129, IMG submission 148616) | Pelagic subsurface seawater microbial communities from Kabeltonne, Helgoland, North Sea - Helgoland_Spring_Bloom_20160502_2 | ecosystem: Environmental > Aquatic > Marine > Epipelagic ...
CGCTCCAAAATGTTCAAATTCACCAGCTCCTGCGACTCATCCCACTTAAGCTCTGGCGCAATATAGGGCTGCACCACCGCCGCCGTAAACAATGACACACTCGTATCACGCTGAGGTAACGATTTGAAAAACACAAAAATGCACAAGCCCAGCAACGCCATCGCCACGTACAGGTCCAGACTGAACCAACCCGACCACAACTTGCGCTCCTTAATGACCACCCGATTACGCAGAGTCTGCGCGATACAAAAGTTGAAATAGATCAGCAAGAACGAGACCCCATAAGCGCCGGTCCACGCCGCAATCTGCAGCACCACCGGCCGCTCCCATTGGCTCAGCGATAGCGGTGCCCACGGGAAGCCCCAAAGAAACCAGGTGCGCGACCATTCGAATAGCACCCACGCACCCGCCAGTCCGGCAAAGGCTACGACCCGCCACAGAAACGACCGATTCGCCACTATAGGCAATAACCAGCCCACTAATAATACCCACGCCATGAAGATCGCCGCGAGGATACCAGAGAGAGCCACTGTGCCAAACCACGTCACATGCCTCAGCCAGACCAAAATCGCAAACCATGCAACCCAACCCGTGCCCAATGCCACCGCTGCGGTCAACCGCCGACTCGGCTGCGTATAGAGCCACAGAATCAGAGGGACAAACGCAATATACGCGGCCTCCGCAAATTCAAACGGCGGAATCGACAACACCCAGGATAGCGCAGTGAGAGCCCCCGCGAGCAGGCCCCACCATTGCGAGCGCACAACGCCCGGAGACTCCTCCGCGCTTGATTCATTGGTTTCCTCTGCAAGCTTTATCATACGGTCAACGCCTTAAAATTTCTCAATACCTGAATCAGCAGAATCCCCAATCTGACCAAGATGACAACACTGATAAAAATCATCGCTTAAAATTGTTTTCAAATTGATCGTTATCAGCATCGTAGCAACTTTAACCATCGATTCCTTAGGTTCGCCTCATGACCCGTCTTCTTTCCATCCCTCTCCTACTCGCTACCTGTGCGCTCTGCTTCGTGGCTGGGTACAAACTAGGCAAAGAATCGCAACCGCCTGCACCGATCGCCGCCGAAATCATTGCGGAGCAAGCACCGATTCAGCAGCTCACCGACACCAGCGGCCAACCGCCAGTCGCTCTGGAAGCACCCAAAGACCAACCGGCTCAGAATTCTTTTGCAGTTCGGGCAGAAGAGACGCTTCAAACATTTTTCGATAAGAATGAGCGCAAGCTCGTTGCGCAGATTCTGGAAGTCACAGCAGGCTCATTGAAAATTCGCCGCCAAGCCGATGGTGCAGAACTCGAACTGCCGGTCGCAATGCTCTCGGCCGAGGACCAAGCGTTTGCGGCTTATCTGTGGGCGCAAACGCCGACCAAAAGCGACTCCCCCGCACCCAGCCGATCGATGGAAGACAAGATTTGGGACGAACTATTTAAGTAAGTAGCCTCGGCCATAGAAAGTAGATGCGGCTGCCACTCTGAACACAAAAAACACAGGCCAAACGACCTGTGCTTATTGGAAAACGTACGCGATGCGACCTACTTCTGCACTAGCTCCCAACCATCGTTGAGAATCATTGTTTCCGCCTTCTTAAACTTCAGCTCCTTGGTCTCCGCACCCTTGCGGATAGTGACTGTGTCATTACGCCCAAGCTTAGGCATCTCACGGCGGATCGGTGCGACTTTCGGCAATTCCACTGGCTTACGCGCTGCGGGCGCTTGCGCAGGCTGTGCTTGCGCAGCTGCTCCAGCGAGTGCCCCGAGTTGCGGCTGCCCTGTGCCAGGGCCTGCGACTTGCGCAGTTTGCGACATGCGGGCGAGCATATTCTGGAAAGCGTCCTGATTGGTTGCAGTGCGGAACACCGCATTACAAATCTCGGTGCGGACATTCGTCATCAATTCTTCGAAAAATACATAGGCCTCACTCTTGTATTCACTGAGCGGATCTTTTTGACCGTAGCTACGCAAATTCACGCTGCGGCGAAGCTCTTCCATCTCCGTGAGGTGATCCTGCCAACGGCGATCAAGCGAACGAATCACGATATAACGCTCCAGGCCGACCAGTGCTTCGGCCGACTCAAATTCTTCGCGTTTCTTGTAGGCTTGTTGGATACGCTCAAGAATAAGCACCTGCTGTGCTTCAGGCCCCTGGCCCACAAGTTCTTCGACCTTCAATGCGACTGGGAAGTAAGCATTGAGCCATGCGAGGAACTGATCGACTGCATCACCATCCCTATCGCCAGCGAGTACATCCAGGCGCACTTCAAGCTCTTCTTCGATCATTTCATAAATGATGTCGCGCGGCGTGTCCGATCGAATCGCTTCATTACGAATACCGTAAACGACTTCGCGCTGCATGTTGAGTACGTCGTCAAATTGTAACAGGCGCTTACGCATGGAGAAATTCTGCTGCTCCACCTTCTTCTGTGCATTTTCGATCGACCAGTTAAGTGCTGGGTGCTCCAGCTCTTCACCTTCGCTCATCGACTTCTCCAGAATGCGTGAGATCGGGCCGGCATTAGCGAATAGGCGCATCAGATCGTCCTCCAAAGAGACGAAGCATTTCGACATGCCAGGATCTCCCTGACGGGCGCAACGGCCACGTAGCTGACGGTCGATACGACGCGATTCATGACGCTCGGTGCCCACCACATAAAGACCGCCGAGTTCTGGTACACCTTCAGCAAGTTTAATATCGGTGCCACGACCCGCCATATTGGTTGCGATCGTCACGCCGCCCTTACGTCCAGCATTCGCAACGATCTCCGCTTCCTGCTCGTGGAACTTGGCATTCAACACGCTGTGCCCGATATTTGAGCGCTTCAACATGCGGCTCAGTACTTCAGAGGCTTCAACCGATGCGGTGCCAACCAGAACTGGCTGCCCTTTCTGGTGCGCTGCTTCGACCTCCTTAATTACCGCAGCAAATTTCTCACGGCGCGTTTTGAAGATGACGTCGTTCTTATCGATACGAATACAAGGCTGGTTGGTCGGGATCACCATCACGTTAAGGCCGTAAATTTCGTGAAACTCAGAGGCTTCAGTTTCCGCGGTACCAGTCATACCAGACAACTTTTCATACATGCGGAAGTAATTTTGAATCGTCACCGTCGCATACGTCTTAGTCTCCTTCTCGATCGTGCAGTTCTCCTTCGACTCAATCGCCTGGTGCAGACCATCGGACCAACGGCGGCCAGGCATCACCCGCCCAGTATTTTGGTCGACGATATTGACCTTACCTTCTTGCACCACGTATTCTTTATCGCGCTCATACAGACTGAATGCGCGGAGCAACTGACTGATGCAGTGGATGCGCTCGCTGGTTTGTTGGAAGCCAGTTTCGGCGGCCTGCTTGGCCTCCTGCTTCGCCTCATCCGCGAGCTTTTCGTCTTTATCGATCTCAATGAACTGAGTCGGTAAGTCCGGTAGCATGAACGCATCAGGATCATTCGGGCTCATCAGCACGCGGCCCTTCTCGGTCAGATCGGCCTGCTGCTGCTTCTCATCGATCACGTAAAACAACCCTTCCTTGAGCGCGTAACGCTCCTTCTTATTGAAATCACTGTTCATCTCGAGGTCGAACTTATCCACTGCGCGGCGGATCGCCGGCACCTCATTGAGACGGTGAAACTGCTTATTCTTCGGCATGCCAAGCTTCACTTGGTAGAGCTTAGAGGTTGCCGCATACTTGGCATCTTCGTCAGAGCCTTCGCCTTCAAGGGCGGACTTCGCCTCAGCGACCAAATTATTACAATACGCCTGTTGCTTGGCGACCAGTTGCTTAATGCTCGGCTTAATTTCGCCGAATGGCAGCGGATTATCATCCTGCATCGGGCCGGAAATGATCAACGGCGTGCGCGCCTCATCGACCAGGATCGAGTCAACTTCGTCAATGATACAGAAGAAGTGGTCGCGCTGCACTTGGTCCTCCTTGCGGCTGGTCATGCCATTGTCGCGCAAGTAGTCGAAGCCAAACTCCGAAGCGGTGCCGTACGTGATATTACATTCATACTGCTCACGACGAATCTGTGGCGCTTGGCTATTTTGAATACAGCCCACAGTGAGACCGAGCATGCGGAACAGGTGGCCCATCCACTCGGAGTCACGCCGAGCGAGGTAGTCATTGACGGTGACCAACTGGCAGTTGTTGCCGGAAAGCGCGTTCAAGTAGAGCGGGCAGGTTGAGACCAGTGTCTTACCTTCACCCGTCGCCATCTCAGCAATGTGCCGCTCATGCAGCGCGATCCCGCCAATAAACTGTACATCGTAGTGCACCATGTTCCACGGCAACATGTGGTCACACACGTCAAACTCCTGGCCGCACATACGGCGGGCCGCGTTCTTCACTGTCGCAAACGCCTCCGGCAACAAGTCGTCGAGCGACTCACCATCCTGATGGCGCTGCATAAACTCGGCGGTCTTGGCGCGCAGCTGCTGCTCCGTAAGCGCTTGATATTCAACTTCAAATGCGTTGATACGTTCGGTAATAGGCTGACACTTTTTAAGAAACTTCTTATAGTGACGACCAGAAAACTTTTTAAGGATGGCTGAGATCATGAGATCTAATGTATGCGGTTACTGAATGAAATTATGCGCAGATCTCGGCTCACTGAGGACACCGGAAATGCGAAAAAGAGTAGAAAATGGTGAAACTAGCGCCCGCTGGCAAGTGCGTTTCCCGTAGTATATACACAAGGATGCAAATGCATGAAGGCGAACAGGCTAGGACGACTGAACCAAGAATTAAGCATTGCAAAAATCACGTAATACAGGACCGTCATACAGACTGCTTTTGTTATGCGAAAAATTCCTGAAAAATACCGACAATGGTTACTGCAAGAGCTACCCATCCTGGAAGATACAGGCATCCTCTCGGCCGAATCCCGCCAACCACTCGAAGACTATTATTCGAACCAAGTTGAATCACGCGTGCACTGGGCAGCTATTGTCTGCGCGGTGCTCGGAGCGCTACTCATCGGCGGCGGCATCATCCTACTATTCGCCCACAACTGGGACGATCTGTCTCGAACCGCGCGAGCCGTGCTATCATTCTGCCCGCTCGCCATCGGCGTGGCACTTAGCGCATTAGCGATTCGCCGTGGCGGCACGGGGCTGTGTGAATCGACGGGCATTTTCCATAGCTTGGCAGTCGGCGCTTGTATTGCGCTGATCGGACAAACTTATCACCTACCCAGCAACACCCCAGGCTTTCTGCTGATTTGGGCACTGCTCATCCTACCGCTCATCTTCCTGCTACCCTCCACAGGAGCGTATTTGTTTTATATCACGCTGATCTGCAGTTGGAGCGGCGCAGCACAGGATGAATACGGTCAAGCGCTCGGCTTTTGGCTATTGCTGATTCCCGCGGTTGTTCATGTCGTTCGACTCATCCGACGCGAAGCCCACGAGGGACTGCTCTCGCTGTGGGGATTGATGCTGATGCTGTCGATTGCCCTAGGAATCGTGCTGGAGCGCACGGTACCGGGACTGTGGATCGTCGCTTATGCATGCTTCTTGAGCCTGTCGGGGCTCCTCGGCCTACGCTTGTTCCCAACCGAATCAGGCTGGCGCAATCCACTACAAACGGTTGGCTTGGCGGGCATCACGGTGCTGGCCTACATCTTTACCCGGAAAGGTGTGTGGTACGACATCGGCTGGAGCAACACACGCCACTACGGCAACTACCAGGAATGGGGCATTTGGTGCGACTCGGGCCTCACACTTGGACTGGCAATCGTATGGGCACTCACCGCCGTCAAGACGCTACGGCGTAATTCATTGCCCAAACTCATCCTTTGCTCGTTCCCCCTATTTGCGAGCGCGGGCTTTTTCTTCGCCGCAAGCAGCGGAGGTGCACTCATCAACACTCTGCTGTTTAACGCCTACATGCTCGCACTCGGCCTCGCTTATCTGGCTCGAGGCTGCCGCAGCACTCAGCTCCGACAGGTCAACTACGGCATGGCCGTTCTAGGCCTACTGCTGATTACGCGATTCTTCGATAGCGACTTTGGCTTCCTCGCGCGCGGGGTCGCATTCATCCTCATGGGTAGCTGCTTCCTCGCGACCAATCTCATCATGACTCGCAAAAAGCATCAACTGGGAGGGGCTCAATCATGAACTGGCGAATGCTACTCTTCGGGCTACTAGTCGTCGCGCAAGTGGCCGTGCCACTACGAATGATTCAGCAACACGAAACCGTGCTGCGCGAAGGTGAACTCTTCCGCTTCAAAACCGAGCCCATCGACCCAGTCGATCCATTTCAGGGCCGCTACGTTTGGCTGCGTATTGAAGACGACTTTGTGCCGATGTCTGAGGCCGTCACCGATGCCATCGACTACAAGGCAACCGGCTACGCCCTACTCAACGTCGACGAACAAGGCTTTGCCAAGTTTACCGATTGGTCATCTGAGCGCCCCACTCAAACCACGAATTACCTCAAAACCAAATCTCGCGGCCAGGCAGTAAACTGGGAACAGCTGGCCGATGGCAACCGCACACGCGTGCATCAAGGGCTAGGCATCGACATCCCCTTCACTCGCTTCTACATGGATGAAGCCAAAGCACCCCGCGCCGAACGACTCGCCCGCGAAGCCACCCGCAACGAAGACTGCTGGGTTGAGGTCCGTATTTTTAACGGCAAAGCCGTGATTGAAGACGTCATCGCCGAAGGCCAATCACTGCGCGACTTAGCTAGCATTAAAGAATAAAAGGCGCGCAACTCAAGCTCCGTGTCTTCGTGGCTCCGTGTGAAAATCTGTAGTGCCATCGCCACTCCCCCCCAAAGAACCAGCACGACGCTATTTCTCACACGGAGGCACGGGGACACGGAGGCTATTGCAATGCACAGAACCCCCGCCTCACGACGGAAGGCCACGCTTTTAAAAGGTCAGATCCTCGCAGCACAGAACCCAAGCTCCGTGCCTCCGTGGCTCCGTGTGAAAATCTACATTGCCATCGCCCCACTCCCCTTCAAAGAACCAGCACGAAACTGAGTCTTATCGGGCTAATCTAAACAACCTTTAAACTTGAAATCCTGCAACATGAATGCAGATTATCTAGTTTATGTTGAATCGAGAGCATTACAAAACGCAGCTCGTCGAAGCCCTGCGCCACAATCCTATCGTGGCACTCATCGGAGCGCGTCAGATCGGAAAAACCACTCTCGCCCGTGAGCTGTTGAGCGAACATGCAGCGACCTATTTCGATTTGGAGGATCCAACGGTCGCCGCCTTAATGGAGAACCCGATGAGTGCCCTGGGCAGCCTGAAAGGTCTGGTCGTCATCGACGAAGCGCAGCGAGCACCAGAGATTTTTCCGACACTACGCGTGCTGGCCGATCGCAGCCGAGCAGACACGCGCTTCCTCATCCTCGGCAGCGCCTCTCCGTCGCTCACACGCCAAGCCTCCGAGTCCTTGGCCGGACGCGTCGCCATCATCGAGATGCATGGCCTGTCAATCAAGGAGACCAATACTGACTCGCCCGACAAGCTTTGGCTGCGCGGCGGCTTCCCCCGCGCCTTTCTGGCGAAAAGCACTCAAGCGAGCTTTCAGTGGCGGACTGATTTTATCCGCACTTTCTTAGAACAAGACCTCTCCAACCTCGGCTTCGGCATGGCGCCGGCCAAGATGCGTCGTTTCTGGACGATGCTGGCACACTATAACGGCCAAGTCTGGAATGCTAGCGAAGTGGCGGCATCCATGGGCATCGCCCCCAACTCATCGAGGAACTACCTCGATGCACTCGAACAAACCTTCATGGTGCGCCAACTCCTACCGTGGCACGCCAACGTCAAAAAGCGCCTCGTCAAGACGCCCAAACTGTACTTCCGCGATAGCGGCCTCTTCCATGCCTTACTGCATATCGAGAACCAGCAGCAACTCCTCACCCACCCAAAGCTTGGAGCCTCGTGGGAAGCCTTTGCTCTAGAACAAGTATTGACCGATCTGCAGACGCGCGACGCGTATTTCTACGCAGCGCACAGCGGGATGGAACTCGACCTCTATCTACCCAACCAGGGCAATCTGGGCATTGAGTTCAAGCGCCAAGACGCTCCGAAAATCACCCGCTCCATGCGCGAGGCAATCAAAGACCTAAGCCTGAAAGAACTCTGGATCATCTATCCTGGCAACCGCGAATACGAGCTGGAAAAAGGGATTTGGGCGAAGCCCTTGAGCACTATTTAAGGACGATCAGATTTCCTTAGACCAACACCACGCGCACGGCGGCAAGCCCACCAAGCTCCAGAAGCTAGTGAAGCTGAAGGACTATTTGGGCGCGATCACCCTATCGCTCGCTGCCATCGCGACCATCGTGCCCTTCATTCGCTCGAAAGATGATACAGCGACCAAAATCGTACTCCCCCATGGCACGCTCAGCGAGCTCACCCACATTGAAGCATTTACGCAGGCCTACCTGTCGGTGAACTGCAATGCGCCATTACTCGCAAACACGCAAACGATCCGTGTGACTGGGCACATGATGAACGGCGACAATCGCCAGGCCTTTTCCATGATCACAAAGCGCCCGGACCGAATGCTATTTACCGTTAATCGCGGTTCACATGAAATGACCTTCGGCGTAAGCGGCGACACTGTGTGGCGGCGTATCCGAGCACCGCAGCACTTAATGCCAGCGTGCCCTCGAAACTGTTTGATGTGCCAGAGTGGCAAAATAGCCCACATCTCGACATAAGAAAAGCAGTCACACTCCAGCATTCCCACGTCTAAGTGTCAGCCATTCAACCAAGCAATCGTCGCGCCCCAGCCGCCTTCAGTCGGGCCCGCTAATTCAAACCGCGCAACCCGCGGATCACGCTCGAGGATCTTATGCACCGTAGTGCGTAGCGTACCAATCCCCTTGCCGTGAATGATACGCACCCGCGTAATTCCCTTTTCGAGGCACAGCTCGATATAATCCGGCACCAACTCGCCCACTTCCGCAGGGCGGAAAGTATGCAGGTCGAGCTCGTCGCTGATCTCAAATTCGATCGGATCTGGTTCGTTGTCGATCACCGACTAAGTCAAGTATGAGTCCAGAGTAAGTCAAGTATCTCACTTGACTCACGAATATCGCTCTGACTCTCCTGATGCACTGCTCCACCGCCACTCAGAGGCATTTGAACAAAGCCCTGCTTTGACGGGATTCTGCTCGATATATGCGATGGTCGCTCGCAGGTGCTTTTCGTTGCGGATACAGCGATCCCAATACTCCCGCGGCCACAATGGTTCTGAACTCCCAATACGGAGATTGGCGTTCACGCTGCTACTCCTCCGCCTTCGGCAGCGCCGGGATCTTCTCGATCACCTTCACTTCGGGAGGCTCAGCGGCGGACGCACTGTCGAGCGCTTGAAATTTCTTCGCGGTCGAGAGTAAGCGTGTCTCCACGGAGCTGACGGCTTTATTGTAATGCTCCACAGACTGACCGAGGCTCTTACCGACTTTGGCGAAATGGCCCGCGACTACACCGATGCGGTCGTAGAGTTCTTTGCCCAGCGCCGCGATTTCCTTGGCTTCACGGGCGATGGCTTCTTGTTGCCAGCCATACGCGATCGCCTTGAGCAACGCGATCAGCGTGGTTGGCGTGGCAAGGATGACTTTATTGAGCACGCCCAACTCGATCAGCTGTGGATCTTGCTCCAAGGCAGCACTGAAAATTGTTTCGTTGGGAATAAATAGCACCACGAACTCTGGGGCATTGTCGAATTTGTCCCAGTAGGTCTTGGCCGACAGCCCCTTGATATGATCCCGAACATGGCGTGCGTGCGCCTGCATGCGCTCCTTCTGCACGTCTGGATCTTCGGATTGCAGTGCATCGAGGTAGGCAGCCAGTGGCACTTTGGAGTCGACCACCACCACGCGCTCGTTCGGCAGGCGAATTAACATGTCCGGCCGCAGACGCTCGCCATCGACAGTCTCGACCGACGCCTGCTCTTCGAAGTCACAATAATTGATCATGCCAGCCATCTCAACGGTGCGGCGCAGCTGCATTTCGCCCCATTGCCCACGGACTTGCGGCGCACGCAGCGCCTGTACCAGACTACCAGTGGTGCGGCTCAGCTGCACCTGCGACTCGGCCAGCTGTTGCAGTTGCTGCTTAAGGCTGGCATCTGTCTGTGTGCGGCGCTCCTCAATCTTGGCAACCCGCTCATTGAAAATCTTCAGTGCCTCGCCGACTGGCTCGACCGTCTGGTTTATTGCTTGCTGGCGTTTCTCGAGGTCACCCTTCGCACCTTCTTGATATTTCTCCAGCGTGGTCTTGGCGAGATTCAGAAAGGACTCGTTGTTTTTCGACAACGCCTCCGCAGAGAGCGCTTTAAAGCTATCCTGCAGCTTGGTCTTCGCCTCCTCAAGTAGCGCAAGCTTCTCAGTCGCCGCCTTTAGCTCTGCCTCCCGCTGGGCTTCAACCCTCGCCAGCGCTTCCTTGGCAGCCGCGCCATCACTGCGAACTTCTTGTAACTCTGCCTGCGCGCTAGCCAACTCAGCATCCGAACGGACCTGGCCACTCCGTAACAAAGCAAAGACCAAGCTCGCCCCCACAAAAAGCCCAACGACTAACGCAACGATTAATTCCATACGCTCACTCCAGACAGGATCCGTAAAACTGGCAACGGCGGAATTAATACGACTTGTAAGGTTTTTTGCTGAAATCTGATTTTTTACTATTACTTGATCACGCGCTTTGCACAACAGCGCCGCATACGACTATTCTGTCTCCCCATCCCATGAAATTCGTTCAACTCACCATTCTAGCTCTGCTTCTTTTTCAACCTATGTCTGCTTACGAAAGCGCTTTCGCCCGAACCGATGTCGGCACGATCGAGATTAAAACGATCCCAGCGGCGCGACTGCTCGCCTCTCAATCCGACAACAGCTACTTCGAGTCCAACAACGGGCTCTTTCGCCCGTTGTTTCGCTATATTCAAGCCAACGACATCGCCATGACCACACCCGTCGAAGCGGCGATCGAACCTGGCACCATGTATTTCTATGTCGGCTCGGATTACGCCGACATAGAGCTCAAAGATACTGACCAAGTCAGCATCATTGAACTGCCGGAACGCACTGTCCTCAGCCTTGGCGTGCGCGGCGGCTACAGCGCCAAAAACTTCAACAACGCCCAAGCACGGCTGCTCACGTACCTATCCGAGCAGGATCAATGGATCGCCACTGGTCCCGCCCGTGCGATTTATTGGAATAGCCCGTTCATGCCCGGCATCTTTAAACGCTCCGAAATCCACATCCCTGTGACTAAAAGCACCACCGAAGAGAAGTAGCCACTCCGCTACAGCTTCCAGTGAGTTCCTTCAAAGCAAACAGGCTTCGTTCCCCTATATAGTTTCGCAGCCTCGGTCGCAAAACGAACATAGCGCTCACGGGCTTCAGCCGTCGGAGCAACAATGCGCTCGTTATAGCTCAACGGCGGCTCTTCCAGTGGGACACTCCCCACGCGCAACCATTCTGCACGCTCACTCTCCGTTAATTTCGCCATACCATACTTTCATCTCCTCAACTCGATCCGTCAAACCAAAGAGCGCCAGATAGTCAGTCAACAACTCCCAATCCAGAGCTAATTGCTGCTCAGCTGAGACTTCGACCAACATCCGTATATCTGACCAATCTTTGGTCATCCGCCTAGGATTATTCACCGTCGCTTGCACTTTGAGCCCGATAATATCCTCAACCTGCACCACTGGCAAAGTCACGCCCTCTGCGACCGAAAGCCGATCCGCCCGATCCAGCATGCCAAGTGTAGGCCCCCGAAATGCGTGCAATATATCAATCCGCCCCAAACTCAAGTTATCTGAGGAGTAATGGGATACGTTCTCATTACGAAACGCCCTAGTATAGCCCAAATCGCAGAAGATCTCATCACTCCGATCCAAATCATCTAACATCAAGATAAAATCCAAATCGATCGTCGCTCGCTGCACGCCTCGCAGAGCCATCGCAAAACCACCAATCAAAGCATATCTAACCGACGCCTCATCCAAGGCGCGACACACACTGTCGATCACTTTAACAAAATCCATCTAAGTAAACACGAGAAACCACGAACTCGACGAAGTCCACGCCGAAAATCCCTTCGCCCTAAAGCTTTACAAGCACGCCTGTCAGTTTCAGTTTTCCCTATATGCTTTTAAGAGTCACACAATACGGCGAACCCATCCTACGCAAAGTCGGAGACCCGATCACAGAATTTGATGACGCACTGGCGCAACTCGCCGACGACATGGTCGACACCATGTATGACGAAGACGGCATTGGTCTGGCGGCCCAACAAGTCGGCCTTGCACTGCAATTCTGCGTGATGGACGTGCGCCCGCCCGAAGGCGAAAAGCCCGAGTTCGATTATAGCCTCGACGGCAAACAGCCGCCACTTGATCTGATTATGCCGATGGCATTGGCCAATCCTAAGGTCACGATCATCGATCGAACCGAAGACGTTTACGAAGAAGGTTGCCTCTCCTTCCCTGATGTCCGCGGCAAAGTCACCCGCCCGATTGGCGTACGTTGCGAGTATCAAGATACTGAAGGTAACACCCACGTGCTCGAAGCCACAGGGCTCCTCGGCCGCTGCATCCTGCACGAGACTGACCACCTCAATGGTGAACTCTTCATCGACAAAATGGACAAGCGCGATCTGCAGCGCATGACGCCACGCATCAAAAAGATCAAGCGCACCAGCCGCGACTTTTTAAAGATGCAGCGGTAGGCTATTTCGATTCTGGAGCTAGAAGTCCAATAGTCCCGTGATTATAGAATGCGCTTCTGCTCGAAGCGCTCGGCGTGTTAGCAGACTAAATACAATTTATCCTTTTACAAAGAATGAAACTCATCGCTCAACTCTGCGCACTCGCGCTCCTTCATCCTCACTGGCTGCACGAGCACTGAACTACAAGACGGCGCAGATGACGGCGTCGATGTCATGCGGAACGGCGTTGGCGCCATCACTGACGACGGCAATAAAGCCGCTGATGCGTTCAACGACGCGACGAATAATCGGTAAGGCGCCCTAATCAATCACCGCGACCGATGCCTCCAGCACATGCTCGAGCCCATCCGGAAGCTGTGAGCTAAAAGGCGCAAAGCAACAAAACAGCGCACATGCGACTGCAATTGGCATTAAACGTCGAGCACTTGAGTGATCGTATTCGACGGCCCGTGCACATGCTGTAAAAACAACTAAAGATATCACCACTTCAAACACTCCGATCACGGCATGCGTGCCAAGCAATCCCAACGCTTGACCACCGATCATGTAACTAATCGAAACGGTTGCAGCGATCACCGAGCCATACGACGCCAAGCCCATAGCAAACAACTGACCGGAATCGGCCATCAATTGGCGACGCCCCTGCAAACTGCGGAAAATCAAATGCGCTGCCCACGGAGCCACGACGCCCATGCTTAGGAAATTCGCCCCCAATGTGCTCAACGAACCATCACCGAGCAAAGCCATCTGACCACGCAACACCGCTGCCATCGAGAGCATCGCCGCGAATGGCCCAAACAACACGGCCAACAATGCCGCTCCCAGTAAATGCCCAGAGAACCCCAATCCTGTGGAGCAGTTCACCAACTGAGCGATGAAGACGAAGCCAGTCATCGCAAAGAAAGCAGGCACTTGCCGACTGCTCAGTTCACGTCGCGCACCATAGCACGCCACGCCCAGACTGGCGACACCAGCCACACTGGTGAGTAAAGAAACGGAGGTCGGAAGGGATTCGCTAACAAGATGCATAATTTGTGACGATGAGGTGTGTGAGTTTAATTAAAGAAAGTTTGAGCGCGTTCTAGCGCAGAAGGGAAATCAACCTGAGAGTGCTCAACTAGCAGTTTTCGAACCGAAAAGATGGCTTTGCGTAAACTAATCCCATCTTTCGCCAGAACCTTCAAACCAAGGCCGCCCTCGCGCAGTGGGCTCGCCCCGATTACTGCGTCTGCGATCTCAAGATCATGCAGCGCTTGCACCAATCCGCCCAACGGCTCAGGCGTTAAGTAATAAAGACCGGCGTAGTTACCTGACGGATACAACTCACGCCAATCCGATAAATCTCCACGCTCCGGCACACAGCTGAAATTTTCATACGACAGCAGTGCCCCTTTTCGATAAACACGTAGCCTCGAACTCCATTCAGAAAATTCAAAGGCCTCACCAAAGGCAGCACGCCCTGGCGAAACGACTTCACACAACAACACCGTCGCGTCAGCGGCCACATCCAGTCGCGTAATTTGTCGCAGCGAAGCGGCCCTTTGCAGGATCATCGGTGCGGGCCACACATCGAGCACAGCCCCAGCCTCGACTTCATAATGCTGATCTACCTCTGCATACCCACCGTCCATGGTGTGCACGCGACATGCCGCAGGACTGATCAGCGCAGCCTTCGCGCCCGCTGCCACAGTCGCGCGAACCTCCAGGCGGTCGCCATCAAGCAGGCCTGCAGTCGGACTGGTTAAAATACTAATCGCCCAATTCTTTTCGTGATATGCCTTCGCCAAATACAGCGGCGGGCGCACCCACTGATCCGTCAACCGCGTGCCGACATCCGAGCGATGTGTGTAGCCTAAACGCGCGCCACCCAATACCGCAGGACGCGTTGCTACAGCCTCTGTGGAAAACGCGGCCATTATTATTTGATCGCAAAGAAGCACTCCTGCTCCAGCCACGCGACTACATCATCGAGCCCCTTATAGCTCTTTAAGTCGCAGAAAACAAAAGGACGCTCACCACGTTGGATCTTCGAGTCGCGATCCATCACATCGAGATCGGCGCCGACATAGGGCGCGAGCTCGGTCTTGTTAATAATCATCAAATCTGAGAAGCGAATCGCGGGCCCGCCCTTACGCGGAATTTTATCACCTTCGGCGACGTCGATCACGTAAATGAATGCATCCACTAAATCCGGCGAAAACGTGGCCGACAAATTATCACCACCACTCTCCAGCAACACCACTTGAGTATCTGGATGACGCGTCGTCAGATCCTCAATTGCGATCTCATTCATACTCGTATCATCACGAATTGCAGTATGCGGGCAGCCGCCAGTCTCGACACCTAGAATACGGCTCGCTTCAAGCTGGCTATTCTTAACCAAGAACTGCTCGTCCTCTTTGGTGTAAATATCGTTGGTGATCGCCACTAGCTGATAGCGCTGGTGCAATTTCTCGATCAGGCGCAGCAACAACATGCTCTTGCCCGAACCAACGGGGCCACCAATACCAATACGAACGGGACGAGGGGAATTAATTGAATCTGTCATAATAATAAAATGTGGAAGCGACACTCTTGTCGCTTTTCGAACGGAAGCAAAGCGACAGGAGTGTCGCTTCTACGCTATTAAATTGGATCTTCATGAGATGAATAAGCGCGAGAAAGCCGTCCCGTGGCGGGCTGATTGAATATCAAAAGCAGGGGCAAACCAACCAGCGTCAGCACGCTCAACTTGCTGTGACTCGGCGACCCAAGCAGGTAACTGATCAAGACCGTCATGCAGCGCGGCTTGCGCCGATTCTGGGCTAATACGAAGCAACTTCACCGAAGCCGAAACAAAGTTAGCAAGGCTCTGATAGCCATACGCCATCAAGGCCGCATCGGCCGGCACGCCAAGACGTTCAAACTGAATCGCCGAAACCACCAAATGGTGCCCGTGCACTTCTTTGGCGGCAAAGGCCCGCACATACTCAGCGATCAATTCACAGTTGGGCCACAACTTGTTCAACAAGCGCAGACGCCCACGACCTTGCGTCACACTGGCGCCGCGTAATTCTATGGCCCACTTCCATGCATCAATCTCAGCATCGATTTCATGCACATCTGCCCAATTCCCTGCTGCGACAGCATCGCGTAAAAAACGCAAATACGGCAACTCCAGTCGCGCCAACGACGGCCCCGCATGTGTCTTAAAAAAATGCTCCAGATCTTTACCTGAAGTATACCCGCATGCGCCAGCCCACTGCTCCAGCCCCATCGAATGCGCATACGCACCAGTCGGAAACAATGGGTCTGAGATCTGCAACAATGCAGGCACCCATGCTGCGGACGTATCCTGATCGAGCGCGTTTGAAAGATTCTTCATCAGTGCGTTTAGTGGAGGGAAACGCTCCGTCGTTTCCACACAGCTTCACCGCGGCAATGACGGAGCATTGCCCTCCAAAATAAATCGGCAGAGAACATACTAGTGACTGTGCCCATTATCATCACCGAGTGAATGCGAGTGCCCATGGTCGTGGTCGTGAGAGTGACCACCCTGCTTAGCAGGCTGGAACACGCGCTGCACGCGGTCATAGTGAATATGCTCGCGGTTCAACATCTGCTCCACCGCAAGATCATCCTGCACCAGCACACCCTCATCACTGAAGGAGGCCTTGAAATGTAAGTTACCAACCATCCAGCCGATCCAGGCTGCTTGTTGCGCTCCTTTCAGTGCGATCAAAAAACAGTCCTCAGCAGTCTGCTCGATCACATAGGACTTCGTATCCGTTTCGTAAATACAGTCGCCGTGATTCAGCGACTCGTTGAGATCAAACCCAAAGTCGGTGCCATCGGCAGCCACACCCCGCCAACGGCGACGTGCCAACTTATGCCGATCAATTGATACGGCAATGACTGCGCGGCTAGCATGTGCATGAGTGATTGCTTTAGTAATTAAATTCATTGGTCGTAGAAGCGATACTCCTGTCGCTTTGATCTAAAAGGGGAAAAGCGACAGGAGTGTCGCTTCTACATTAAAATAAGAAATAGCGCTGTGCCATCGGCAGCTTAACAGCAGGTTCACAAGTGAGCACCTCGCCATCGGCAGTCACGGTATAGGTCTCAGGATCGATATCGATATTTGGCAAATAGTCATTCAGCACCATGTCGTGCTTCGAGATCGTGCGTGTATTCGACACTGGGCGGATCTGCTTCTTCAAGTCCAGTTTTTCAGCTATGCCTGCATCGATTGCAGCTTGGCTCACAAAAGTAATCGAAGTCGTCGAAACGGCCTTACCAAAGGCAGCAAACTGAGGGCGGTAGTACATCGGCTGCGGCGTTGGAATCGACGCGTTCGGATCGCCCATATTTGCAGTCGCGATCAAGCCACCCTTCAAGACGAGCTCAGGCTTCACGCCGAAGAACGCCGGCTTGAACAGTACCATATCTGCGAGCTTACCGACCTCAAGGCTACCGACATCCGTCGCACAGCCACAAGCAATCGCTGGGTTAATTGTATACTTGGCAATGTAACGCAGCACGCGAAAATTGTCCGCTGCAGGGTGCGTCGCAGATTCGAGCTTACCAAACTGCTGCTTCATTTTGTCCGCGGTCTGCCAAGTGCGAATCAGCACCTCACCGACGCGGCCCATCGCCTGGCTATCGCTCGACATAATCGAGATCGCACCACGGTCGTGCAAAATGTCTTCAGCCGCGATCGTCTGTGGACGAATGCGCGACTCCGCAAAGGCGACATCCTCCGGGATCTTTGAATCCAAGTGATGGCAAACCATCAACATATCCAGGTGCTCATCGATCGTATTGACCGTATAGGGCCGTGTCGGATTGGTTGAAGACGGCAGCACATTGGGCAAGCCACAGACTTTTAAAATATCAGGTGCATGGCCGCCGCCTGCGCCTTCCGAGTGGAAGGTATGGATCACGCGATCCTTGAACGCACCAATGGTCGTTTCAACAAAGCCAGACTCATTCAGCGTATCGGTATGAATCGCCACCTGCACATCGAGCTCATCTGCCACGGTTAAACAGTGATCAATCGAGCTCGGAGTCGTGCCCCAGTCTTCGTGTAGTTTCAGCCCCATCGCACCCGCAGCGACTTGCTCACGCAATGCTTCGTGGTTGGACGCGTTGCCCTTACCCATGAAGCCGAGATTCATCGGAAACGCTTCCGCCGCTTCAAGCATCTTGTGAATATTCCAAGCGCCCGGCGTGCAGGTCGTGGCATTCGTGCCGGTCGCGGGGCCCGTTCCACCACCGACCATCGTCGTCACTCCGCTGGTGAGCGCTTCGTTAATCTGTTGTGGACAAATGAAATGGATGTGTGAATCAAAACCACCAGCCGTCACGATCTGTCCCTCAGCTGCGATCACTTCGGTGCCCGCGCCAATCACCATATTTTCGCAGACGCCAGATTGAATCAAGGGATTGCCACCATGACCGATACCTGCGATGCGGCCACCTTTCACGCCGATGTCGGCTTTAATGATGCCCAAGATCGGATCGATAATGGTGGCATTGGTTAAAATTAAATCGAGACAGTCGGCATCGAGTGCCAGCGGCGATTGGCCCATGCCATCGCGAATCACTTTGCCGCCGCCAAACTTCACTTCATTGCCATAACCACCACCCTCGGCGATCAGGTCTTTTTCGATTTCAATAAACAGCTCAGTATCAGCGAGGCGCACTTGGTCGCCGACGGTCGGGCCAAACATCTCGGCATATTGGCGGCGGGTAAACTGGAGACCTGAGGACTGAGGCGGGAGACCTGAGGCGGGAGACTTGATTGAGGCTGCGTCACCGAGCGGCGCGTCGACCTTGTTGTTCAAGCCGTAAACGCGGCGCTCTCCTGCAAGCGCGACCAGCTCGACTTCGCGAATGTCCCCAGGTTCGAAACGAACTGCGGTGCCCGCTGTAATGTTAAGACGAAACCCTCTCGACGCTTCGCGATCAAAGTCCAAAGCGTCATTGACCTCATAGAAGTGAAAATGGCTACCGACCTGCACCGGGCGATCACCCTGGTTCGCCACCTTCACGGTAATCGTCTCTAAGCCAGCATTCCCTGCGAGCAGCGCATCGGGATCGGAGTATTTGTATTCGCCAGGTATCATCGGATCGGATTGTGAACAGTGACTAGTTTGGTGCCATCGGGAAAGGTGCCCTCGACTTGCACTTCATGGATCATTTCTGGCACGCCTGCCATCACATCGTCGCGCTTCAGAATCGTGGTGCCAAAACTCATTAAATCCGCCACGGTTTGACCATCGCGAATCCCTTCGAGGATCTCATAGGAAATGAGTGCGATCGACTCAGGATAGTTCAACTTTAAGCCACGACCAAGCCTGCGACGCGCCAAATCAGCGGCCACGACGATCATGAGCTTATCTTGTTCTCGGGGAGTTAGATGCATTTAGAAATAAAGATTAAACTGTGAGATGCTTATCAATGACTGCGGAAGTCAGTGCTTCCGACTGACCGGACAGAACCACGCTACCGCGATCGAGGATATAAAATTCATCACTGGCAGCTTTAGCAAAATCGAGGTATTGCTCGACCAAGATTATACTCAGATTACCACGTTTCTTGAGCATATGAATCGCGTCCTCAATTTGATCGATAATTGAAGGCTGAATGCCCTCGGTCGGCTCATCGAGAATCAGCAGTTTCGGATTGGTCAAAATCGCACGACCAATCGCCAACTGCTGCTGCTGACCACCAGACAGGACGCCGCCCTTACGAGCCAGCATGTCTTTGACCACTGGAAACAGCTCATAGACCTCGTCGAGACGATCGCGACCCGCTTGACCGGAAATGCTCATACTGACTTCAAGGTTTTCCTGAACCGTCAGATTTGGAAAGATGTCGCGCCCCTGCGGCACGTAGCCGAGCCCCATCCGAGCGCGTTGATCGGAGCGCAGCGACTCGATCGATTGACCCTCAAAAGTAATGCTGCCCTCGATCTTTGGCATCTGGCCCATGATGCTACGCAGCAGCGAAGTTTTACCCACACCATTACGCCCCAAGAGCGCAACGACTGAGTTTGGCTTCACGGTCATATCAATGCCGCGTAGAATGATAGATTCATCATAGCTTGCCTTGAGGCCCTTGACTGACAACAGCAGCTCAGCGACAGGTGTGGAAGATTCAGAAATCATAGTGTGTCAGAATGTTATTTGGTTTCGTCCTTCTTACCTTGGCGTCCGAGGTAGACTTCGATGACTTGAGGATCAGACTTCACTTTCTCAAAGGTGCCGTCTTTCAAGACATGGCCTTGGTGTAGCACGGTGACCTTGCGCGCGATCTGTCGAATAAATTCCATGTCGTGCTCAATCACGATCAGGCTGTGCTTCTTTTCGAGGCTCAGCAGCAGCTCGCCGGTGCGCTCAGTCTCTTCATCGCTCATACCAGCCGCAGGTTCATCAATCAGTAAAATGCGCGGATCTTGCGCGAGCAGCATGCCAATTTCGAGCCACTGCTTCTGGCCGTGCGACAGGCTACCGGCCAAATCTTTGACGCGCGACTCTAGGCGGACTGTTTTCAACACCTCCATGATACGTTCACGATCCGACGCAGTTTCTTTATAAAATAGAGTCTTAAACACGCCTCGCGGACGATTCAACGAGAGCACCAAATTATCATACACCGTATGCGACTTATACACACTCGGCGTCTGAAATTTACGACCAATACCGAGGCGGTTGATCTCATACTCGCGCAGTTTGGTAAGGTCCATGTCGTGGCCGTCATTGTCATGCAGTGTCACCGTGCCTAGGTCGGGACGGGTGCGCCCGGTGATGATATCCATAAAGGTGCTCTTGCCCGCGCCATTCGGCCCAATCACGGTGCGCAGTTCGCCCTCTTCGAGATAGAAATTCAAGTCGTTGATCGCCTTAAAGCCATCAAAGGATTTACTCACACCGGAAACCGACAAGATCAGCGGTGTATCCCGGTAAAGTGGATTATGTTGAGGATTCGACATCACAATTAAGCCTCCGCAGTTTGAAGTGAACGTTTTTGGGCAATACTCGCTTTGACCTGCTGGTAAACACCGACGATACCGTTGGGCATCACCAGCACCACAAAGACAAACATGCCGCCCATCATAATTAACCAGTAATCGGGGAACGCCTGCGTGGTATAACTCTTAAACAGATTCACCAGAATCGCACCGATCACAGGGCCCCACTTGGTTCCTCGTCCACCGACAGCGACCCAGACGACCACTTCGAGTGACTTACCGGTTTCCATCAAGCTCGGATTGATACCACCGACCTGCGGCACATACAACGCACCCGCCGCACCTGCAATCATTGCGGATAGCGTGAAGATGACTAACTTGAAACTGGTAGTGGAATACCCAGAGAAGAGCACGCGGTTTTCTGAATCACGAATCGCCTGCTGCACCTTGCCAAGCTTGGATGCGAGCAAGCCAGAAGTGATCAGATAGGTAAACAGTAACAACAACGCTGAGCCGACATACAACCAACGCGTGGTCGATGGATCGTTGATACTATGGCCGAGGATTTCCTTAAAGTCAGTAAATCCGTTGTTACCGCCGAAGGTAAAGTCATTGCGAAAGAACAATAGACACACGGCGTAAGTGAGCGCCTGGGTTAGAATCGAGAAATATACACCTTTGATGCGGGAACGAAACGCAAGTATGCCGAAGATCAATGCGACCAAGCCCGGCACCCAGAGCACCGCACCTGACGCAAACCAGAAACTATCAAATGGCTTCCAGTGAGTCGGCAGATCTTGATAGCCCATGAAAACCATGAAGTCGGGCAAGATGCGTTCTGCCACACTTGCATCGCCAATCGCGAGCATCAGATACATGCCCATCGCATAACCGCCCAGGGCGAAGAACAAACTTTGGCAGAGGCAGAGCAAGCCGGTATAGCCCCAGAGTAAATTGAGACTCATCGCGAGAATGGCGTAAGTCAGATATTTACCCCACAGCGAGACTTGGAAGGAGCTTACCGAGAGCAAACCCGATTCAGGCCCCCACGCATTTAAGCCGGGGAGTAACATGAGGAGCGCGGCAACCATACAAAAGATGCCAGCCTCTTTCTTAGTTTCAGTAGAAAGCATAGTATAAACGTTTTTGAATTTAATCGTCCAAGCTACGTGAGCGTGCGGGGAATAATCCACCAGGGCGCCACTGCAAGAATAGGATAATCACAAAGAAAACTGTAATCTTACCCATCACCGGACCAAGCGCTGGCTGTAGCAACTGATCCACCAGACCAATACCCATGGCGGAGAGGCCCGCACCGAGCAAGTTCCCGACACTGCCAATGACCACAACCATGAAACTATCGACAATATACTGCTGCCCCATCAGCGGCCCCACATTACCAATCTGCGACAGCACTGAACCACCCAAGGCCGCAAGGCCGCAACCGAGCGCAAAAGTCATCGAGTTCACACGAGCCACTGGAATGCCGAGACTACTCGCCATGCCGCGATTTTGCATCACCGCGCGGATGTGTAAGCCGAGGTTGGTCTTACGTAGCAGTAACCAGGTCAGCAGCACGACTACTAGGGCGATGAACATAATGAACAAGCGTGTGTAGCTCATATTAAATCCACCAAAGCTGAGGTTGCCCATTAGCCATGTCGGATTGTTCACCTGCACATTAGCCGCGCCAAAAATCAACCGGAAGGACTGTTGCATGACCATCGAAATCCCCCAAGTGCACAGCAGTGATTCTAAGGGACGTCGGTAGAGAAAACGGATAATTGATTTCTCTAAAACCAAACCAAACCCTGCCGCGACTAGAAAACTAAGTGGTAACGAGATCACAAAGTACCACCCGAAAGCCTCACTACTGAGCCCCCATGTATTGATAAAAAAGGTCTGCACCATGTAAGTGGTATAGCCACCGATCGCAACGAACTCACCATGCGCCATATTAATAATACCCATCAAACCGAAGGTAATCGCCAAACCAAAGGACACGATTAACAGTACCGACCCCGTACTGAACCCTCGGAAAAAGCTGCTGAGGAACTCCATTAAATTCAGATGCTCTGCGATCGTTCGCAGCGTGGTCGTGCATGCGATCGCCAGCGGACTTTCCACACGTCCGGCAGTCACTTCTGCCTCTAGCACCTTCTCAATGAAGCCACGCGAAGCGACCGATTTCAACTCTGCTAGCTCCTCAACCGATGCCAACTTCTCTGCCGCATCGCCATTCTCGAGGAGACTGATCGCGAGCGCTTCTCGAATTGCAGCGCGCACCTCATCAACTGCCTCGACTTCCAACCGTGCCTCTAAAGCCGGGGCAAACTCTGGCTTGAGACTACGACCCATTTTGATCGCGGAATTAATACGCACATTTGGATCATCGGCCTTAAGCCCCAGTGTATCCAATAGACCCTTCATCTGCTTACGCACGGAACGCGATGCACGGGTCTTCTCCGCGACTTCGACTTCGACCTCAGAAAGTGTCACCGCTTCACCTGTTGCAACGAGCGTCCACTGCTCATCGG
>Ga0206129_10002407_pt1 | contig 23208 bp, 15 predicted proteins | sample Helgoland_Spring_8_FD_148616 | JGI IMG/M metagenome (GOLD analysis project Ga0206129, IMG submission 148616) | Pelagic subsurface seawater microbial communities from Kabeltonne, Helgoland, North Sea - Helgoland_Spring_Bloom_20160502_2 | ecosystem: Environmental > Aquatic > Marine > Epipelagic ...
AAAAAAAGGGGTCGTTAAGAACGACCCCTTTTGTATTTGTTGAAGGATGGATTATTTCACCATCACTTTTTGATTAAATACTTGGTTGTGCGCAGTCATGCGAACAAAGTACATACCAGCAGCCTTACCAGTCATATCAACTGTGTAAGTTCCTTTTTGAAGTTGACCTTCAATAATGTTAGCTACTTGGTTACCCATCATGTCGTAAACTGCAACAGTTACGTCTTCTTGTGATGGTAAGTCAAACGATACATTAAAGATACCATTTGATGGATTTGGATATACCTTCATTAAGTCAACACCTGCGATGCTTCCTACACTGTTAACTACTTCGTAAGTGCTTCTTACATCTACGTACATTCTATAGGTACTCGATACGTTACCTGAGTTATCTGTAGTGATAAATTCAGCTGCGTAGAATCCTTCTTCGTAGAAGTTAACATCGTTATAAACAACTTCAAGATTTGCAAGTAATTCAACTGGCGCATCGTAGTTGTCAGTAAGCTTCAAGTAATCGCTTAATTTAACGTTAGAGAATAATCCAAGTTTTACAATTGGTCCAACTTTAGAACTGATTACTGGATTTTCTGCGTCTAATACGCGTACCCATCTGTTTCTAATCGTAACGTTACCAGATGCATCTGTTGCAGTATAAGTATCTGTGTATAATCCTAGTTTAAATGGATTCACATCACTTGTACGTGTCAACGATACTTGTGTATTGTCATATAAGTTATCCGTTACACTCGCAGAAACTGGTGTGTAAGGATCGTTTACATTGTGGTAAACAGTATCCAATGTGTTTAATGTAATTACTGGAGCAACGTAATCTTCAACTACGTAATCAATTACCAATACTGTTTGGTTCATTGACTCGTCAGTTACTGTATAAGTTACTACTGTTGTTCCTTTTACTCTTGTATCAACATCTGCATCACCTTGAGCAGTCGCTGGAGAAATTACATAAGCGAAACGTGGACCGAATGTTCCGTTGCTATAGTTATCAGCAGGGATAGTTCTGTCAACAAACACAGATTGTAATTGAACCTCAACTACGTTTCTAGCGTTGATGTTTTTGATGTCATCATTAGTGATTGTTGGGAATACTTGGTCACGAACAATTACAGTACGCATTGCAGAAGCGATGTTTGATTGTGCATCTTGAACTGTATAAGTAAGTGTGTATGTTCCAATTTTGAATGTGTTAACCGTACCAGTTACTTGAACTGCAGTAGTTAAGTCACCATCAGTTTTGTCAATCGCTTTAAATCCAGGCTCATTGTAAGTACCTGTGATTACGTCAACATAAACCGTATCAGCACCTGTTAATGTCAATTCTGGAGCAGACTGGTCAACAACTACATAAACAACTCGTGTTACACATGGAGCAGCATTACCTGATGCATCCGAAACACAATAAGTCACGTAATAAATACCAGCAGCCTGATCATCAACATCACTAGTAGATGTTAAACGAGAAGAGATATTGCCTTCAGTTGGATCATATGCAGTTGCACCAGCATCAGCATAAGTAGATCCTACCTCAACATAAACAGTGTCATTACCATTCAATGTGATAATTGGTGTTGTGTTATCATTAGCTAAGATTAATGCATAATCCTCAAATTCGCCAATTCTGTTCGCACCAGCAACTCCACCTGAAGCACCACATGGTACGTTAGGGTCGTTGTTATAGCTAATACCAACTCTCATTCGAGTTGTGCCTTCAAATGATTTTGCTAAGTCAGGTACAGTAAAGCTTCCCATTACTGTTTTGTTGCTTGTAGTACCTTCATTCAATACCATTTCACCAGCATCGTCGAAGTCTCCATCAATGTTCCAATCAATCCAAACCTTACGGTTTACTTTGTTGGCATTGGTTTGTCTTGCAACCGTTACATTGTATGTTCCACCAAAAGTTAATTCAGCAGCTTTAATGTCCTCTGTAAAGTCTGTGTAACCAATTTCTTCCGTTGACTCATTGTCAATTAAAGTAGCTCTTGGTGTTGCGTTGTCTTCCAAGATAACTTGGCTAATGGCAACGTCAGAACTTGTTGTTACACCAATAACTGGCTTACAGTAATCAATTACAATAATGAACTGATCTTTAATTACCTGAGCGTATGAAGTAGCTGAATCTGTTGGAGATAAGTTATTCCATCCTTTCAATGAAACAGTGTACTTACCTGGAGCAGAGAATGCTACTTGAGGGCTAGCAGATGATTCATCCGTTCCACCTGTAAATGTTACAGAAGAACTTGGGAAGAATGTCCACTTAAATGAGTTTGCTTTGTCAGCTTTGCTTGTGAAAATAACATCATCACCTGCTTTAGGTCTTCTGTTATCTGCATCAAAATCTAATTCTGTTTGTGAAGTAATAGGCGCAACAACGATGTTTCTGCATGCCTTATTCTTACCTGCACAAGTTTCAACAGTTAAACATACATTGTATGTCTTGTTACTGAAAGAAATGTAGTCAAGGTTTTTTGAGTTGGTTTCAACAACACCATCAACTTCCCATGTATAGAATACTTCTCCAACTGCATTTTCAGATGTGTTTTCGAATGTATTGAATACCGCGTTGTAAATGGTATCAGGACCAGCGAAACTTGCAACTGGAGCAGCTTGTGTTCCAATAGTTGAAGTCCAGTGACCTAAAAATCCTTTATCCGTAGATGCTCCTGAACTCCATAAGAAGTACAACGCACCTGATTTAGCTACGATAGGTACACTTGGCCCAGTCTTATCATCAAAACCATTGTTTGGGTGCAAAGGAATACCTGTTGCATCCTGACCATCATATATTTTTAAGTTTGCACCTGATTTAACTTTCCAAGTATCAAAAGTGAAAGTAATAGAAGTAGCACCACATGGAGCTATTAAGGCATCAAGGCCACTCTCATTAGGAGAATAGTTACCAGAACCATCCATTTTGCTAATCATTGTACCAGAAGTACAAGTAATAACATTACCTGAAATTGAAGTTAAAGTACCAGGACCCATTTCAACGTCACATCCTTTAAGGATATCAATATAATCCTCCTTGATTACTGTAGTAGAAGCACCTATATCGTTAGACGATGTTAGTCCAACACACCATTTCCCTACATCCGGGAAGCCAGGAATACCTTTCGCCGTGAAAATTGAAGGGTTTTGATCTGCATCAGAACCACCAGACGCAAGATCAATACGTGTTCCAGCTGAATCAGATTGTTGGTACATAAACCACTCCCAATAGATAGCACCATTGGTAGATAAATCAGTTAATGTAAAACTGTTGTACAATTCAATTGCATTGGAGCTTGATACGAAATCAGCTACTGGAGGTGCAGTAGGTCTTACAATCTCTACGCAACGTAAAACAGAGTCTCTACCTAAGCAGTTTTCAGAATATAAACGCACACAGTATTTACCTGTAGAATTAAATTTTTCAGTAACATTTGTAGTGGTGTAATCAATAGACCCATCGTCTCCGATGTCCCATCCGTGGTATTGGTAACCAGTTTGGTTGTTATTAATCATGTTCACTTTTGTTTTTACATAAGCCGTGTCAACCATAAAGAAACCAGCGGCCAATGATCCTGAAACAGCTAAAGTCATCGTGTAATCTTCTTCCTCACCGTAACTTAAGTTTGTACATGACGAACCGGCACTATGTGTGTTACCAAATGCGTAATCGCCTTTTATACGAAGTCGAGTAACACCCGTTTTGATGTTTTTACACCCAACACTGAACGTATATGTTTTTGTTGAATTCGCAGCTTGCTGCGTCCATCCCGTAGACACAAATTCACCCGCGTCATTAAAATCTTTGTCATTATTCAAATCAATCCAAACGCCCATATTCATTGGGAATCTACCACAACCAATTGCGATGCTATAATTTGAACCACCATTTAAAGTGAAAGCAGATGTACTCGTGATAAGTGTACTACTAGATGTTGTAGAACCGTTACAGCCATCTTTTGCTTTGTCATAAATAGTTGTGCCACTTGAAATAATTGTGACATTCTCAATGGACATACCGTTCAAAGAACAATATGCATTTGTCCAACCGGACTGACAATACTGCGCGGAGGCAGACATCGCCGATAATACTACTGCAGCCAACAGTAATGTAAATCGATTCAAAGAACCGACTTGATTTTTTAATTGTGTAAACCTGTTTTTCATATGTTTATTTATGTTGATAAATACTACTTTTCTACAAAGTTGGACACCAAATATATGCGTTTATCCAACTTTATAGACACAAACCTGACAAAAAGTTTCAGGATATTTCAAATTTTGTATTTCTATGACATTAAACTTACATTTGACTTATGTTGTTCAACTCCGTAGTTTCCTGGTATTTTAAGAAGAGAATACAACAGGTTCAGTATGGTATGGAGAATGCCGTAGAGGTCCAAAACAATCTTTTTCTTAAACTAATTGAGGCAGGAAAATCTACGGGTTTTGGAAAAAAACATGGATTTGATGCGTTGACAGATCGAAATTCTTACCGAAATAACATACCTGTTCAAAACTACGAATCATTAAAGCCATATATACAGCGCCTATTGGAAGGTCAACAATTCGAATTGTGGCCAACCGAGATAAAGTGGTTTGCGATTTCATCGGGTACTACCTCTGAAAAGAGTAAGTTTATCCCTGTAAGTTTTGAGGCATTGGACGAATGTCAGTTTAGAGGGGCTCGAGACTTGATGACTATCTATTGTCATAACAACCCAAACAGTAAAATATTTGAAGGTAAAAGCTTGATGATTGGTGGGAGTCATGAGGTAAATAAGCTGCATAATAATTCGTTTTGTGGTGATTTGTCAGCAGTTATGATGAATAACCTCCCATTCTGGGTGAACTTACTTCGGACACCAAAGGCCAAAATTGCTTTGATGAGCGATTGGGAAATCAAATTGGAAAAAATGGCTCAATCGACCATTAATGTGGATGTTACTAGTATTTCTGGAGTGCCAACCTGGACGATGTTGCTCATGAATAGGTTATTGCAAATGACCGGAGCAAAAAACATTTTAGAGGTTTGGCCAAATCTGGAATTGTACATGCATGGTGGGGTTGGATTTGACCCATACCGGCAACCATTTGGGAAACTAATTCCATCGAAGTCAATGAATTATATGGAAACATATAACGCATCTGAAGGATTTTTTGGGATTCAAGATACTTTGGAGCCAACAGGTGATATGCTATTAATGATGGATTATGGGATTTATTATGAGTTTATGCCGATGGCTGAGTACGGCAAATTGGAACCCAAAACAAAGACTTTGGAAGAAGTCGAAATTGGCAAACAATATGCGATTATAATTACGACCAATGCAGGTTTGTGGCGCTACCTTTTAGGCGATACTATAATGTTTACAAGCGTTGAGCCTTACAGGTTTAGAATTACTGGAAGAACGAAACTCTATATAAACGCTTTCGGAGAAGAACTTATGATTGATAATGCAGAAGTTGCCGTTGCTGAGGCCTGTAAAAGAACAAATGCAATTGTCAAAGAATATACCGCTGCACCGATTTATCTGGAGAAAGACAAGTCCGGAGGACATCAATGGTTAATAGAATTTGAAAAAGCACCCGAAAATCTAAACCAATTCCAATCTGAACTCGATACCTTATTAAAATCTGTTAACTCTGACTACGAAGCCAAAAGAACAGGTGATTTAGCGCTGAAACCACCGCAAATTCAGGTCTGTAATTCTGGAACTTTTTATAAATGGATGAAAAGTAAGGGTAAGCTTGGCGGCCAAAACAAAGTCCCACGATTGTCAAACGACAGGGTAATAATTGAAGAAATTCTCGCATTACTCAAAAATTAAAATTTTTTGTACGGCATGATGTTATTTTTGTCTTATGCCATTTAAACTCAGTTCTGACTTCAGTCCTAAAGGAGATCAACCAGAAGCCATTAAACAATTAGTCGAAGGATTAGATGGAGGGCTCAAAAGTCAGACCCTGTTGGGAGTAACAGGCTCTGGAAAAACATTTACGATGGCCAATGTGATTCAGGAGGTGCAAAAACCAACACTGATCATCAGTCATAATAAAACCTTGGTTGCTCAGTTGTACGGAGAGTTTAAACAGTTTTTTCCGGATAATGCCGTGGAGTACTTTGTATCTTATTACGACTACTACCAACCAGAGGCATTTTTACCAACGACCAATACATACATTGAGAAGGACCTTCAGATTAATGATGAAATCGAAAAATTGCGTCTTTCAGCAACCTCCTCTTTGCTAAGTGGTCGGCGTGATGTTATTGTGCTTGCCTCTGTTAGTTGCATCTATGGTGCAGGAAATCCAAATGATTTTGAAACGAGCATCATTCGTTTGGAAGTGGGCCAAAAGATGAGCAGAAATACCCTGTTATATGCGCTTGTTGAAAGTTTGTATTCTAGAACAACAGCCGATTTTAAACGTGGTACTTTTCGCGTAAAAGGAGATAACGTTGATATTTTTTTAGCGTATGATGATCATGCGCTGCGCGTGACCTTTTTTGGTAATGAAATAGAAGAATTATCATTAATTGACCCGGTTTCAGGTAAGACGATTGATCCATTGACTACAGCGGCGGTATTCCCAGCAAATCTCTGGGTAACACCGCGCGAGCGTCTAAATAACGCCATCAGGCACATTCAGGACGACATGGTTAAGCAGGTTGATTTTTTCCAGGCCAACGAGAAACCGCTCGAAGCAAAACGAATCGAAGAACGAACTACGTACGATCTTGAAATGATCAGAGAGTTGGGTTATTGCAGTGGGATAGAAAATTACAGCAGGTATATGGACGACAGGAAACCAGGAACACGTCCGTATTGTTTGATAGACTACTTCCCTGAAGATTTTCTAATGATTGTTGACGAAAGTCACGTGACCTTACCTCAGGTCAGGGCCATGTACGGCGGTGATCGCTCTCGAAAAATTAATCTTGTTGATTATGGTTTCAGGTTACCCGCTGCAATGGATAACAGACCACTAAAATTTGACGAGTTTGAACAGCTTGTTAATCAAGTAGTCTATGTAAGTGCAACGCCAGCAGATTATGAAATAATGGAATCGGAAGGTGTAATTGTAGAACAAGTTATTCGCCCTACGGGTTTGTTAGACCCTGTTTTACAAGTTAGACCTTGTGTGAATCAAGTTGATGATTTGCTCGATGAAATTGATAATGAAGTAAAAAAGGGAGCACGTGTTTTGGTGACAACGTTAACCAAGCGGATGGCTGAAGAACTGGACAAATACCTACAACGACTAAATATTAGTAGCGCGTATATTCACTCCGAAGTGAAGACATTAGACCGGGTTGAAATTCTTAGAGACTTGAGACTTGGTGTTTACGATGTGTTGGTGGGTGTGAACCTATTGCGAGAAGGATTAGACTTGCCAGAAGTGTCTTTAGTGGCAATTCTAGATGCAGATAAAGAAGGCTTCTTAAGGTCTCATCGTTCTTTGACGCAGACAATAGGTCGTGCAGCAAGGAACGAGAATGGAAGAGTTATCATGTATGCAGATAGAATTACGGATTCTATGAAACTTACCATCGAGGAAAACAATCGACGAAGAGAAATCCAGATGGAACACAATACTAAACATGGGATTGTGCCAACTACCATATACAAAAGCAAAGAAGCCATTTTGGAACAGACGTCTGTTGCAGACAGAAAGACCACAAGAGAAGCCAAGCCTTATTTCAATGATGTAGAAGTAAGTTTAGCATCTGATCCGGTGTATAAGTACATGACCAAAGACCAGCTGACTGCTGCTATTGACCAGAATAAGAAGAAAATGAAAAAGGCTGCCAAGGATTTGGACTTTATCGAAGCTGCTCGCTTTAGAGATGAGATAAGTGCCTTAGAAAAAATGCTATAAAAAAAAGAGCTATCAGACGATAGCTCTTTTTTTTATGTCTAATAAGAAATTACTTTCTGTAATATAGCTTCACTTCAACTCGGCGATTCAAAGCACGACCTTCTGGTGTACTGTTATCAGCGATTGGTTGAGTTTCGCCATAACCCTTAGACGATAGTCTTGTTGCGTCTACCCCTTTTGCAACCAAATAAGCTTGCACGGCATCTGCACCTCTTTGACTTAACGTCATGTTGTCTTCAGGAGCACCCACGTTATCTGTGTGCCCTTCAACATACACGTTGATTGTTGGGTTATCAAGTAAAATGTTTACAATCGAATCTAAGTCTGCATTACTTGCTTCTTTAATCGTAGCACTTGCTGTTTCGAAGTGAATATTCTTCGCGGCAAGATTAACCTTCTCAACAAGTTCTTTAGGGACTTCTTCTTCATGCTTAAATCTGTAAGCACCTTCATTGTCACCGAAGTTAAATACAAAACCAGCTGAATGATAAAGGAAGGCATCATGTAATGCGTTCAACCTAACCTTACTCAACGAGAATGGCAATCCATCGTAGTTGTCGTCGTACGTATAGTTGTACGATGATTGAAGTGTTAAATCAATCCCATCTGTTAATGCGATTCTAACACCACCGCCTGCATTCCAATGCGCAGCAATCCATGACCTGTTGTTGACGAAATTTTCGTCATATCCAGGTTGTTCATGAATAATTCTTGAAATTGATTGCATTCCGCCCCATCCTGCATTTAAAAAAGGTCGGATACGGCTATCTTCATTCATAATTTTACCATTGGTAAATTTAAAGCGAAGTCCAAGCGTTAAGTCAGTAACTTGAGCAGTAAAACCAAGTTTACGTGGGTAGCTATCATCTCTATGACCAAGTTCACCCATTGATGCAGTTACAATTGCATCAAATGATGGATTTACATAATATCCAAATGAAGCACCAATTGCTTGATAATCTGGCTTTTCAGCAAGGAAATAACGTGTTCCACGATCTCCTCCATATTCCCTTAAACCACCATTTATCTCGAACCCGAATTTGTGCATGTAGTTTTGGGCTACAGCATCGCCAATTCCAAGTAATGATAGTGCAAGTACAGCACAGGAAATAAAAATTTTCTTATTCATTTCTTTTAAGTTTTCTCAATAAAGTTTTACTAGAGTTTATAATGAATTGTCATATAAATCTCACACAACAATATTAAGCGTTCTTAGATAAATAAAAAATAATTTGATTTTATTTTTAATTTTTTGACAATCTGATAGTTACAAACTAAGCCCAGATTTTAGTTCCCTCAGTGCAGTTCTTACATATATCTATGTTTTTGCGCGATTGTAGAACGAGTTTTCTGAATGCGTTATACTCCTGATTCTTCCAGATATCAGCGAAATTTGAAACACGCATGTCGCCGAATTGATGACTTGCGTCTTTGTCAAAGCAACATGGGGCAATTTTTCCGTCCCATGTGACTACACAAGCATGCCATAACCGCCAACAGTGGTTTAATAGTTTGTTTTTGATTTTAGGATTCCCCGTTTTACTATATCGGGCATATTTTTCGTTATCAGGTATCAAACTAAGGTTTGTTTCGAAATCGTACACTTGAGCCGTTTTTATCCCTAGTTCGTCAACGCCATATTCTTTTGCTAACGACTTAATTTCTTCTATTTGATGTTCGTTATGACCAAATACAATAAACTGCCATATTATATGTGGGCCATAGCCTGCCTTCTTTTTCGCATCAACTATGTTTTTAGTGCCCGCCAGAACTTTGTCTATGTTGCCTCCAATGCGGTACTTTCCATAGGTATCTTGTGTTGTACCATCAATGGAAATAATTAGTCGTTTTAAACCGGAGCGTACCGTTGCTTCAGAGACTTCTTTTGTTAAATAGTGGGCGTTGGTACTTGTTGCTGTATATATATTATGTTTTGACGCATAAGCTACCATGTCAAGAAAGGACTGATTTAAATAAGGTTCTCCTTGAAAGTAGTACGTGATGTAGGTTAGGGTTTCATGCAGTTCGTCAATAATCTTCTTGTTTAGATCTGTATCCAACATTCCAGTATCGCGTGTAAACTCTCTTAAGCCGCTTGGACATTGTGGGCATCTTAAATTACACGAGGTAGTCGGTTCAATACTAATGGCAATAGGTAAACCTGTGTGGTGATTTTGTCCGGTAGCTTTAGAGTAAAAATAACTAGAGGTTATCTTTAGCATATTCACGAATCTTTTAAATCGCAACGTCTTGACATACGCTAGACTATCTCTGAAGTTAATTTTCACTCGACTAATGTAAGCTTGTTACTCTGAAATGTTTAACAAGTTTCGTGCGTTTTCAAGGTCGTCTTTGTACACATAAAGTTCAATACCACCATTCGCTTGTGTAAAATAGTTATACGTAGTGGCATTAACATCACCCATTATTTGTGAAAAAATCCCACAACTTTCTAAATGATTTTTGGCATTATGCGCATCCAAGCTATTGAAATAGGTGTGAAGTAAAACGAAGTTTTCCATTTTCTTAAGGTACAAAGAAATTAGTATGCCTTGGCAAACAATACCCGTTTATTCGATGGATTGCCTGAAAAAACGCAAGAACCAGCTTCTTCCTCTGCATCAAAGGGGATACAACGAATTGTTGCTTTCGTTTCTTGTTTAATCTTTTCTTCAGTTTCTCCAGTACCATCCCAATGCGCCGAAATAAACCCCGTTTTGTTTTCCAACACATCCTTAAATTCATCCCATGTATTAACAGGTGTGATGTGATTGTCTCTATAGGTTTTGGCACTTAAAAATAGATTTTCTTGAATAGATTCCAGTAAGTGTTGAACCTTGTTAGGTAAATCACTTATTAGAAGGGTCTCTTTCTCTTTGGTATCTCGACGTGCAACTTCTACCGAACCATTTTTTAAATCACGAGGACCCATTGCAATTCTAACTGGAACTCCTTTTAACTCCCATTCTGCAAATTTGAAACCTGGTTTATGTGTATCACGGTCGTCGAATTTGACAGAAATTCCTTTCTCTTCTAACGCTGATTTGATGGCTAAGGCTTTTTCTGCTATTTCTTCAAGTTGATCTACACCTTTATATATGGGCACAATAACGACCTGAATTGGAGCCAAGTTCGGAGGCAAAACCAATCCTTCATCATCACTGTGCGTCATAATCAGCGCGCCCATCAATCTTGTTGATACACCCCAACTCGTTGCCCAAACCAATTCTTGCTTACCTTCTTTATTGGTAAACTTTACATCGAAAGCGTCTGCAAAATTTTGGCCTAGAAAATGTGAGGTGCCCATTTGTAGCGCTTTTCCGTCTTGCATCAAGCCTTCGATACACAATGTATCAATGGCACCAGCAAAACGCTCATTTTCTGTCTTTGTACCTTTTATTACAGGAGTTGCCATGAATTTTTCTGCAAACTCTGCATATACATTTAACATTTGATTCGTTTCGTCTATCGCTTCTTGCTTGGTAGCATGTGCGGTATGACCTTCTTGCCACAAGAACTCTGTAGTGCGCAAGAACAAACGTGTTCGCATTTCCCAACGAACAACATTCGCCCATTGATTTACAAGAATTGGCAAATCACGATACGATTGAATCCATCCTTTATATGTTTTCCAGATTATAGCCTCACTCGTTGGTCGAACGATTAGTTCTTCTTCAAGTTTTGCTTCTGGATCAACAATTAATTTGCTTTTATCTTCAGGGTCTGTTTTTAGTCGATAATGCGTTACTACAGCGCACTCTTTTGCAAAACCTTCGGCATTTTTCTCTTCCGCTTCAAACAAACTTTTAGGCACAAATAATGGGAAGTAGGCATTAGAATGACCAGTGGCCTTGAACATTCTGTCTAACTCTTGTTGCATTTTTTCCCAAATCGCATATCCGTATGGTTTTATTACCATACATCCGCGCACGGCAGAATGCTCTGCAAGGTCAGCATTTACTACTAAATCATTGTACCATTTTGAATAATCTTGGTCACGGGAAACTTTATCAAACGCCATTGTGTTTTACTTTGGAATACTCTTTGCCTTATTAGGTTGAAGGGGCAAAGTTAGAACTTATCCCATTCAAATGAATTGATTAATTAAATACGCCTATGAAAACCTTTCTTTACACATTAGTAGTTGGCTTGACATTAAGTTCTTGTGCCTCGTTACAAGGTACAAACACTGGTCAAATGACAGTCGATGATGATATTTATTATACACCCGGAGACGAAAAGGTAAATGACCAAAACGAAATAATTTCGGAGAATTCGGACGTCGAATCTTACCAAAATCAGTCCAGAAAAGTGGATGTGGAATATAAAAAAACAGACACCTACACCGAACAGGAAGAAGTTTATGGTGATGATCAATATAGTGACGAAACGGAAACAGTTTTTAATGAGGATCAAGGATACGCAACAGAAGGGTTGTCTTATGAGGATCACTTTAATAAACTAAATGGAGACGATGATGATTTTTATGATGGTTATGACGATGGTTATGATGATGGTCGTTGGACCGACAATAGAAGATATTCTCGATATAGAAGTAATAGGTGGAATAATTACGACCCATACTACGACTACGGATTTTATAATTACCAAAGACCTTATCGGTTTAATAGATGGAATCGATGGAACAGGTGGAATAGATCTAACGTTTACGTAGGCTACTCAACACGTTTTGGTTGGTACGGAGGCTATAACAATGGCTGGAATAATGGCTGGAACGGCGGTTGGACTTGTTACCCTACGCCGGCGTATGGATACGGTTGGAATAATGGCTGGGGTTCGTATGGATATGGGTGGAATAACTACGGTTATCGATACAACAATGGTTGGAACAACAATGGTTATGGCTGGAATAATGGTTGGAACAGGGGTAATTATAATTACTACAATTACGGCTATAATAGAGGGTATCGAAATAGAAACTGGAATAGAGGAGTTGTATCAGGTGGCAACAACACCGGAGGTAACGGTATAGGTAGAAATACAGGGAAAATTAATCGACCTAGAGAAACGGTTCGAACAAATACGACGACCCGTGGTAGACAAACTCAGGTAAAACCGCGTAGCTCAGGAAAAATGGAAATACCATCTGGAGGTACAGTAAGAAAACCAGGAGAGGTTGTTTCTGGAAGAACGCCTTCGCAAGGTTCTGGTGGCGTTACAAATACGAGTTCAGGTGGACGTAAAGCGCCTCGCAGTGGAACTGCAGGAACAACACCAAGTCAAGGGCCGACTTCAGGTACAACAGTAAGACAGTCTGGGAGATCAAGTACGCGACAGAAAGAGCAACAGGTTACGCAGCCAAGTCATACAACAACTACACATAGCAGAACAACACGTTCGAGCACAAGGGGTAATACGCCTAGCCAAAGTACTACGCCTTCAAGGTCAAACAATACGACTCAACCAAGAAGTACGACAACACGAAAAGTTAGAAGTGGCTCAAATGTTTCTCCAAGTCGAACGAACAGTTCACCTTCAAGATCAACAACGTCACCTTCAAGAAGCACAACGCCAAGCAGACAGGTAAGTCCATCGCGAAGCAATAGAACGACTGCACCGACTAGAACACGTTCATCGAGTCCGACTCGCACAACGTCTCCTTCTAGAAGTATAACGCCAAGCAGACAGGTAAGTCCATCGCGAAGTAATAGAACGACTGCACCGACTAGAACACGTTCATCGAGTCCGAGTCGCACAACGTCTCCTTCAAGAAGCACAACGCCAAGCAGACAGGTAAGTCCATCACGAAGTAATAGAACGACTGCACCGACAAGAACACGCTCATCGAGTCCGAGTCGCACAACGTCTCCTTCTAGAAGTACAACGCCAAGCAGACAGGTAAGTCCATCGCGAAGTAGCAGAACGACTGCACCGACAAGAACACGTTCATCAAGTCCAAGCCGCTCTACATCTCCTTCAAGAAGCACCTCTCCAAGCAGGTCTTCAGGGTCAAATAGACGGTCAGGAGGAAGAACTAGATAGTACTTAATCACAACTAAAGAAAACATTATGAAAAAGCTGATAAATTCACTTTTAATGCTACTGGTATGCCAGGGAGCATTTGCACAAGGCGATATAGATGCCTTACGTTATTCGCAAGATGAAATAGGGTCAACGGCAAAATCTATAGCAGTTGGTGGTGCTTACGGAGCACTAGGCGCGGATCTTTCAAGTGCGGTAATAAATCCAGCTGGATTAGCCGTGTTTAGATCTAACTCCTTCACTTTTGGAGGCTCAATGATCAATACAAAAAGCAACATTGCTTATCAAGACAATACCAAAAAAGACTTTGATTTTAATTTGGCTTTACCAAGTGTTGGAATGGTCTTTTATAATGGAAAATATGACAAGCGGAAACCGGCAACCAAAGGTTGGGTGAACACCAACTTCTCTATAACCGTAAATCGAACAAATAACTTTAATGGTATTCGGAACTATTCAGGTACCAATGATGACAACTCAATGTTAGACTACTTCGCTGAGCGGGCAAATGGATTATCAGTAAATGAGATTTCAGCGAGCAGTGAAGAACTTGAAACCGGGTATTTCGATATTGAAACAATGGCTTGGGATGCTTACTTAATAGATAGCGTTGGGTTAAGGACATTTGGTGCTGCGATTGATCCTTTGAACAATCAATTGAATCAAAAAAACGTAATTACAACCAACGGCGGAACACACGAAATTGGTATTCACCTTTCATCAAATTATGAAAACAAATTCTATATAGGAGGAGGGTTGAACGTAACAACAGTAAGGTATAAGGAACAGAACAGGTTTATAGAAACGGACGAAAGCTCAAATTATAACAACTGGTCGGTTTGGTCATTAACTCAAAATGTGCTGACAAAAGGCGTTGGGGTTAGTGCCAATGTTGGTGTGATATTTAAACCTACGGCAAATGTGCGCGTCGGTGCAGCCTTAAAAACACCAACGTTATATGATTTAAGGGATGAGTATAATGACGAATTGGTGGTCGACTACGATGATGGTACCTACGGTGAGTTTAAAACCATGGAAGGTTACTATGAGTATAAAATACTCAGTCCTTTGAAAACAACATTGAGTGGTGTTTACTTATTTGGGAAAAACGGTTTTATTTCATCAGACATCGAGATTGTAGATTATTCAACGATGCGTCTACGTCCTGCCAATAGCGCCTTCGAAGTGGCGAACGACAGAATAAGCAGTAAATACGGGAAAGCCGTCAATATAAGGCTAGGGGGAGAATACGTTAGAAACATGGTTCGGCTACGTGGCGGATTAGCGCGATACAGCAGCCCACTGGCAACAGCAGCTGATGACAACTTAACCCGTAACTATATTACTGGTGGTGTCGGACTAAAAGACAAAAGATGGTCGCTTGACATGGCTGTCGTACAACAATTAGGTAAAGAAACCATTCAACCTTACACCTTAGATGCTGGAATAGTTCCAACGGCTGTAAACAGTGCCAAACGAAACAGTTTGGTCATTACATTAACCACGAAGTTTTAACAAAAAAGGCCTTACACATGTGTAAGGCCTTTTTTAATTGTTTCTAAATCTTATTGTTTAATAAAACGCTGTGTATATGTAACACCGGCGCTTTTGATCGCTACCCAATACATCCCTGATTTCAATGAAGCCACATTAATTGAGCTAGCATTAATGCTACTTGTAGCAACTGTCTCGCCAAGAATATTTAATACCGTAATAGATTCAAGGTTGGCAGGTGTGTTCATAAGCTGCACCTTGTCTGTTACCGGATTCGGCGCTAAGATGAATTGAGCAGTAGTTGTATAGGAAGCGCTCAAGCTTTCACACCATAAATCTAAATAATAGGTTGCCGTACTGTTTACAGATGGCTCGTCGATTTTATACACATATAAGCTAACCATTGCTCCTTCAGGACAACAAGAGTCATACGGGTAAAAATGGCAAATCATATCAAATGATTCATTGGCAGTAACAGTAAAGTCAGCAGAATCAGTGGTTTCAAGGTAACATGAATTTTTGTCACAGATAGCAGTTTTAATCTTACAATTTTCTTTGTAAGATCTTACCCAACGGTAAGTTCCTGGATTCGCAAACGTTACAACGTTGTGCGTTTCAATGTCTGGATTGGATTCAAATCCACGTGCTGTATCAGCTATTGCCTGATCCCAAGTAATTTGGCCATAACTTAAGCTAGCTACACAACCAAATACGAATAATGCTAAAATCTTTTTCATGTATACATCGAACTTTCAGGTCGCAAGATGAAGAAAAAAAGCAACATATTGAATCGCGACTGGCATAATTGTACCAAATCATGTCATTTATTTGACGCTAATACTATGTAAATTTGTGTGTTAATGCACTCTACTACCAATTCAGCATAAGTTGAAAACGAGACATTCATATCCGCGTTTACATGCGCCATGTCTAACAATGCTCCTGATTATTCTAATCGGAAGCATACCAAGCTATGCACAATTTATTGTAGGAGAAGGCTTTTCTGCACAGGTGTTGGTGGGTAATGTTTTAGTCGGTGACGGGGTACAAACACGAAATATCTCCTATACGGGTCACAACAGAGCTATAGCATTATTTGAAAATGGAGACGACGCAGAGCTAGGTCTTGACAAAGGCATAATTATTTCTTCAGGCATTGCAGCGGAGTCCAAAGGGCCAAATAATACATTAGACAACACACAAGATTTGGGTTATCCCGGAGATAAAACACTTGACAAAATCGCAAGCTTACAAACAGGTGATGCCGGTGTTTTGCAATTTGATTTTAAACCACAGACGGAAGAAATTGAGTTCAAATACATCTTTTCGTCAGAAGAGTATATAAAATATGTTGATCGTGGGTTTAACGACGTGTTTGGGTTCTTTATATCCGGTCCTGGAATTACAGGAGAGCAAAACGTGGCTAAAATACCAGGGACCAATGTGGAAGTGACCATCGATAATGTGAATCACAAGAAAAACGCGCAGTTTTTCAAAATGAACGACCAGCCAGGCTCCAATTCCTATAAATATTTACAACACAATGCACAAACTTCGGTATTGAAAGCAAACTTGACTTTAGTTGCTTGTGAGTGGTATACGATAAAACTGGCTCTCGCTGATGTTGGGGACAGAGACCTTGATTCATGGGTGTTTATAGGGAGCAAGAGTTTTAAGCATAAAACTGGAATTGGATCAGACACGGCATTTTGTTCTGAAAACTTTGTGCAAACACTAGACGCGGGTCATCCTACCCGACAAGTACTGTGGTCTAATGGTGAACGGACTCAACAAATCAAGGTAAGTGGTTACGGTAAGTATTGGGTGGAAGTGTTCACACAATGCGGTTCGTTTAAAGATGAAATTAATGTTCTTCCGGCAATCAAAGAGATTTCGATAGGGGAGGATACGCTGATTTGTGGTAATGAAGTGAACCGCGAATTGCAAGTTGAAAATAGAGTTTTTGACAGCTATAAGTGGTCTACAGGAGATACAACTCCTTCACTTATTGTCAAAAAACCTGGTGATTACTGGCTAGAGGTTACACGTTCGGGGTGTACAGCAAGTGATACCGTTAAAATTAATGAAATACCTGTGCCTGTATTTAGTCTCGGCACGGATACATTAATCTGTGGTGATATTGATTTAGATATTAAACCGAATATCAACGCGGATGATTTTACTTGGTTTGATGGCTCTAAAAATGGTGTTATGCGGGTTACAGAACCTGGTAATTACTGGTTGAGAGCAGATTTGGGTGTGTGCCATTACATAGATACTATTGCGATTACAAACCGCACATCTTTAGATGTAGATATCGGGCCACCTGAAATTTCATATTGCGAAAAACAGGATGTTCGTTTAACCACACAACTTAATGATACCAGTACGTACTCGATTCGATGGAATACTGGAGATGAAGTTGGTGCCATCACGGTAAATGAATCAGGTTTATACGATGTAACGGTTACAGATAAGATTTGTAATTTCATCGCTTCGGATCAATGCAATGTTCTGTTTCTATCAGAAGCCTTGGACTATTACGTTCCTAATGCATTTAGTCCCAATATGGATGGACTTAATGAGTCTTTTTCAGTACAATTCGGGCTAAGTGAAGTCGACACCTTTAAAATTACCATTTATAATCTGTGGGGCGAGCAAGTATATTCAAGTGAAAGCCTAGCGGATCGATGGGATGGTATGTGGAAAGGAGCATTAGTACCGGGCGGAACATACGTGTGGTATGCTGTTCTAAAAACACCTTGTTTGCCAGACGAGAAAAGATACCAGAGTGGAACGCTAACGATTATGCGTTAATTGAGTTTACCCAGCTTCAGCTTCTACCGCTTCAACTTCAGGAACCATTCTTTTAAGTAAATTCTCAATTCCTGCCTTTAATGTCATGGTGCTACTCGGGCATCCACTACAAGAACCTTTCATCACAACGTTAACTACGCCATCTTGAAAGCTTTTAAATGATATGGCTCCCCCATCCATTTCTACGGCTGGTTTTACGTGATCATTTAACAATTGCTTGATTTTCTTAACTACTTCAGATTCTTCCTCTTCAGTTAGCTCAACCTCTACTTTAGTAACGATTTCTTTACCGTCCTGTAAATAGTCCTGAATGTACTTTTTTAAAGTAGGTATTACGTCAAACCATTCGTAGTCTTCTGATTTAGTAATACTAACGAAGTTGTTCATAATAAAAACGCCTTTTACATAAGGGAAGTCAAAAAGAGCCTCAGCTAAGGGAGCATTTTTCACCTTGTCTTTTGATCTGAAGTCAATGCTATCGTTTGGCAAGATCATCCGATTAGAAACAAATTTCATTGATTCTGGATTTGGTGTGGCTTCTGAATATACAGTTACGATTTCGTCTAAAGTCATTTTATTAAAAAGTGGCTACAAAGGTAACCAACAAGACGAAATTTAGTTTTTAGTGATTTACTTTATTTTCTGTACGTGTCAGAAACGAAATTGCACCAATGGCACTCGGGTTTCATACAGCCATTAACAAACTCTTTGTTTTTGATCTTTCCATAAACTCCTTCAATTATTTTTTCAATTTGGGAGGTGTTTTCGTCCTCGATGAAAACTTTCTTAGATATGAATGCCCCTGATTCACTTGGCTCAACGAAATCCATCTCCCCGCTAATCATCTTGTAATCTCTTCCGTGATCGTTGTTTACCAATAAAGAGTAGAACATTATTTGTCTCCAATAGGGTCCTCCAAATCGTTTATTTATAGTGTCGTTTTCTGTTGCATCAATGTGTGGAGGGGATAGTTTCTTTGACCCCTTTTCAGCATCCCCCGTTTTGTAATCGACCACGTTAACTGACTTGCCCATGTGTTCAAGCTTATCAAGCTGCCCTTTAATGGGTATCCCATTTACCTCAATTCGGTCAAAATATACCTCGGTTTCTATTTTGTTAATCTCTTTCCAGTTATCTGCTTTTGCCTCGAAGTATAGGTCAAGTACCGACTTACCTAGAGTGGTGAAGTCCTTATATTCGATATCGGTGAAAACGGATTGCTCGCGTTTTAAATAGAACGCATACAGGTCTTGCAAGGTCTTCGCTGAGAATTCTTCCGGTTTGCTGTTCAGTATTTTTACAATATGATCTAAAGCATTGTGAATCGCAATTCCGAAACTCATGTATACATTTTTTTCAGACGGGACTCTCAAAATATTTTGGAAATAAAATCGTGTTGGACACTCAATGTAACTGTTTAGATGGCTTACGCTCAACTTGTAGTTTTCCAGATAGGCGGATAAAAAAGGCGGATCCAATAAATCAAATTCATGCATCGGAGGTTTGATGTAGAGTTTAGAAAGTGCCGTTAAACCTAAACTACTGGGTAGCTGTTCTTCATGATGTTCGGCCACCGGTGTTGCCATAACCTCATCTAAAAACATTGTTCGTGACTGCTCCTTTTCGCTTGTGTCTTCAGTAAAATAGGTTAATGTCAAATGCTCCTCGGCTCTTGTCATAGCCACATAAAATAATCGACGTAACTCCTCTTCCTTTGCCGATTTTTCGTCACTTCCAAACACGCTATTGACTCCAAAAGGAGACCCAGGACTGCGACGTTTTTCCCACGCTTTCTCTACACAGTGAATCAAGTAAACGTCTCGAAATTCTAAGCCTTTACTAGAGTGTGCGGTCATTAAATTGACGCCAGATTTGTCGAACAAAACACTCTCTTTGGATAAGGCTATCCGATGTTTTTTCATTAAATCTAACTTGATCAATATGTCATTAATCGTGGTGTTGTTATTTTTAATGCACTCCCCTTCAACAAAATGTATAAATGTAACCATGCTTTCCAGTTCAAATGGGAACTCTTTCTCCTCGAATGATGTCTCATTTAAATGTAAACCTTCAAACACTTTACGTACAGTCATTTGTGCCGAATGATGTGTCGCATAAGTCAGCATTTCTTCAAGCGCTTTGCTCGCCTCAACAAACTTTTTTATGTCTGCCGAAGTAAGGTGTATCTCATCTAACGAAATAGATTCAATATCTGCCAGCAAACTCCTCCAACTTGGATGTAGATGACGATTTTTATTGATAAAATAAGAAAGTCGCGCAAGTTGAATACTAGGAATATTAAAGTATGGAAAGTGTAGGATTTCGAATAATTCAAAATCCGCTGAAAATGGATGCTTGATTTCTTTGTTTATATATTTAATCAGTTGAATGAGCCTCTTTACGGTTTCTGATTCAAAGGCGTCACGACTTCGTTTTAAATACACCGGAATCCCTTCATGATTTAATAGTTTAGCGACAAGTTCACCATGAGCATGTTTGGCATAAATTATGGCAAAATCTGTTGCTTTATAGCCATTTGAAAGTTTCTTTTTAATGTCTTCAACTACCCATAGGGACTCCATAAAAGGGTTTGCGAGTGCCGCTATTTTAGGTTTGTGCCCATCTAGCCCAGAGGCAGATACAAGCGTTTTGTCGAGTCCTGCCATTAACTGGACCAGTCGTCCCGAATTGTTTTCGATAACATTTTTTGCCGCTTCAAGAATGTGCTGAGTTGACCGATAATTTTGTTTTAGCAAAATCGATTTCAGATGTTGTTTATGCTGGTCAGCAAAGTCCAAGACATTTTTCACTTCAGCGCCTTGAAAGCGATAAATACTTTGGTCATCGTCACCGACAACAAAAACGTTAGGCTTTTCCCAATAATTAATAAGCAACTGTAATACAGAGTTTTGAGCACCAGAAGTGTCTTGAAACTCGTCTACCAAAATGAACTGAAATTGCTCTTGATAGTCTGCTAAAACATTGGCATCATTTTGAAAGAGATCAATAACCCATAAAATCATGTCGGCATAGTCGTACCGATTCATTGCCAACATTTTTTGTGCAAAGGTTTTCGACAATTCTGCCGCAGCACTAAGGTCATTTAGCTTTTTTTCGGTTTTACGAACCAAGTCAATTTTTAAATCGCCCTTTTTAAAGTCTTTGTGTGCTCTTTTGTAACGATATTTCTCATCGGTTTGTATGTCATTTTTAAGTTTTGTGATTTCTTGCGAAATGGTGGAAGCTGAAACATCTTCCTTCTTCATCCAATCAAATATTTGACCTAAAGATTTAACGAGGTTGCCGATGTTACCCTTCATCTTTTTTAGCGGATGAGTCTCGTCCAATTTTTGCGCGATGTCGGTGATTAATTCTATTTTTTCGAGATCGCTAATCGGGTCTAGTTCTTTATAATTGAAATGTTCCGGGTTGTCTTGAATAACGCGATTACAAAATCCATGGAAGGTGTGAATGGCTACTCGATGAGCATCGTGCCCAATCATAGTTAGCAGCCTTTTTCGCATGGCAATGGTGCCTGCTTCAGTGTACGTTAAACAGAGAATATTTTGTGCCGAAGCGTCGGTTTTTACTAAAATCTCAGCAACGCGACTTGCCAATATTTGGGTCTTACCGGTGCCTGGTCCGGCGATAACCATAACGGGGCCTTCAATTTGTGTTACGGCTTGTTTTTGTTCTGGGTTTAGTTGGTCTAAAACGTGGTTTTCTTGCATTGAAATTCAAAAGTAACCCTTACAGTGGGATAGAAGAAGCAGAAATGTTGTGATATTAATGTAAATTGTATGTCATGAAAAAAAATAACACACAGATAATGAGGTAGTTGCGATTTCGTACTATAAATAAACTAAACTTTTCTTGTAACCTTCGATAAAGACATGTGTCTAAAAATATAAGAATCCCTATTTTTGAGGCCCTTATAAAAAAACAAGTAGAACACAAAGTAATAATTTTATGAAAATCACCTTTACTAATTTTAAAGATTCAGCTTATCGCGCTTCCGGTAAGTTGATTATGCTGTTGGCAACAGTTTTAATGGGAAGCAGTGCATTTGCACAAACGTATTGTAATGCGTACCACTATTTCGGTTGCGGTTACAACTCGACAGCGTATAGATACTCCGCAATTGAGGAGGTAACTTTTACGCAAAACGGCAATGTGCTATACAGCAAAAGCCCAGATGGTTGTCAAGACAGAACATCTACAACACGAAACTCATCGTACTATCATACGATTAACACTTCTCCAGGATTTAAATTGTCTTATGGAAGTGAGTTTAGTATTTGGATGAGTGGTCAGAACTACAACTTCTACACGAGTTTTCCTGTAGGCGTTTGGATTGATTTGAACCGTGATGGTGACTTCAATGATGCTGGCGAGTTTTTAGGAAATAAAATAATTCCTGCAGTAGTGAACAGAACACTTAGTGGTACTCCTCCTGCGGCAAAAGAATTTAAGTTTCAAATTCCTTGTGGTGCTAGTGGATCTGGTACTTCAAGAATTCGTCTAAGATCTACGGCTCCTTACAACACAAATGGTTGGACTTCTGGTCAATCATGTATTAATGGTACTGGTAGCTCATACTATGGAGAAACTGAAGACTTTATTGTTACGTTGTCAAACGCAACAACGGTAGCAGCAGGTTTCTTTATGGTTGATACTGCTTATGTTAAGACTAAGGTCAACATGGTAAACAACAACCAAGAAGGTTATACTTACCATGGATGGGACATCGGAGACGATGGTTCTATTGATTACACGACCACAGATGCAACTGAGAAATTTAATTCTACAGGTAAATATTGTGTACGTTTATATTCTGAAAACTGTATTGGAAGAGATTCAATCTTAAAATGTGTTGAAATCGTATCTCCTACTGCACCTCCAGTAGCTGATTTCGTATCAAGCTCCAATGCAATTGAATTGTACAACAGTTTTACATTAACTGATTTATCTACCAATGGTGCTATCTATTGGGAGTGGTTTATGTAC
>Ga0206129_10002417_pt1 | contig 23139 bp, 21 predicted proteins | sample Helgoland_Spring_8_FD_148616 | JGI IMG/M metagenome (GOLD analysis project Ga0206129, IMG submission 148616) | Pelagic subsurface seawater microbial communities from Kabeltonne, Helgoland, North Sea - Helgoland_Spring_Bloom_20160502_2 | ecosystem: Environmental > Aquatic > Marine > Epipelagic ...
TATATGTCTCTTTCTGGAGACGCCATTCTCGTTAATAATTACAATATCTCCCCGGTGGTATTTGATAGGAGGGAGTGTCCATTCTCCTTCAATCGCGGCGGATACATCGGATATATCATCGTGGCCAACAATTCTTACTAGTCCGTTTGCATATGAAACATAATATGTTGCTGCATCCTGATTATATCCACAGATAATCCCGTGTTTTTCTGCACCATCTACGATAACCGTCGCGGTGTCTCCGTTGTTGTATTTCGCAATAGATGTCATCTTGTTAATATATAATAACTATAAGTGTAAATCAATTTTATAATATAATCTGGTTATACGACTTCACCTATCATTAGAGTTGTTAATATTTTCATTAATAAGTGAAAATATTAAAGTTTAGACCTTTTTAAAGAAGCATAGCGCTGCGATTCCTCCCAAGAATTGTGCCACCATATACCCGATAAGATCTTCGGTATTAAGCTTTCCGTGAAGGTGCATCATCGCACTTACCGCAGGGTTAAAGTTGCCTCCGGATATCTTGCCGCCGAAGAATATTGCGGTAGCGAGGGCAACTCCGATGGGGATTGCTTCTCCTTTGGTTAAAATTACGGAGAGAAAAATAAACGTTCCAATAAATTCGACTAAATATTTTCCAAAATTCATTATAATAAAGCGTGAGATATAAAATTGATATAACTATGAATTATACAATAATATATATGCATTATTTCTTTCCAGAAACAAGACACTATTTAAAATGGAATATAGAACCTCACATAATACTTCCTAAAGATTTCTGTCCGGTTAAAGAGAAACTATTTCCCGGAGATGAAATAAACAACGCGGGAAAAGCAGAGAAATCCCCTTATCGAGAAAAACGAAATATCCCGGGCGTTTTGGTTCTCACCGGAAAAACATATGGGACGACTGGTAAGGGAAAAAGCGCAAGAAAGTATTATAAGTGCGTTCCATATGATATCAGATTACCGTGTATTCTTATACCATACGATGATAACCGAAAAACATTCTCTAAGCATACCGTAAATATATTTGTATTATTTACCATTAAGTGTTGGGAAAATAAGCATCCAGAGGGCGTATTGTCGAATGTAATCGGGAAGGTGGACATATCGGAGAACTTTTACGAGTACGAGTTGTATTGTAAAAATTTATTTATATCGATGCGAAGTTTTAATAAGGCCGCAAAAAATAAAACGAATAACATCAATATGGGAGAGCATATTTCGCTATTACTTAACGGAGGAAAATGCTCAAATAGGAAGGACCGACATATATTTAGTATCGACCCAGAGGGGACTGTCGACATAGACGACGCGATGGGTATCACTACAGCGAAGGATGTTATCGGGGAAGAGGTCGTTATAATAAGTATATATATAGCAAACGTCCCGCAAATATTAAGTATATTAAATCTGTGGAGGGAGATGACAGGAAGGGTTTCAACAATTTATCTACCAAACAAGAAGGTTTCTATGCTACCAACCGTGCTGTCTGAGGGGATAATGAGTTTAAAAGAGGGAGAGACGAGGATTGCATTTGCGATGGACATTCATATAAAGAGAAACAGCGTTATAGATGTTGCTTATAGCAATGTAATTATAGATGTTACTAAAAATTATGTATACGATGAGAAGAAGTTACTAGTTAATAAAGATTATAATGATATTCTCTCTACCACAAGAAAAATAATTGACTATTCTAAGACAAACTCCATAGTTTCATATGTGGAAACTGTAGAGGACAGCCATGACATCGTCGCGTATTATATGATGATGATGAATCATATGTGCGGAAAAGAGCTAAAAAAGATGGAGGCAGGTATTTATCGGTCTGTTACTTGCGACCACTCGGAAAGCACCGGAACAAACACTCCCCTCCCAAAAGATCTTAAAAATTTCGTAAATATTTGGAAAAACACACATTCGGAATACACCACATATGGTAATCAGAAGGGTCACGAATTAATTGCAGGTGGTCTAGATGTTTATGCACAAATAACCTCGCCCATCCGTCGGCTCGTGGATGTTATAAATATGTCATATATCCAAATGAATATGGGTCTTCTTGATAGAACGCCGGAGATGGCGGCCGTATTGGAAACGGAAGGACGTATGGACTCGCTAAATATATCTATGCGCAATATCCGCAAGGTTCAGACAAATTGTGCTCTATTGGGATATTGTGGAGATGCATCAACAGATAAGATGGTGGAGGGGTATGTCGTGGGTTATCTAGAACAGGATAAAGAGTATACAATATATATTCCTCTGTTAAAATTAATTACGAGGATAATCTCTGATGGGACGTATGAAATGCACAATAAATACAGATATAGTATACACGTATTTAATGAGGAGAATTCGTTGCATAAAAAGATTAGATTACAGTTTTGTTAACCAAATGTGTTTTCGCCAGAGTAACGTATATATAAATATCCGTCTTCGGAAAGATTTTCGTCGAATGTTTGTCCAACGGTATAGCTTATTGGAACCATTTTGTTATTTATAAACATAAAAATCGCCTGTTCAGCGCTGCACCTGATTTTTTTCCGAATGACATATTGGAATTGCCCCATTGTTAATCCGCGGGGGACTAAAAACTTGTGCTTATCGAGGTCGTCTATATCAGATGTATCACTTTTTCCTACAATAATACAGCATCTGCTCGGGTATTTTTCTAATAATCTGGACGAGTCTGCCTTCCGCGATTCTAAAGAGCATTTTTTAAATTCATCAATATATTTAGACATTTATATATAGATGAAAGATAATTAAGTTTAAATGCTTACCGAATGTATATAGTCGAAAATACCGCGATTGTCTTAAATATAATTAAATATAATTAAATATAATTAAATATAAAGTGAAACATTTGTTGCCACGTATTTCAGGAGAAGAGGAGGTATGGCACGTATTTTTTCAAGTGCAGACACGTTTTTCATCATTTCGCATATCTTTTCTAATTCAGAGACAATATTGCTAATTTTCAAAATACCTTTTATAAAGTCTCCCAACGATACCTGTTTCTCGTGTTTGAGTTTCTGGACGATTTCCTTGCATTTATCCTCGTCATCGGAAGAGCACCACGCGTGAATATATTTCTGCATATCCATATTAAATGTGTAATCTGTCCCCGTCTCCTCCCCTATAAGGTCCAGTTCGCTTTTCATATACGTCTGTAGTAAATCCCCAATATTTTTTGTGCACTCGTCGACGGGGGGGCCAAACCCGACGCAATTGTATGTTTTCAGATCATCTTTAACATTTATATTTGTAAAGCACGATAATACTGTTGCTATTTGAACCGGACTAAAAGTAGAGAAGTAATCCGTATCTACCACGAGCCGCGCCATAACAAGTGGATGTGCCTCCTGGACTTGGCTGGCGATCTTCCCAAGGGTAGTAATGTCGCTTTGTCCATCATTCATCGCGACGAATCCGTGATGCTGGAGAAAATCAGTAACATATGTTGCGTTATTACCGATCCAGCCTTCGACATATGTTTTTTTGCTATTATTATTCACAATAGATGTCTCAACATCCTTGACTGAATTAAACTGTTCAATATCCCGTTCCAAAAATCGATAGTCGTCCTCCATTGAGGATAACTCTCGCAACAGACGCTTGCGTTGTTTATTTGCCGACATTTTTAGTAGTGCCTTTTTTTCAGCAAAAGTTTCCATAACATCAAAGGGTGTTTTTGTAATCTGTTCCAGCGCACTCTTTCTTATTATAAGTTCTTCTTTCATCCTAATATCTTCAGAATCATATACATTAATCTCCGCGAGAATGTCGGTGTTCATTAAACTTGTCTTTGTAAAATCCGTTATATTTTCGATAGACCCGCCCGCCGATAATATATGGAGGGCGAGCTGCAGCGAAATCTTAAATTTAGAGGAGAGTGCTTGAGGCGCACCAGTTAGAATTTGTTTACATTCAGCAGCAGACCCCATATCCACAAGATTACCTAAAATCCATACAAGTCCCTTCGTATCAATCCCCCGTCTGCCAGCCCGCCCGGCCATTTGAGTATATTCGTGTGCATACAGCGGTCTCATCTGGGTTCCGTTAAATTTTTCAAGACTGGTGAAAATAGTTGACTTCGCAGGGACATTAATACCGACAGCAAATGTTTCCGTCGCAAATAACAGTTTAATATAACCTTTGTCGAATAAAAGCTCGACCATTTCGCGCAACACAGATAACATCCCTGCGTGGTGTATCGCAACACCCTTTTGGAGAAGAGAAATAAGTGTAGTGTATTCGGGCAAATGCAAATATTCCTTATAGTTGGCGAGTTTAGAAATAAGGATTTTTTTGCACTCGTCCTCGATTGTAATAGGGACGGTGCTGTCTTCGTCGAATAAACTCTGGGAAATTTCTCCAGCACATAACTCGACGTGTTTTCTAGAAAACACGAAGCATATTGCGGGGAGGTGTCCGTTACGCTTCATATATCCTGAAAGGTCGTTTAGTATAAATTTCCGTTTGATAAAGCATTTCTTTTGGCGTAGATAATCCGACACTTTTTTAACTTTGTGGAAGTTTACCTCGCTAAATTCTCCGCCGGGAGCTTTAACGACAATAGGTTTGTTGCGAATGTCGTTAATTTTCGACTGCATCGGGTCTCCTTTCAGTTTTTTGATAGTAGAGTCATGTGTCGTGATCCACATATAGTGAGTGAGTGGGACTACTCGATGATTTGTAGGAATAAGATAAACCAACTTTTTATGTTCTGTCGATTGGTTTCTTTTTTGATTCTCAATCCACTGGGCAAAAGCCTCTGGTTTATCGATAGTAGCCGAAAGCATAATAAGTTGAATATGTGGCGGCAAAAGCAAAATGGATTGTTCCCACACAGCACCTCTATGCTCGTCGTTAATATAATGAACTTCGTCGAATACTACAGCGCCAAGGTCATTTTCAATATCCATCTCAAACGCGAGAGGGAGCGAGGGAGAATCATCATTTGGTTTAATCGTGTCGATAATCTTTTTATTAAAAAGGGTATTCCGCAGAATTTCGGTGGTCATAATAACCACGTCTGCCTCTGGATTGTCGCAAACATCGCCTGTGATAATCCCGAAAGAAATGTCTGGATATTTGCGCCGAAGTTCGGACAGCTTTGTATTGGAAAGTGCTTTAATCGGTGTTGTATAAATAACCTTTTTCCCCTTTTCGACATAATGCTGAATTGCGAATTCCGCCGGAAGTGTTTTTCCGGACCCGGTGTGTGCGGTAATAAGGATATGTTCTGACTCCACAATTCCTTTGACAGCCCATTTTTGGAAATCGCTGAGTGTAAAATTGGGGAAACGACTAAAGTGAATATCATATTCCGGCTGAACTCCAAAAGATTTATCGCATAGCAATACCATTTACGATGTTAATATTATTACTGTATTGCGTTTATGTGTGTTTGGCGAATGTTTATTATATATAATTTTAATAATTATATAATATATAATGAGTAGAAGACGAGAAACAACTCTATCATATAGCGACGAATACCTCGCTGCCCAACGCGCTGCGGAGATGAGACCCGGACATCCGATGCAGAAACTTCGGACGCGCGACGTCGAAGAAATAATGAGGCAGCACGCACGGATAGGTGAGACCGGTGTCGCTCTTTCACTCGGTAAAGCGGGTAGTCGGCGCAGAACACACAGGTTAAATATGCACAGAAAACCGAAGAAAAAAAGTAGAAATCGAAGAAGGAGCAATCGAAGAAGGAGCAATCGAAGAAGGAGCAATCGAAGAAGGAGCAATCGAAGAAGGAGCAATCGAAGAAGGAGCAATCGAAGAAGGAGCAATCGAAGAAGGAGCAATCGGAGAAGGCAGAAAAAGAAGAAGACCAGATCTAATTAGGTGGTTCGGGTATATCCATTGTAATAGGATTGTCTGTATCGGTTATGCTATCAAATAGGGCTTTCCAGTTTTTACCGAGAACGCGTTTATCAATCCAGAAGTTCTCTCCGTCTTTACGTCCAAGAGACTCAATATTAAAAATATCTTTAGCTTCTTTGTCCAATCCAACGGTATCTGCGCTCTTCCAACAACATCTAGAAGCCGCGCTAATATTTTCGGGCATATTTTCTAGTAGATATAATATAAAATTATTATCAGGTTGTATTTCTCCAATATATGTCCACCCGGGCTCATTTACGTATGTATGTCGAGCTTTCCCAATTTTCCATTTAATAATATCCGTTTTAAGTGAGTTTACATTATATTTGGTAAGGATATTATTATATAATTGATCTTTAGTTAACATTTCACAACCGTCTTCGTCTATTATAATGGGGTCCTCGGAAAACAATATATCTTGATGGTTTTGTTTAATCTCGATTATTGACATTATATATATATATATATAGTATATATATATGCCTATTCCTAAAAATTATAGTGGAAGTGGGAAAAATTGCTGTGTGTATAGCAAGGGTTCTTATCGAACAGCGGGACTCGGGAGAATATTTAACAAAGCGAGACCATCGCCTCTAGATAACAAATATGTGGTTGGGTCGGGTGTAGGGGCACAAAGTATATTTGTGAAAAGAGCGCTGAAGCGGCGTGCGAATAATAAAGCAAATGGGACGGCGTGTTGTGCTCCTGCTCTGGACCTGCCTCTTCTCGGGCGGAACCTTCCTGGGCTACTGCACGTACGATGAGCGAGTACGCTTATTTGTACGCGACGTTGGGCTATATAGATATTTCCACTGCTGGTGGAAAGGAGTTTTTTAAACAAAAACTTCTGGACGCTTTCCCCCACCCCGCCAACCTAACGACCCCTATTATAGTTCTATCAGGAGATTTCAGATATAATGTGGTTGTGAACGCGAGGCCGGTAGGCCAGTATATTTCCACCGAGGGCGGTCTCCCCAGCCCCGGCCTAACCATTGATGAAGCAGACAGTTTTCTGCGTGAAAAAAATCCCCACGCATTACAATATAATTTTGGTTATAACCCACCGGATAGCTTTTTGGTGGCGGCGGCAGGGTGGACAGGTTACTTACTCACTGCTCCACATCTCCCTCTCCACAACCCCTTCGTTGCCGTCCTCATCCCATCAGGTAATATTCTTTTTGTCAGAGAGGGTCTCCCGCTGTACAACCCCGTTTGATTCTGATTCGAATGGCACGAATAAATGAATGAAAAAGTTATTCGTACACTTGTTGGAGTTATATATATTAGTTAATTAAAATATAACAACGAAGGCTTAATTATACTATTCTATGGCGGTTGTAATCGAGGACAAATATATAATTAAGGATAAAATAGGAGAGGGTATGTTTGGAATGATTTTTTTAGCAAAAAATAAGTATACTGAGGAGATTGTGGCGGTAAAGCTAGATGAAAGTATACTATTAAAGAATGAGGCACGAATCTATCGCGTATTGGCGGACATTAAGGGTATTTCTAAATTGCGTAGTTTTGGAAGTATAGATAGATATAACTATATGGTGATAGACCGCTTGGGGAAGTCATTCGAAGATATAAAAGTAGAGAATAGAATCGATATGAAAACGATAATATTGGTCGGGTTACAGATGATACGCCGCATAGAGTCTGTCCATAAACGAAATATCATTCATCGAGATATAAAACCCGAGAATTTTCTAATAGGGCGCGGCGAAGAGAAAAACCTGGTGTATATAATAGATTTTGGACTGTCGAAATTATTTAAAATAAATAACAAGCATATTGCGTGTGAGTCGGGGAGGTCAATTGTGGGAACTCTCCCATTTGTAAGTTTGAATATACACGAAGGCTTTACTCCCAGCCGCAGGGATGATATGGAGTCGATTGGATATACCTTGATATATTTATTTCTTGGCGGATTGCCGTGGGTAAATATAAACACAAATTTATTATGCGAAGGATTAAAATCAGAAAAAGATAAGGAAAGAGTAGATTCAGACATACTAGAAAGAGAGACATATAGATTAAAGAAAACCACAAATTTCTGGGATATAGATGGTTTGTCGGGTGAGCTAATAATATTTATAAAATATTGTAGAGGGTTGCGATTCGACGAGGAACCAGATTACGAATATTTGAAAATGTTATTAACTAATTTATATAAGATGAAAAAATATCCTATAGATAATATATTTTGCTGGGATGTATGATCCCTTTCTGAAAAGGCGTATCCTATTATTATATATATATAAATTGCTTAAAGATGTAATACATAATTGTATTATAAATATGAGCAGCACTAGTGACACAACAACAACGGGACGCGTAAAATGGTTTAACAAATCTGCAGGGTATGGATTTATTACCGCAATGGACGGAGATCATAAGGGAGATGATATTTTCGTTCACCATTCCAATCTAGATGTATCTAAGGACCAGTTTAGATACTTGGTTGAGGGAGAGTATATTAACTTTTCGTGGTCCCCGAGCGGAAATGATAACAGCAAGCACGAGTGGCAGGCGACATCGGTATCCGGGATTTGTGAGGGACCTCTTATGTGCGAGACGCATCACGATTCGCGGAGCGAAATGTCCGAGTCTTCTAATGCGTCAGGGGGCGGTGCTTCGCAACGAAGAGGTCGTCGCGTTGGCGGAGGTCCCAGCTTTACCGACTCGAACGGAAACGAGTATAAGTTGGTTCGGAATAAGTCGTCTCGCGCGCGGGAGGAGGCGGAGGTCGAGCTCTCGGCATAATACAATACAATACAATACAATAAGTGTACAGTTACCTACACTTATTGTAGATATAACAAACAAATAGGTTTAAAGTTTATGTACTAGTTATAGTATAATGTCTAGCGAAAACGATGCTCTAATTGAAGAGGATCCTGATTCAGATAATAAAATAATCAAGGGGCAATTCGCAGATATGCTCACCACATTAGCGATTTTCAGGACACAAATCACCGCATTTCAGCAGCAGATTAGAATGGTAGAGAAGGGAGTTGATAAAAAGCTTCGCCAAGCAGAAAAGTTAAATAAGAAGAGGCGTCGGAGGTCATCAAAACCGTCTGGATTTGCATTACCTTCAAAAATTTCGGAGGAGTTGTGTTCGTTCATGTCGAAAGAGAAGGGCACTCACGTCGCACGGACTGAGGTGACTAGGTATATAATTAGTTATATTAAGGGACAGAAACTGCAAAATCCCGATAACGGACAGATGATTAATCCGGACGACGCTTTAAAGAAGTTATTGGCAGTTGGAGACGACGATAATCTAACTTATTTCAATCTTCAAAAGTTTATGAACCGCCATTTTCATAAAATGTCAAAGGAAACAACGACATAGATAGACCATAAAAGATATTCAAGTTTAAATTTAAACACATAAACTTGAATACAATAGAATGCTTATACTGTTGGATTGTAGGGAGACTAAATTAATAGAAGAATGTAAAATGTTTTTATCTGGAAAGGACGAGTTATCGCATATAAAGATGGAAGTAAGAAATTTGCCTATAGGGGACATTATTATAATGGATGGTACGGATAAAGAACGGATTATTGTAGAGAGAAAATCAGTAAATGACTTAGCGAGTAGTATACGGGATAGTAGATATAAAGAACAAAGTTTTCGTCTGAAAAACTGCGATATACCAAATCACGACATATTCTATGTCATAGAAGGTTCTTACGCTAGTTTAGGACCGAGGTATAATAGAAAAACAATACTGTCGGCAATAACGTCTCTCGCATATTACAAGGGTTTTTCGGTGCATAGAACATTTTCCATAAAGGAAACCGCGGAATGGTTAATGAGATTTGCCGATAAACTATATAGGGAGGGAAAACCGGGTTTTTATAGTAAACCTGCGACAAACGAGACAAATATAAAGGAAGATGTAGGATATAGTTCGGTGTGTAAGCGTGTAAAAAAAGACAACATTACTGTTGATAATATTGGAGAGATAATGTTAATGCAAATACCGGGTGTTAGTTCGAGTGCAGCATCCGCCATATTAAAAGTGCATCACACATTAAATGCCGTGATAAAATCATTAGAGGCAGATCCGAAGGCACTAGATTGCATATATACAACAACAAAAACAGGTAAAGAGCGTAAACTGAATAAATCGGCGGGGGAAAATATATGTAAATTTTTAATATCGCAATAAAACACCACACTTTAGTGGATATTTAGAGTTATTATAGTATAAATATAATATTTAATTTAAATATTATATATATAATGGAAAACTTTGCAAAGTATGCTTTAATTTGTGTATCGATAATCTATGTGTTGTATATAGTAAAAAAAAGATTTAGTCCAAACCCCGATTTGAGGGATGTAAATGGTGCAATACTTGAGGGATTAGAGAGTAAGAGATCAAAAGAAGACGGTGGAGGTGTATCAGATAATGGTGCGCCGATTTCTGGGAAAGCAGACATAATTAAAGGGCATACTGAAAAACAAAATGTGAATTTTAAAGACCATAGAAAACACCACGAAGAGATAATCACAAACTTATATGATAATGTGCAGGGGATGATTCACAAGATGACGGCACAGCACTCAACTTCTATTGCTAGGGATCCGATGTCTCACGAGTCGCAAGAGAAAATGAGATATATGAATACTTTGCACGATTTTGGAAATAAAACGCTGGAGGGGAGTATGCAGGACCTGGATAAAAAATAAGAGGTGGATTATAAATCATTTATTGCTTGAACCCCACCTATCTTTTATTGCTTGAACCCCACCTATCTTTTATTGCTACAGCGGCGGCGGCTCTACCTTCCATTTCAACATCTTCGCCAATAATACCGCTTTTAAATTCCAACACGTTAGAATCTTTATAGTGCCCGGTATTAATTAATCCCTGCGTATGCTCCCTTCCTCCCCAGTTTGGGTCCATAGGATTTGGGCTGATTTTAGATGAGTCGTGATACATTTTATCCAGTGGCGTTTCCACGCCAATATACATATTTTCTGAATCAAATGAAGGATACATATCAGCGTTATAAGGACCGTCGTTCCTCGCAGCATCTATTAATTTAGTAAAATCCCTCTTATTTTCATCTGTCGATTGGACCATTCTCTCTTTATTTAGGCCACCTTGTAGGTCTGTTGGACTCGGGTGAACATTATATGTTTGATGTCCCTGCGTATCGTAGCTTTCGCGGATATATAGAACGGGACAATTAATATTTTGACTGCGCTGCCAATCCAAAAATTCAATATAATCTTCTAGGCTCTTAAATGTAACAGGATTTATTCCGGGTACTGGTGCGGCCTTTGTATTATGTAGGTAAAACGTATTACCCTCTTGGACCAATACGTCTGGGCAGTTATATTTAGTACTCCCTTTAGTAACATTTACAATATCGGATTTAAACGCTTCGGTTGGAACTGTGTTAAATATATAGTATATTCCCAGCATAAAGATGAAAAAAGATATTACTGTTTTATACATATATAGTCAAATTAGATAAAATTATATATTATGATGTATTAATTGTCTAAATATATAGTAATGAGGCACCACGATTTTGATGAGAATGCAACGCGTGAAGATTATTTAACCGCCGCAGCTGGAGGTGCGATGGCGCTAATACATTCCCCACATTGCCAACATTGTAAGGCTATGATCAATCCGTGGAACGACATTATAGAGGATATTCCTAAATTTAAAGACGATTTTTCAGATGATACTAGTCTTATACGGTTGCACTCTGGAGCAATTGAGAATATATGTGATGGGGATGAAGGTAAATGGCTTGCGGAAGAGTTTTCTAAAAAAGTAACTGGTGTTCCGACAATTGTTATAATCCATCCCGGAGGAAAATTAGGCGAAGTATTTAATGGTGAAAGAAAAAAGAACGAGATTGTCGATTTTTTTAAAAAGAAATTAAAAAAAAAAGAGACACCGATGAAAGCCACGTTAGAGTTTAAATCACCCGGAAGCCATATGGCACGCGGAAGCCATATGGCACGCGGAAGCCATCGGGCACACGGAAGCCATAGGGCACGCGGAAGCCATCGGGCACACGGAAGCCATCGGGCACACGGAAGCCGCCGGCCAGCTCGCGCAAGCCGTTGTCCTCACAGCGGAAATAAAATACAAAAACACGGGGTTTTGAGATTAATCGGTGGGACATCTCGTCGACACAGGAGCAAGCATAAGCGGAGCAAGCATAAGCGGAGCAAGCATAGGCGGAGCAAGCATAAGCGGAGCAAGCATAAGCGGAGCAGGGAGTAATGAACGTCTCAAATAAAAAAGCGAAAATATTTAAATAATAATATATTTAAATATTTATTTCATACAAAAGTATCCTCCAATTACAACCATTATAAGTCCAATTAGTTTATCCGTTGTAAACTTTTAGGGATAGTATAGCCATATATTTGTTACGGGTATTGAAATAATAAAGCTGCTGATTCGCATTGTGTAACCCCGTGAAATTTAAGAAACATTAATCCTAAATAAACTGTCACCAATATCAAACACACATAGCGTGTAAAAACAATGCTATAGATTTTTTACTATTGTAGAGTCTTGAGTATATTGGTATATTGGTATTACCAATAGAGAGAATAATATGGCTAAAGTTTCAATAAACAATATAATAATAATGTTATATTTTTTTGCAAATTTCTTTTCAAGTGTGTTGTTATACCATCCAATAAATGCCACAATAAACAAATATATATATATATATATAGCCACATCTTGCTTTTCAAAATATCCATTCTAAACCATATAATAACAATAACAATAATAACATAATAATTCGTAAAAATTTATGAATTTCCGCAATATTCACACCACTCACAATCAGAATTTATTCTACAGCTGCTTCGAACAAGCCCATCATCCAAACTATGGGTGTCACACAACCACCCGCTTCCGGCATCGCGACCCGAATTAAATTTGCACCCTTTTGGGCAATGTGGTTTTGGCGGAGGGGCAAAAGACCCATCTACTCTCGACCGCATCCATTTTTTATAATTTTCTGAGTTAGAATGCTCCCCCTTACACAGTTCCGTGTATGATGGTGGGGGTGGAAGTTTCCTTTTATAATTTGCGTTAATGTGCTTTGCTCCCAAACCTAAGGTTTTATTCACTAAACGTTGAATATCCTGCATCCCCTCCGTTATAGAATCTTTCTTTACCATATATTGCATTAGTATTGCGAACACCAGAAGTATCGCGAGTCCCGCCAGAACCGATAATCTATTAAACGCAACTAATTTATTTTTTGAAAAGACGGAAGCATATTTCATAAAATAAGTGTAGAAAATTATATAGGAAAAATTGAAGAGTTAATAATAGAGTAGATAATGGTAAAAATAATGAAAATCAAGCCTATGCACTCTTTCCGCCTCCTAAGTTTTAATACTTATGACGAAGCGGTAAAGAGCGAGGGAGATGATAAAAGTAATCAGAAAAAGTTTGCAATTCAAATGTTTGGAATAAACGAAAAGGGTGAGACGGCCTCTATCTGCGTAACAGACTTCACTCCCTACTTTTATATTAAAGTAGAGGGTGAGTGGGACGACTGCAAGATGATGATATTCGTATCGCAAATCAACGACGACCTTGGGAAATACTACGATAATAGTATAGTGAAAGCATCATACGTAAACAAGAAGAAATTGTATGGCTTCGACGGCGGAAAAGAGCACACATTTATTCTTATTAAATTCACGAGCGAGGCGGCGATGCGAAAGGCAAAAAATCTGTGGTATACAACAACTATTACAAATCGCGTGTATAATAAGGTTCTAAATCCAGACGGTTATCTGTGTAGGGAATGCTCTACCCAAACATATATTTACGAAGCACAGATTCCTCCACTTCTTCGTATGTTTCATATAAAAGATATTAGTCCGTCTGGTTGGATTGGTTTGCCGACAAAACTGACTACAAAAATTCCTAAAAAATTCAGCAAAACGAGTTGCACCCACGAGTTCTCGATTCATTACAAACATATCGTATCTCAGCCTGACAAAGAAACGGTCGTTCCATACAAGATATGCAGTTTTGATATTGAGGCGAGCAGTAGTCACGGCGACTTTCCTCTGGCGAAGAAGGATTACAAAAAACTGGCGACTAATATTGTAGATGTGTGGAAGGAACATACGAAAGAATATGACATCGATAATACGCAGGGGAAACTTTTGCTGAAACAAATACTCAAGACGGCATTTCAGTTAAAGGCCGACACAGTTGATAACGTGGATATCATATACCCCAAATATCCTATTGATGAGAATATGTTTGTCACTGCGTTCGAGAGCTGGTTTGATACCGATACTTCCAGATATGATGGAAACGCTGATGGCGCCGACGACAGCGAATGCGAAGATATATCCCAAGACATCGAAGCAAATGCAGGAGAAGAGGGAAGGAATAACAATGAGGTGGAGGCAGACCAATGCAATTATTGGTATAAAAAGAAGAAGAAATATAATCGTTGTTCAATCAGCGGAAATGTAGTGGATATGTTAAATAATCCAAAGATATGCCGCGATATTAAGATTACCGTAATAAATAAGTCGCTGAACGACGGTGAATGCTTATTTCCCCCAATCGAGGGAGATAAGGTAACATTTATCGGCTCTACATTCTGGAAGTATACTGAATCAGCACCATATCTGAATCACTGTGCTGTTCTTGATACGTGTAGTGATCTGCCGTCTATTAATAATACTGTAATCGATTCTTACAAAACAGAGAAGGAAGTTCTCGTCGCGTGGCAGCGATTGATTCAGGAGGAAGACCCTGATATTGTCATCGGGTATAACATATTTGGTTTTGATTATCCGTTTATGTATCAGCGGGCAAAAGAGCTGAATTGTGTGGATTTGTTTATCGAGTTATCGAGGATCAAAGGCGAGCGTTGTCTTAAAAAAGACTGGAAAACAAAGAAGGAGGGGCTCGAGGAAAACACGATTTATATCGCGAGTGGCCAGCACGACCTTAAATATATTAAAATGAATGGGCGGCTACAAGTCGACCTATATAATTATATTAGACGAGATTATCAGCTTATGATGTATAAGCTGGATTATGTATCTGGGTATTTTATCGGTGACCAAGTGAAAAAGATTGAACACATCGACGACATCACGAAGATTTATAGTAAGAACCTTTCTGGGTTGGAGAACCACAGCTTTGTTAACTTCGAGGAGGCTGCTCACTCGGTTGACCAATATAAAGACGGAAAAAAGTTTGAAGTATTCGATATTAATTACGCGGAGGGGACATTCTGTATTAATGGGACGGAAACACCCGATACCAAGACAAAGCGCGTCAGGTGGGGAATGGCGAAAGACGATGTCACTCCGCAAGATATTTTCCGAATGACAAACGAAGGACCTGATGAGCGGGCAATTATTGCAAAATATTGCATTCAGGATTGCAACTTGGTTCATCATTTGTTGCGTAAAATCGACGTCATCACTGGTTTTATTGAGATGTCCCGACTTTGCAGTGTTCCGTTGAATTTCCTTGTGATGCGTGGGCAGGGGATCAAGCTAACTAGTTATATTGCTAAAAAATGCCGTGAGAAAAACACGCTTATGCCTGTTATCGAGAAGGGCAGCAACAATGAGGCATATGAAGGTGCGATTGTATTGCCTCCAAAGTGCGATTTGTATCTCGAAGACCCGGTCGCGTGCGTGGATTATAGTTCCCTTTATCCGTCGTCGATGATTAGCGAGAACATCTCGCACGACAGTAAGGTAATGACAAAAGAATATGACTTGAGTGGAAATCTAGTAAAAGAAACGGGCGAACGCAATGAAGCTGGCGAATATATCTATGATAATCTACCAAATTATAAGTATGTAGATATTGAATACGACACATACACGTGGCGGAAGAAAAGCTCGCTGCCGGGCAGTGCGGTGGAGAAAGTTCACATTGGAAAGAAGTTGTGTAGATACGCGCAATTTCCGGAAGGGAAGGGCATTATGCCGTCTATTCTCGAAGAGCTTCTTAAGGCGAGAAAAGATACAAGGCGGCTTATTCCCGGCGAGAAAGACGATTTCAAAAAGAACATTTTGGATAAGCGACAGTTAAGCATTAAAGTAACTGCTAACTCGATGTATGGTCAGACGGGCGCGAAGACCAGCACATTTTATGAGATGGATTGTGCAGCATCGACCACGGCAATCGGCAGGAAGTTGCTCACATACGCACGGCGCGTTATTGAAGAGGCGTATCATAATCTGGAAGTTGAGACAAAAGATTATGGTAGAATTATGGTGAATGCGGAGTATGTATATGGCGATACAGACTCGGTATTCTTCAAGTTTAATCCGACTGAGTTGGATGGGACGAAAATCATCGGACAAAAGGCGTTGGAGATTACGATCGAGCTTTCTCAGCTGGCGGGAGCTCTCGCAACTAAATTCCTGAAGAATCCCCACGATTTGGAATATGAAAAGACGTTTATGCCGTTCTGCTTGCTTTCCAAGAAGCGATATGTGGGTATGTTATATGAGCACGACCCGCATAAGTGTAAGCGTAAATCAATGGGGATTGTATTGAAGCGCAGGGACAACGCTCCTATCGTGAAGGACATCTATGGCGGAATTATTGATATTTTGATGAAAGATAAAAATGTGGAGTCGGCGGCGAAGTTTCTAAAAGATTGTTTGCAGAAAATTGTGGATGGCAATGTGGAGATGGATAAGCTAGTGATTACAAAATCTCTGCGTTCGGGTTATAAAAACCCTGACCAGATTGCGCATAAAGTTCTAGCTGACAGGATTGGTAAGCGGGACCCGGGGAGTAAGCCCAGCGTGGGGGACCGTGTTGCATATGTATATATTAAGAATAAGAATAAGAAGGCACTTCAAGGCGAAAGAATTGAAGTTCCGGCGTATATTCTAGAGAAAAAACTCGAAATTAATTATTCGTTTTATATCACAAACCAGATTATGAAACCAGTCCAGCAGGTATTTGCTCTAGTGTTGGAGCAATTGGCGGATTTTAAGAAGCGAAAGGGACATACGTTGCGTAAATGGAAGAAGGAGCTGGAGACCCTTCGTCGACTACATCCTGACCCGGAAACATATAAAAAGCAGGAGGATGCGGTTCGCAATAAGGAGGTGAAGGCGATGCTTTTTGAAAAATATTTGCAACAAACAATGCGGGATGGGAGTCAGAGTATAATGAGCTTCTTCGGCCAATAAGAGATATTGCATTTAGTAAGCCGAACTCGAATAAATCTTGTTTTCAATAAGGAACGCAACGCCCATTCCGCTCCCAAAACCGAAGCCATATAATATTTTTTGCCCAAATACTTTAAATGTTTGAAGCATTATATATATATTAATATTTTAACCGAATCTATTTAGAAATATAATTAAGTATTGCATTATATGGGTTTCCTAAGGTTTATTGTCGCAGCATTATTCGGTATTACGCACATTTATTCGCAGGACATCCCGGTGTATATTGCATTACGACAGCAAAACATTCCTATGCTGGAAGATAAATTGCGACAGATTAGTGATCCGGTGTCGGCTGAATATGGAAAATATCTCTGTGCGCCACAAATCCATTCTATCGTTGACCCGCCGCATCACGAACAGCGCGCGGTTCTCACTTGGCTGAGTGATAACAATATAAAAGACACGGAGAATCACGGAGATGCGATAAGGTTTTCGGCATCATATCCCAAACTGGCGCACGTGTTTAAAATCCCCGAGGGGGGAATATCTAAAAATAAATTATTGAATTATTCTATTCCTCCGGAACTTTCGCCAATAATCGAATTTGTTGAAATGGAAATTAAACGGAATCCTCTCAATAAAAATAGTCAGTATATTTCTCGCAATCGCCCCGTTTCTAATGGAGATACGGATGAGCGTTTTTTCGGGAGAGAACCACTTATGTATATGTATAATGTTTCCACCGAAAGCGTATCACGCTCGGTAATAGGTGTTCTTGCCGAGTTTCAAGGTAATGGCGGATTCTTGCCGGCAGATTTAACGATGCATCAGGCATCTAATAATCAGTCGGAAAATGATGTCGTCAAAATTGTTGGCGGTAATGTCGGAATAGATATTGAGAGCGTGCTGGATGTTCAAATGATGTCTCAGGCGGGAAACGGAATGGAGATGTGGTTTTGGGATACGCCATATTGGCTGTTTTCTTTTGCTGTAGATTATTTTAATTCTCAAAATATAGGGAATATTATATCTATGTCGTGGGGTTGGGCGGAAGATAGTCAGTGCGATATCATAGATTGTTCGGGTGGATTAACTTCAGAAAAATATGTAGAGAGAGTCAACACCGAGTTTTTAAAGCTGGCTCTTAGGGGAGTCACTATTGTGGTATCATCGGGAGATGCAGGTGCACCCGGGCGTACCAACGAACAATGTGGATATGGTAGACCGATGAATCCGGTATTTCCCGGTTCAAGTCCATATATCACGAGCGTTGGAGCAACATATGTCCCTTATAAAAATGCGACAAAAAATGCGACAACGCCTCTTTGTCGTGATTTTGGGTGTATTGTAGGCACCGATGAACGTTCTATTAGCTTTGAGCACGTGGACTGGACTGCTGGGGGAGGATTTGACCTATATCTTAACGAGACTCCTTGGTGGCAAGCAGATGTAGTGCGTAGCTATTTGGAGTCGGGAGTAACACTGCCATCTAAATCATTATATAATAGTAATGGGAGGGCTTATCCTGATCTTACTGCGATCGGACACAACTGTCCAATTTACGTGCAAGATGAAATGCAGGGAGTAGACGGCACGAGTTGTTCAGCACCAGTAACAGGAGGTTTATTGGGACTGGTTTCAAATCATTTATGGAATCGTTATCATATTAAACTAGGATTTGCTAATCCGCTACTCTACTATATACAGGCAAATTGCGAGGATTGTTTTCGCGATGTTACCGTTGGGCACAACTGGTGCACCGAACAGCAATGCTGCGATAACGCAACCAATTTTGGATTCACCGCAACAAAGGGGTATGACCCTGTAAGTGGTCTAGGCTCTTTGAACGTGGGTAAGATTGTAGATTTTATAGACGAGATGCTTTAATATTTGGTTCTCTTTTCTAAGTTTTCATCATAGATTTATTCATAAAATATATCCACATATATTATATGTCTCTCTGTAAATATAAGGATATCTTTGGAAAGCCTGGAAAGGGTGCGCACGCCTACCGTATTTTTAACATAGCAATAGTTGATGTTATATTTACATTATTGGGTGCCTATGCAGTGATAAAGTATTTTAATACTTCGCCCGGATGGACAATATTCGGGGCTTTTTTATTAGGAGTAATCGCGCACAAAATTTTTTGCGTAAAAACGACACTGAACTCGTTGATTTTTAAATATATTAAATTATAATAATATTAAACATAATATTATTATGAATATTAATGGCATTGAACATACTAAATGTAAATATACCATCTGTTGAAGATAATATTTGTATTATATGCCACGACCAGTTAGATACAGCTCAAACATATAAATTACCCGAATGCAACCATACATATCACACCCACTGTATTGTGACGTGGTTTAGACATAGAGGGTCTTACGATTACGATGAGTATGGACGTAAGGTTGAAGTAGATGGAAAGTGTCCCCATTGCGGAAATAACGGAATAAATAATGTCGGTAAGTCAGAACCAAAATCTTATGGTTGTGTTCGGCGGCGATGCTACTTAAGCCCAACGGAACACGCTAGATTTAAAACAATAAAAAGGGAGAGGAAAAAACACGGGGAGTCACCCATTCTTAATAAGCTATTTGATAAGTTAGATGTAATGGAAAAAAAACTGAAAGATGCTACTTTATCCGACTCACTTTTTAAAAAAAAAATAACGACAGACGCCGTTAATTATAGTGAAACGAAAAAGATAATTAGACAAAATAGGAATAAATTGTGGGGTGCGAGGAGGAACGTGGGTCGTATAAGAAAAGAGATTTCGGCCTTTCCTATTGTTCCTTTAATTATACCAATTCCTATAGATATTAATTAATATTTACTCGATCGCGTACCCACCTAGTCGTGCTGCAATAGACGTCCCAATAACAATCCACATAGTGGTGATTGTATCTGCACCCCGGATAATACACCAACGGAGGGCGGTGCAGTGGGGACTTAGGACGAGCAAAGGTGTAGCGAGAAATCCAATAAATGTATATGGTGTGCAATACGCTGCGTATAGGTGGGCCGAGGTGTAATGAATAATCATCCAAATAATATAAATACCGATAATGTTCCACACCGCGCCAACATATGGCCTGCATTTCATAGCGCAATCACGAAAGTTCATAATATATTGCAATAATTATAGGGGATTAAAGTCTTTCAATTTTTTTATTAATCAACATCGCTTCCGACAGATTAATCGGATAGGGAATCTGTAAAGTTCTCTAATATATTATCCGAACGGGTAATAGGTCCAAATATAGGCGCAGCAGATGCAGGCGCAGCAGATGCAGGCGCAGCAGATGCAGGCGCAGCAGATGCAGGCGCAGCAGCAGGAGCAGCAGCAGGAGCAGCAGGAGCAGCAACAGGAGCGGGAGCGAGAGTGGCGGGAAGAAGAAGAGAAGCGGGAACACGAGCGCGAAGAGCAGCAGGAGCAGCAGGAGCAGCAGCAGGAGCAGCAGGAGCAGCAGCAGAAGCAGCAGGAGCAGCAGCAGGAGCAGCAGGAGCAGGAGCAGCAGGAGCAGGAGCAGGCACTTGTGCGCTTGTCCGAGTATTTATTAGTAAGTCTTGTCCAATATCGTTATTACCTTCTGGCGAATACCTATATTGAATCGAAATATTTTCGGACGCGCCTGTTTGGTTATTTTCAAAATAATTCGCAAATTCGGTATTTATAATATTAACCAGATTATTCATAGTAGTCTGATTCATAGATGCGTCTTGTGCGCTATTCTGTGGTGCGCTATTCTGTGGTGCGCTATTCTGTGAAATATCAGTTGTATTTGAACTGCAGTCTCTAATATCAAACCTACATACGGGGCATCGAACACTTCTACTAAACCACTCGCGTAAGTTGCGAGGCGTAAAGATGTGCCCACAGTGATTAATTTGCATAACAATATCACTTGGGTCAATTGTGTCGTGGCTTATAGGACACGTGTTATTTATGGGGTCGGCTATACTAGAGAACATAACTTCTCTTGTCGCATTTGTTATTTGTTGTTCAGTAGGAATAATAGAAACCGGTGCATAAAAATCAAATTGAATGATATTATTATCTAGATCACCCCCCGGCTGCACGAAATTTCTAAATATATCCGTTATTCTATTCCCAAGATGGTGTGCTACTCCTATGGAGGTTGGGTTGGGTGTTTGATAACCAAATCCTGGTCTTGTTCGACGGGGAGGGGGGATATTTCTTCCGGGAATTATGTTTCTCGGTACATCTGTAAAATTTACAGACGGAGGACTGCGATAATTTCTATATGTGTCGTCTACACGGCTTCTCATAGTTTCGACGTCTAAATTATTCATAGACTCCCCTCGATGAAGGCGTGGGTTCCGAAGAATCGACCCCATGTTTCTTTCCTGGTCAGCCATTATGGAAAGCATATTATCCATAATATTTCTCGACGAGCGAATATTCTCTAAATAACTAGTGGACGTGTTGTTAAAAATATTTCGGCGCTGACGGAGACTATCTCGTAGTGATCGTGTTGTTCCGTTATCCATATTTATAATAATAAAAGATGTTTAAATAGAATAAAACAGTTTATACTATAAATATATGAGTTTGTGTGTGGAATCATCGCACAAAAAATATAGCGGAAAGGGATTAACAGGATTAGCTAATGTCGGAAATTCGTGCTATTTAAATGCGTGTATGCAAATATTATCACACACATATGAGCTTAGCGATTTTTTAAACGAAGATACTTATAAAAAACGTATAAACAAAGTATCCGACTCGGTATTGCTAATAGAATGGGATAAGTTACGGAAGATGATGTGGTCGAATAATTGTACGATTGCTCCGTGGGGATTTGTTAAAAGCGTTCAGAAAATTGCTCGACTTAAAGATTTAGAATTATTCACAGGTAACTCGCAAAACGATATCCAGGAGTATTTATTTCTTATTTTAGATTGCTTTCATAACGCAATTAGGAGGGAGGTAAACATGGAAATAACGGGGAATGTAGTAAACTCCGCAGATAAGATTGCCATTTCTTGTTATAATATGATGAAGAATATGTATAAGAATGACTATTCAGAAATACTAAATATATTTTACGGAATTCACGTGTCAGAGATAACATCTATAAATGGGGGAGAACAGCTCGGAATGACCCCCGAACCCTTCTCGGTATTAAGCCTTTCCGTTCCGGACAAGGAGTGTCCTACGATATTTGATTGTTTCGACGAATATTGTAAAAAAGAAAAACTGTGTGGAGAGAATGCTTGGCATAATGATAAAACAAATAAGTATGAAGATGCGATGCGCGGTATCACATTTTGGAACTTGCCAAACGTATTTATTATCGACATAAAAAGATGGTCGCCTTCTGGTCGCAAGATAAATAAAAAAATCCACTCTCCGCTAACTGACATTGACTTATCTAAATATGTAAGCGGATATGAAAAAGAAAAGTGTATATATGACTTGTATGGTGTGTGCAATCATATGGGCGGCAGTGGAGGAGGTCATTATACTGCATATATTAAAAACGCAAACGACAATTGGTATGAATTTAACGATACTAATGTGAATATTATAAATCGTGCGAAGGTAGTTAGTGAGAACTCTTATTGTTTCTTCCTTCGTAAAAAAAAATAACTAAACATATATAATGGACGTTAACTTAAATTCTGCAACGGGAATACCCTATATAAAGTCACCATTTAGATTTGGAGGAAATGAAACTGCGTTGATCGTTTTAGTTTTTGTAGTGGTAGTATTTTACGTAATGTTTTCATCTTTAGGAGGTTCTGGAGGGCAAGTATCTGGCCCGCAAACATCCGAAAAAAATGCTTTAGAAATACTATTATGGGTCGTGTTTATTGTATTGATATTATTTAATGGGTTTGCGTATTTCTTTAACATCGATATTACCACCAGTTTGCAGGATTTGTTTACAAAAACGCCGGAAATAGATATATTAGTAAATCATGATAGTATAATTGGGGAGGGTAATTCGAGAGGTTCTGGTGGCGGTTCTGGTGGCG
>Ga0206129_10002421_pt1 | contig 23125 bp, 34 predicted proteins | sample Helgoland_Spring_8_FD_148616 | JGI IMG/M metagenome (GOLD analysis project Ga0206129, IMG submission 148616) | Pelagic subsurface seawater microbial communities from Kabeltonne, Helgoland, North Sea - Helgoland_Spring_Bloom_20160502_2 | ecosystem: Environmental > Aquatic > Marine > Epipelagic ...
ATACGCCTAAATTAGCTTTGTTTTTTGAAAATAAAAGACTTTGCACGATTTGTTCAACTTCAAATGTAATAGAAGAATAATTATGGAATATACAAACAGATACGGAGACGTTTACACATTCACCAAACAAGAAGATGGTAGTGTCCTTTGGGAAGGTGATTTCAAGCATGCTCGCTTTGGTTGGCCTAACAACTACAAGAGAGCTTATCAACAGTATTGTAAGGATGTAGGTTCTGGAGGAGGTCATCCAATGCACATTCAAGATTTTAAAGAGCAAGTACATGAAATGGTTTATGAGAATGATGAGTACGTAGGACCAGGACCTATTTGCGCACAATACGGACAATTAGTAACTTCAGATACTAATGTTATTGATATGGTCGATCCAAGTGGAGGTCCTTACCTCAACACTCATACAAACCTATATGAACGCTTTGGTGATGATGAGTTAAAAGGTCTTTGCATCAGCAGCTTTGAACCAATTGAGACAGGCTATAAGATTCATACTTACGGAGAGTTTGACCATTTAGCAGATAATGAAACAATTGGTGGATTAACAGTATAACTATTATGTGTATATCAGCAGCAATTTTCGAATACGAAACAGATGAAAACAATAAAAACAGTATCTAAGTTTCTACTCATGTTATTTTTATTATCTATAGTAGTAAATGAACTTAATAATGTTATTACGGAAAAAGTTGATGTTTTACAAAAAGTACCACATGTAATTAATATTCCATCGGATGAAACGTTTGATATTGACCCTAAAATTGATTTGAGCGATACCATGGTATTCTACAATTAATGAAACCTTTAACACCAAAGAGAAATGAAACGAGGGAGTGGTGTGTGAAGCTGTAGTTGTTGATGGTGCTAAAGGATGAAAAAGGGTTAGTAGTAATCCGAGTACAAGCAAACCAACAATCAGTAACCCCGAAAGACCCGAAGCCACTCCTTCATTTCATAATAAACCTATTGAAGAGGGTTACAAAATCATTACATACGGTAAGTATGACCACTTAGCAGATAGTGAAACAATTGGTGAATTAACCGTATAACTATTAAATAAAATTAAATAAATTATGGCAACTTTTAAAGTATTAGAAGAAGCGTACGAAAGAGACTCATCTATTTTGTACCAAGGTAAAGTAGAATTTGAAGGTCAAGAAGTAATGTATCGTTACTACGAAGACAACAACGGTCAAGAATCATTTGTATTTGTAGAAGGTGAAGGTTGGGTAACAGAACATCCATTCCTTCCGGTTCTTAATGCAACCGTTTCAGAGTGGGGTTCACCTTATGAATTCGGTTCAGTTAATGAAGAATGTGATATCGATGACGAACTAGTAGAAGATTACATGTAATGTCTATCTGGAATCCAAATGATTATCAAGGGCGCTCTCGACGTCAAGTCGAGGGTGCTCATAAAATTAATAATTGGCTCATCACAATATTAGTTGCGATGCTTGCCGCAATCTTTATATTCACATGATGTGGCAAATCAAACTTTTCTTACGTAGACTCTTGCGATTTATTGAATGGCTTCCGGTCATTTGGAAAGGTGATGATTATGATTACAAGTACAGCATCGATGTTTTCAGGTATCAACTAGAACGCACTGCAAAGTACATTAAAAGCAATGGCCACCTTGAAAATGGCGAACTAGTTGTTTTGCAAATCAGAACAGCAATAGACTTGATTGATAATACTTATGGTGGTGGTTATCAAGATGAAGCCGAACAGCAGTTTACAAGGCAGTACGGTGAATGTGATGTTGTCTTTAGTGAATTCGATGATGATAATTTTGAAATCGGGTTTAAGTGGGAATCTGCACAAGATTTCGACCATAACGAAGAGATTAACGACCTACACACAGCACATATGGTCGCCGCGTACAATAAAACGCAACGAGACAAAGAAGTGCTTTGGAAATATATTAACAAACACATAGATACATGGTGGGATTAATGAATGTTGCGGTTATAGCACTATTAGTGTTTACAGCCGCGTCAACAATAGTACAGATTGGTCTTTTAGTTTACCTAATTAAGAACCGAAATAAAGCAAAAGCAGAATAAACATTCTGCTTTTTTTACATATAATAATAAACTATAAATTTTAAATAAATGAATACAAAATTAATAGAAATGTTAAAGGCGAGTGCAGAGGCAGATAGAGCAAAGGCACTTTTAACACTAGACCTGTTAGGTAACCAAGCTGCAGGTATTGGTGACCATTCAACTAAAGATTTTTACGATAACGCAGAAGAAGCTTTGACAATGTTGGTTGATGCAGATGATCGTTTATCAGCACTTGAAAGATATTTCGCATAATGAAAGTACCTTCGAATAAAAAGTTTTTGCACGAGTATCTGAACGCATTTGCACCAGTAGCTCAAGAAACTGAAGGCCAAAAAATTTGGTCTGATTATGTAACTCCATTTGTAGATGATATGTATATGGACGCATATGGAACTTCATATGGCGTGCGTTATTCAGCTGGCTCTGGTTATGGTAAAGATACACCAAAGGTTGTAATTGAAGCACATTGTGATGAGATTGCATGGATTATTACACATATTGAATCAGATGGTTACATTCGAGTAATGCGTCATGGTGGCTCAGATAATATGATTGCACCTTCAATGACTGTAATGGTTCATAACGATAAAGGTGAGAAGATTCCAGGTGTATTCGGTTGGCCAGCAATTCACACAAGAAAAGCTGCTGCTGAAAAGGGCTATGAATACCATGAGTTATGGGTTGATGTGGGCGCTGATTCAAAAGAAGCTGTAGAAGCTATGGGTATTTTTGCAGGGAACCTAATCACGTTTGATGACAAACTTAAAGAAATGGGAGACTATTACGTAGGGCGTTCACTAGACAATAAGATTGGTGGATACATCATTGCAGAAGCTGCACGTAAGCTTTTTGAAGAAGGTGTAAAGTTACCTTTCGATTTATATGTTGTGAATTCAGTACAGGAAGAGGTTGGTTTATACGGTGCAAAAATGATTGCAAAGCGTTTGAATGCTGACATTGCACTTGTACACGATGTTTGCCATAACACAAATCACCCTAAAATGAACAAAGCCAAAGATGGTGATGTTAATGGCGGAATGGGACCAGCTCTTGAATACACTGCACAGAATCATCGCAAGATTATTCAAAAGTTTATTGATGTAGCAAAAGTCAATGACATTCCCTATCAGCGTCATGTGGGTTCATATGGTAATGATACGATGGCATTCTTCCTAGAGAATACACCTACAGCAATCGCGGCAACACCTTTAAAGTATATGCACTCTACCGTGGAAATGGCACATAAAGATGATGTCAATAATTGTATTGAATTATTTGTAGAAACACTTAAGTCAATTACACCAGAATTTATTAACGAAGTACACAATAGATAATATAAAATATACGTTATGTTAAAAAAACCTGAAGTAATAAACGCAATTGAATGTGCTGGGTGTAATGTCCCAAAGGGTTGGGGTCATGAAATTGTTTTCGTAAATAATGAATTGTATTGTGGAAAGTTATTAGTTTTTAAGACAAATGCTAAATTTTCGATGCATTATCATTTAATTAAAGATGAAACATGGTATGTTGAAAGTGGTAAATTTTTATACCGTTGGATTGATACTAGTAATGCTGAGGTTAATGAAGTAATTTTAAAAGTTGGTGATACTGTTAGACAACTTCCAGGTCAACCGCATCAATTAGAGTGTTTAGAAGAGGGTACTATTTTTGAAGTATCAACACAACATTTTGATCATGACTCTTATAGAGTTTGGAGGGGTGATTCTCAAAAATAATTAATATGAAGATTTGGGTTAATGGTACATTTGACGTAATTCATAGAGGTCATATTGAATTACTTACAGCTGCGTCTGAATATGGCGAGCTTATAGTCGGTATTGATACCGATGAAAGAGTTAGGCAATTAAAGGGTTCAAGTAGACCATTACATTCTTTGCAAGACAGGTCATATATTATTTCAAAGATTAAAGGTGTTTCAAAAGTTGTTAGCTTTGCGACAGATCAAGAATTAATAAATCATATAAAAGATATCCAACCCGATTACATGATGGTGGGTTCAGATTATATTGATAAAAATGTTATAGGCTCCGAGCATGCTAAAGAATTGATATACTTTAAGAGAATTGAAGGGTATTCATCTACTAAAATAATGAATTATGAATAAGGTTATAGTTATTGGAGAATATTGTACTGATAAATTTATTTATGGTAAAATAGATAGGTTGAGCCCTGAAGCACCCGTACCGGTTTTATTACCTATTGAAACAACTGAAAACCCAGGCATGGCTGGTAATGTTGCTAGAAACTTAGAGGCTATTTCAGAATATTCAATAGAACATTTGCATCAAAATGAAGCTATTGTAAAAACAAGATTTGTAGAAAAGAAAACAAATCATATGTTTTTAAGAGTAGATGATGGTGAGTCTAAAGCATGTACAAAAATTAATTTAGAACAATTAAATTCAAAGATTAAAAAAGCAAATGCGGTAGTTATCAGCGATTACGATAAAGGATTTTTGGATGTTGATGATATTATTAATATTTCAAAGATTTCTAGTTTTTCAATATTAGATAGTAAAAAGAAATTAAATTCTGATTCAATACATCATTTAGATTTTATAAAGTTAAATGAATATGAAGCTAAATTAAACAAAGAACTGATAGCACTGTTTCCAGAAAAATTTATTATTACATTAGGTTCTAGTGGTGTTTTATATAATGGTACAATGTATCCTAGTCCAAACCCACAAGAAACAATAGATGTTTCCGGTGCAGGCGACACATTTGTTGCTGGATTTACTATAAAATATTTAGAAACAAATGATGTAGATTTATCTATAAATTATGCAAATAAAATAGCGTCTCAAGTAGTAAGTATGCGAGGCGTAAATATACCAAATATAAAATAATGTTACCATTCATTTCAATTATAGTAGCCGTTTTAGCAATGATTGCTATGGCGTACACAATTACATCAGACGAGAAATTATACAGGTTCACGTCAGTGCCTTACAATAAAGACAAACATGCAGTCTTTGAAGTACGTAGTAAAACATATGAGCATGCAAAAGAAGCCGCCATTGAAATGATGACTATTTATCAAAGTAAAGTTGGACAACAACTTAGATGGGAATTGATTGAAGAGATTGACCCTAAAACAAAAGAAGTAATGGTAATCATGTATAAATTACCAGAATTAGAAAAACAAGAAGCTTAAATAAGATGCCAGGAAAAAGTTACGACGACACGACAATTTGGACTACTACTACAACAGCAGATCCATTTGGTGATAGATTTGAATTTCACCCGAGTTCAGCAGATTCACAAGTAAAGGATGAATTGAAACCACATTACGGTACACCAGAGAATGTTAGACCTTGGGGTGAATATCGTATCTTGCACAATGATGAAAATTGTAAAGTTAAAAAGATTATAGTAAACCCAGGTGGTAAACTATCTTACCAATACCATCATAAACGTAATGAGGTTTGGACAATCATTGAGGGTACTGGTCAATTTACATTAGATGGTGTTCATACAATTTGTTCAGCAGGTGATACATTAATTATCCCAAGATTCGCGAAGCATATGATTGAAAATTTAAGTTCGGTGCCTTTGACATTTATTGAGGTACAGCGTGGAACTTATTTTGGTGAAGATGATATTGTTAGGATTGACGATATCTACGGTAGAAGTTAAATAGTTGAATGATATGAAAATAGATAAAGTTTATATCATTACCATTGAACATAGTGAAGAACATTATAATTCTTTAATAGAAAGGTTAGATCAATTAAAATTACCAGACGGTATACCTTTTCAAATATGGTCGGGTGTTGAAGGTCGCGAGTTATTCAAGACCGAACAAGGTCGTAAAGATTATGGAATCAAGTTTTATGATAAGTGGAATATCGGTGGTAATTGGTGGGGCCGTGATGTGACAACCGGAGAGGCTGGTGGCATTTGTTCACACGTTGAAGTCTGGGAAGATGCATATGAAAAGGGCTATCAAAATGTTTTAATTATTGAAGACGATTTTGAACCAGTTGGTGTAATTGATTGGAATTGTTTTGATGAGTTACATAATTATGATTATGACCTTATATTTTTATCAAGGCTTTTGAATAAGCACCATAAAAATGTATACGATTCTAATGTTGGACTAGACCATTTTGTAAAACCTGGATATTCTTACAATACACACATATACATTATGAGCTACGACGGTATTAAAAAGCTTAAAGAAACTAACCTTGATATTCTTAGAAATAACATTATAGTTTCAGATGAGTTTTTACCAGCAACGTATGCTTGGCACCCAAGGCAAGATTTAAGAGCGTTGTTTAATCAAAACATGAATGCACTCGCACTTAACTGGGACCCAATCGGCCAATTCCGGTCAGAAGATAATGGTAATTCAAGCACGAGCCCATTAAAAGGTGTAGATTATTAAACAAACAAATGTATTATACATATAATATAAAACGAATAAGCAATGCAAGTAAATAGTATTTGTGTCGATAATTTTTATAATGATGTCGACGAAGTAAGAAAGATGGCACTAAGCATGGAGTTTGGTGTTAGAGGTAATTATCCCGGTCAAAGAACAGTTCCAGTAAAAAATGAAAGCGTTAAAAATCTAATTAATAATATTATTAGACCATATGCTGGTGAAATTACAATGTGGGAATCTGAATACACTGGGTCGTTTCAATATACAACACAGAGAGACCGTTCTTGGGTACATGCTGACCAAACAACCACATGGGCTGGTGTACTATATCTTACACCTGATGCACCCTTAACCGGTGGTACAGGTTTGTTTAGACATAAAGAAACGGGTCTTGAAATGGCAGCTAGAACACCAACTGGTGAATATGACGACGTGGTTATGTCTGAAATCTATAAAGATTCACAAGATATGACAAAATGGGAAATGACAGACTTTGTAGGTAATAAGTACAATAGACTTATTTTGTATAGAGGTGATAATTTCCACACATCACTTGATTATTTTGGTAGAGATATTAATGACGGTCGTTTGTTTCAAACGTTTTTCTTTGATACACAATACTAAGATATGATTAAGGTAGGTCTTCCATCAGCTTTAGTATATGGTCATTCAAAATTTGAGGGCAAATACCATATCAATAGTAATTTATATCATGAAGAAAATCTGCAAGAAAGAGTCGCGGTCTATATAAAGTCAGACTCTAAAAAATTTACAGAACATTTTGCAACGGTAAACCCAGATGTTATTATAACAATTGGCGGTACTCGTGCATCATGGGAATGGATTGCTAGAGAGAGCGGTCAAGTTTTTATATCTAGTAAATGGATTCATTACACTGAAGAGTATAGTGATTTGATAATGGCAAATGATATTGCACGTCAAGGAACTTATAATGCATGTGAAACAATTGCACTTCCAGACTTTTCAGTTTTTACAGGCGCTTATAAAACAGAGGCTGGTAGAATCAAACGGTCATACAAAAGTTTAGTCGCACAAACTCACCAAAATTGGGAATGGGTTGTTGTAGATGACTCACCGGAATCGCATACTGAAACCTGGGAAATCCTTAAAGCTTTAGCTAAAACGGATTACCGTGTAAAACCACATAGAATCTTTCCAGTTTCAGGTGGTAATATTGGTGAAGTTAAGAATCGGGCAGCTTCACTTTCAAATGGTAAATGGTTGATTGAAATGGACCATGACGATGCACTACTCCCAACTTTAATGGAAGAATGTATTAAAGGTGCTGAAATGTATCCAGATGCTGGTTTTATTTACACAAATCCAGCTGAGCCGTACGAAGATGGTGAAATGCGACAATATACTAAAACAATCGGTGATAGAGATGTATGGTATGCAAACCCTTTAAATACATTTGTATGGGGATACGGTGGCCATAGATATACAGAACACGAGGGTATGCAATATGTTGAGCATATTTATCCAGGTATAAACCCAAAGACAATTCGCTTTAATATTGGTATGCCTAACCACGCAAGAATATGGAGAAGAGATGTATATGAAGCAATTGGTAAACACAATAAATTTATTTCAGTTGCAGACGATTATGAGTTAATTGTAAGAACATTCTTGAATACAAGAATGTTGCATATAAACAAAATGCTTTATTTACAGTATAATAATAGAAATTCAACCGTTGATAACAATGCAACGGATATTAATCGCAAATCAAGACTCATTAAAGAGTTTTATGATAAACAGATTAAAGAACGCTTTGTAGAATTAGGCGTTGAAGATTGGGAATGGAATGAATCAGACGGTCGTTCAAACCTATTTCAAAATGATATGGACCGTCTTAAGTATTTTGAAAAAGAATCAAAGGTAAATTATACAATTTATGAATAACATAGTTATGGGTCTATCGACAGGCCATAATAGAGGTGCAGCCATAACAGTAGATGGTGAAATGAAAGTGGCTATTTCTAACGAAAGAATCACACGTGTTAAAACAGATCATTCTGATGAGATGCCAATTGAATCTATGAACTATTGTCTAGAAGCATTGGGCATTACATATAATGATGTTGATTTATTTGTATACAATATTACAGAGCCTGAAAACAAAGTTACTGCTAGTTTTGAAAAGGTTACTGGTCAATCAATAGATAAGCTTAAATTTATACCACACCATATTGCGCATGCATATTCAACTTTTGCAGCATCTGGCTTTGAAGAAGCTGCCGTTGTCGTGGTTGATGCAATGGGTTCCGTCTATAATGATGTAACCCCTATTAAAAAATGGTACCAACTTGATGAATCAGAATTAGAAGGGGGCCAGCAATGGGCTGAAGGTTATTCAATTTATCAGTTTAAGAAAAATGATATTAATCCACACCCAAAATATAAAAAATGGGTAAGATTTCCATTTCAAGAGCCATATGAAGGTTCTGTAGGTTACTTTTATGGAACGGGTGCAAAACAACTTGTCTATAACCCTAAGAGTAATTCATGGCCAGCGGGTAAATTAATGGGTCTTGCAAGTTATGCTAATCCTGATTTTGTAAATGATTATCCTGATTTTTCTATTAGAACTGAAAATGATCTCCAAGTGCCAGCGGCGCCAATTATGGAAGATGAAGTCTGGTGGGAATCTGATTTTCAGTCTAAAGCAGATGTTGCGGGTCTTTATCAAAGAGAGCAAGAAAAGAATTCTATGCACCTTATTGAAATGGCTAAAAGACTTACAAATTCTAATAACGTTTGTGTTGCGGGTGGTTCATTCTTAAATTGTAATACTAACGAGATGATTATTCGCTCAGGTCTTTTTGAGAATCAATATTTTATGCCACCTGCAGATGATTCAGGTATTCCACATGGTTGTGCATATGCTGGAGCTGCTTACTTAATGGATGAAATTAGAACAGGTGATTGGATGTCAGCATATACTGGTAAAATTTACTCAGATGACGCCATTGAAAAAGCTGTTGAATCTTTTGATTTAGTTGACTTCAATAAGATTACTAAGGAACAAAAGTATGATTTAGCGGCTCGAATGTTAAATGATAATAAAGTTATCGGTTGGATGCAGAACGGTTCAGAAACAGGCCCCAGGGCTCTTGGTAACCGTTCAATGATTGCAAGTCCAAAATCACCATGGATGGTAAACTATATTAACTCAGAGATTAAAAGAAGAGAATGGTATCGACCGTTCGCACCTTCGGTCTTATATGATAAGCAAGCTGAAATCTTTGAACTTGATACATACTCACCATATATGTTAGTAACAACAATGGTTAAAGAAGAATGGCGAGATAAGATTCCATCAGTCGTACACCATGACGGTACTTCAAGGTATCAATCGGTGACTAAAGAAAATAATGAAGAGTACTATAATTTAATTAGCGCATTTTACGAAAAGTCAGAAGTGCCAGTTGTACTTAATACTTCTTTTAACGGTCCTGATGAACCTGTAGTAGAAACACCCGAAGACGCAATAAATTCAATGCTAAAGCATAATTTACACGTTTTATTTATAAATGATTATATAATTTTTAGAAATGACAGATAATATGAAGAAACCAAGTAACATTAAAATCGTATTGAATGCGATGGTTGGTAATGAAGAAAACACCATTACTAGAATGCTTGAATCAACGGCAGACTATATTGATTACTATGTAATTCAATGCAACGGTAAAGTTGATAACACTAGAAAAATCATCGATGATTTTTATGCTGAAAGAAATATTCCAGGTTTCACTTATGAAATTGATTGGCAGTTCCCAGGTATTAACAGAGACCACACACTACAGACTTGTTTAAAGGCAGACCACGGTTGTGATTGGATTTTACGTATGGATGCTGATGAGCAATTATTAGTTGACGACACATTTGACTGGACAGTATTTGAAGACCTTTCAATTGATTCATTTAATGTACCTGCAGATGCTGGTGATTCAATCTACTTTAGAACGTGGATGTGGAATGCAGATAGACCATGGTACTTTACACATGATAAACGCCATGAAACTATTCACCTTCCAGTAATTGATGAAGGTTTCCAGAGAGTTAGTTTAGACCGTGGATTCAGACACTACATTACAAATGATGGTGAGACATGGGATGCTCCTATGAAATTCTTAACAGATGCATTAGAACTTGAAAAAGATAAAGTACCGAGCAATTTAGTACTTGAAGACAATTACCACTTATTCTATATTGGTAAATCTTATTCAGATTCTTATGGAAATCCAAATGAACTTCCGTTTGGTAAAGAACATGCAGATGAGTATGCACGTCGCGCAATTTTCTATTTTAACATGTATATTAATAAACTTCATAATTATGAAGAAACTCAAAGACCGGCAACTGAAGATGATATGGGATATTACGCAATGTATCTAATCGCACGTGCTTATGAGTTTATTGGTGATAATGAAATGGCATTAGAATGTTACTTAAGGTCTTTAGAATTTAGCCCACGTAGAAACGAGGCTATTTACTCAAGAGCTGAATTGTTTGAAAGAATGGGCCAGTACAAAGATATGTTAGCTGAAACTAAAATTCTTGTTCATGAAAATAGACCACATCCATTCCCAGAGGTTTCTTTCTTAGTACATAATTCTGCATATTATAACACAAACCCATTACCATTATGGTTACACCTTAAAGCGTTAAAAGCTAATGGTATGGATATGACTGAAACTATTACTAGGTTAGAATCATTACATTCTGATTTACCAGAATACATTACATCAGTTTATTCTAATATAGAAGATGTGACGGTTTTAGAAGATATTGAAACTGTAAATAAATTATCAGGTGTCTTTGGAATCACAAGATAAATTATATGACTTTGTTATCGTGGGCGCAGGCTTTTATGGCGCCATATGTGCCCACGAATTAACAAAAGCAGGGAAATCTGTGTTGGTCCTTGAAAAAAGGAACCATATCGGAGGGAACTGTTATACACACAACATTGATGGTGTTCATGTCCATGAATATGGCCCTCATATATTCCACACCAATGACCAAAAGATTTGGAATTGGATAAATCAGTTTGCGGAGTTTAACAACTACAAGAACACTCCAGTTGCAAATTACAAAGGTGAAATTTACTCACTTCCATTTTCAATGTGGACCTTTAATCAAATGTGGGGTGTTAAAACTCCAGAAGAGGCTAAAGTAAAGATTGAATCTCAAAGATACGAAGGTAAGGTCTCGAATCTTGAGGAACAAGCACTTTCGCTAGTTGGTAAGGATATTTATGAGAAGCTAATTAAGGGATATACCACCAAACAATGGAGAAAAGACCCGAAGGAACTTCCGGCTTCGATTATTAAGAGACTTCCAGTTCGATTTACTTATGACAATAATTATTTCAACGACAAGTATCAAGGTATTCCAGTTGGTGGTTACACTCAAATCTTTGAACGGTTATTAGATGGTGTAAACATCAAGTTTAACATTGACTACTTTGAAAACAGAACACAATGGGACACAATCGCTAAAAATGTAATCTATACTGGACCTATAGATAAGTTTTTCGATTACGAACATGGTGATCTGGAGTACAAATCTATTCGATGGGAAAACGAATTGATGGACACTGATAACCATCAAGGTTGTGCTGTTATGAATTATACAGATGTTGAAACACAACATACAAGAGTTATTGAACACAAGTACTTTGACGATCAAAATCAAAAAACTACTTATGTCAGTAAAGAGTTTCCACAAGAATACAAAAGAGGTATTGAACCGTTTTATCCCGTGAATGATGAGACTAATACTGAAATTTATAGAAAGTATAAAGCGAAAGCTGATGCTATACCAAATATACATTTCGGCGGAAGACTAGCAACTTACAAATATTACGATATGCATCAAGTAATTGCTTCGGCATTGCACGATATTGAAACAAAATTAAAGTAATTATGGAATTTATAAACTTAAGAACTAATTATAAACTAGCAACCCCGTTTCCACATATAGTGATAGATGAACTCATTGACATTGAAGATGCAAAACAATGTGTATCTGAAATGAAAAAATATGAGATGTGGGGTCATGACAGCTCTGAATATTCAAAAAAAGCGCAAGTAAAAAAATACTTTACGCCCTGGTGTGATGATAACATTGAAGATATTAAAAAACAAATGCCATTAACTTGGAAATATTTACAATTCTTTAACTCACCCGAATTCATTCAACATCTTGAAAACTTAACAGGTATTAAAGGTTTGATTGCTGATGATTTATATGAGGGTGGTGGTTGTCATAAAATAGATTCAGGTGGTAGGCTTTCTATTCATACTGATTATGCAAAGCACCCTAGAAAAGACCTATACCGTAGAATTAACTTGTTATTATATTTGAATGAAGATTGGCAAGATGAATGGGGCGGTACATTACAGTTATGGAAGCATGATATGTCGGAATTAGTATCCGAAGTTCAACCTAAAATGAATAGAGCTGTTATTTTTAATACAACTAGTAAATCATTACATGGTCACCCCAATCCACTTAATTCACCTGAAGGAGTATCGAGGTATTCTATCGCACTTTACTATTTTACAAAAGAAAAGTTTGAAGATTCAGACGCTATTGCAGCAACTTGGTATGATGTTGAAACAAAATTAGATTAACACATATAATACATATGAATATTAAACGCATTTTAACAAAAATCTACATCAAATCTATATTTGATAACAGGAATGAAACTATTAAAGATCATGAACGTGAGATTTCAATATTGACAAGGCGTTTAATACAACTTGAAGATTCAATGCTTCTATTGACACCAGACTTAAGTAAAAGGTATGTTGTTAATAAGCAAGAAGGTTTGACAGTTATTATTCAATCCGGAATGGTCGTGGTTATTAAAGACAATTTAGCTTATCATGTTCCTTTAGAGAACAAACGCAAAATGAAAAAGCTTAAAGCATTCTTTGATGAACGCGCACTTGAACGTAGAGAATTAATGGAGTTAGGTATTATCGCAAATGTAAAAAATACGATTAAAGATATATCAAACGATATTAAATCAAAACTACCGGTTGAACCAGAACCCGAGTACATTACAGTGCTCAAAGAAAAACACAATAAAAACAGTGATATATAACACTGTTCAATTGAAACATTAATTAAACAAAAAGTATAACAATGGAATTATTTGAACAAATGGTAGCTTTAATTGAAGCTGCAGGCGCAGACGCTGACAAGTTTTATGACAAAGGAAACAAAGCAGCTGGTGTAAGATTGCGTAAAGCAATGCAAGAGATTAAAAAAGTAGCACAAGAGGTTCGCCTTGACGTTGCTGCAAAGAATAAAGGAGAGTAATCCTTTAAAGCGTAGGGGTTCACATCAAGCACGAATCGACACATACCGGAAAGGTTGACGAGTGTGCAATAAAGATTGAACCCGTATTTGAGTGCCACTTCTACACAATGAAGTGGATTTATAAGAAGGGCTGTCTCGCTCAAACGTATGCGAGACCTTACCGGGTAAAAGACTGATAAAGGCCAGGATGTCGACCACTGTGATTTAACTCAATCATAGGCCTCAGTTCCCCCACCACATGCCGTGAGGAGTGGTTATAGAATATATAAGTGTAGTAAGCCCCTTCTTTTTTATCTTGAAACATTTTTAAATTATTTCGTATAATACAAAAATAGATTTGTATACAATGAAACAAAAAGTAATTAACGTAACTTATCGTAAGGATTCAAAGACGTTTCCAGATTGGTTAAAGTACGAGGTTGAACTTCTTAATGAAGACGGTTCGACTTCTAAAATACCGGCTTACGGTAAAGATCTTCAAGACGCTCTTTCTCGAGTTGTTCACGATCAAAAAGTAGAAAAAATTGAAAAGCAAACAAAGCGTATTCCAGATATAGTATGGGTTCTTCTTTGGTTTGGCTATATTTTAGGTTGGACTATGCTAACTTATGAGGTTTCGCCTTATGCTAAGTTTAATGGTTTATTTTTGATTGGCGGTATGGCACTAATTACAGGCGTTACTGTATGGGCAAAGGCTTGGTTTAGAAAACGTAACCGCGATAGAAATGTCAACGGTTGATACTATTCTAGCTATTTCAATAATAGTACCATGGAATATTTTTCTAATTTATAGAATGCGTAAAGATAATAAAAAGAATGGAATTAATAACAACACACCCGATAAAGAAAGGTGATTTAGGTTTTCACGGAAACCTTTTTGGTGGAAAACTACTTGCGTGGCTTGACGCTGCAGCAGCCTCTTATGCGATGGAAGTTTGCGATACACCAAGAATGGTTACTGTTAAAATCGATGAATGTATTTTTAAAAAGCCGGCTAAAGAAGGTCAGCTTATTAAAATTTATGGCACTACGGGTAAAATAGGTACAACTTCAATTGACCTTTATCTTGAAGCTCGTTCACATAGTGTTTATTCAGGTAAGCAATCAGTTGTCTTATGTACTAAAATCACATTTGTCAGAATCGATGAAAATGGAGATCCTATTCCAATTTCTGAAAGAGTTAAAAACAAATTCAAAAATGCGTAACAACTATCCAAATCCTGTTCAATTTGCAAAAGGTTTTTTAGTAATGATTTCACCAGCGATATTAATTACAACCTTAATTATATTGTTAACAGGCTGTAAAGCAATTGAACCAACTTATATTGTAACGAATGAAGTTACGGTTATGGAATACAATAACAGAAGGGGTGATTTGATTATCGTACCTTTAAATACTAACGAATGTATAGGGTATAAGAAACCTTATCACATTATAACTTATAATGATTAATGAAAAAACTACTAACACTTTTAGCACTTTTAGTTACGGTTAACTTAAGTGCGTCCCATATAATGGGCGGAATTATTCAAGTTGCGCAAACTAGTCAAGATTCTACATCAATTGGAATGTATATCATTTCAGATGCATTTCCAACAATGCCACAATCTGTTTCAGTACAGAAGTGGGTTAAAGACTCTCAGGGCTGGTATCAATATGACGGTAACGTTACATTAATTAAGTTTAATACAGGAACACATCAAGGATTTAACGCTGCAAATTACGGTAGTGATTATTTAGACCTTGATTCAGGGCAATATAGATTCATTTACACGAATTGCTGCTGGCCAATGTTAATTAACTCTACAAACTCTACACAATCAGACTTTGTTATTTCAACAGATTATTTACACGTTCCAAATAATTCTACAGCGTTTGGTGAAATTCCACTTTGGATTAATGTAGAGAAGAACTCGGTTAATTCAATGAAACCTGTATGGGGTAACTACAATTGCCATTTTACAAACCCAGATGCCGGTGACTCAGTTAACTTAACAGTGACTGAAATTTACTCATCGTATTCTAATGGGGTCTTTGTACCTCAAGTACAGACTTCAACCAATGTATTAGCAAACAATGATTCAATTACATTTGTTGGTACCACATTAGGTTCTCATGGATATGGATTTCAAATTGACAAATACAACCACAATGGATACTTGATGACAACGCAGAGAATTCAATGGACTTTTATTGTTCGTAATTCAACACTTGAAATTGAGGAGGAAAACATAGAAAGAGAAGTTATTGGCGTATGGGACTGGCAAGGTCGTTATATTCAAAAAGACATAAAAGGACTACCACTACCGGGAAACAAATTATATTTAATTAGATATAATGACAATACGTACGATAAGATTTTAATAATGAAACAATAAGCATATCTTTTGTATAATTAATGATACATTATAAGTTATGAAAATAGAATGGTACACGCAGGTAGGTCAGTTTTTAATTCTACCAACACTTAAAGTAACTTTTGACAAGAGGTTAAACGGTTACTATGAACTAATCTTAGCTTGGGGAAGTTGGGGAATAACTATTATGGCGTAATGCAACTAACTATAGAAAGACTTAATGGCGAATACCTTGAATGGGTTTTACAATGGGGCCAAGGTAGAAATGAACAAGACTTGCGATTTGGTCAATATTTAGATGTGAAGTATAATTTAAATTTTCATATTTCAGACCGTTCAGTTGGTCTATTTTATAATGAAAACGTCGATGAAGTTTATAATAAAATACTTTATGTATTGCACCAAAATAATATACAAAATAAATTATGAAAAAATTATATAGAAATACAAATAAAGGTAAAATAGCCGGTGTGTGTCACGGGTTAGCTTATTACTTTAATGTAGATGTTGCACTAATTAGAGCGGCGTTTATATTAACGCTTTTGTGTGGTTGGGGTTCATTGGCTTATATAGCTCTTTGGATTACAATGCCGGTTCTTAAAACTAAAAAAAGAAAATGAAAAGAATTTATAACTATTGGTCAGAGTTCTTTATAGACTTCAAGATTTGGAGACGCTATAGAAAAATTGCCCGGTCAAATCAAGACTTGCTTACTGAAAACAATATGCGTGTTGATTGGTTAGGTCGTATTTATACTGTTGTTAATATGCCAGAAGAGGTTATCAACAATCAAGAAACAGTTCAACAAGGTTGGGTTATTTCACAGCTCGGACCAATGAATGATGTATTAATGAAGTTAGGTGTAAATGACTATGCTTATCCTGAAATTAGCATTGTACCAGGTTCAAACTCATATTTAATTGTAATGTACCCAGAGATTGATACATTGAATATTTTTAGAATCTTATTGAATCTAATTGTGTTGGGTATGATTACAGGTTTAGTGTGGTTAGTTATTGCAACCGTGCAAATTACTGGTGTTATTAATTGGGTGTCTAACTTAATTAATAAGAATGTCTGAGTATACTTTAACACGTAAGCCTAAAGACGGGCGACGTTATTATGAAGTCACTGAAAATGCGACAGGTAATGTTGTAGGTCTATTCCCATCTATTACCACGGTTCTTAGTGAAACTTCTGATAAGTCAGGTTTAGTAGCTTGGAGAAAGAAAGTAGGTGAAGCCGAGGCAGACCGTATTTCTAAACTATCTATGAATCGCGGTACAATTATGCACCGATTGATAGAGCTGTACAAAGCCATAGAAGGCACTCCAGAAGAAGCGCTTGAAAAACTAAAGGTTATTGCATCAGAAGACGCTGAGGTCAATGAATTCGCCGAGGATGCTTCTGGTGAGCTATGGTTGACCGAAGGTTGGAAAATGTTTATGAAGTTTTGGTACAATCACTCAAGATTCTTTTCAAGAGTTGATGAAGTTATTGAAGCTGAGACTTTTTTATGGTCACAGAAAGGTGGCGGTTATGCTGGTACTGTTGATAACATCTCACGACTCAAAGATGGTCGAATATTAATCATTGATTATAAAAACTCAAGAAGACCCAAACGTGAAGATTGGATACAAGATTATTTTGTTCAAGGTTCAGCATATTGGGTTGCTTATTGGGAACGTTCAGGTATTAAACCAGATGGTGTTGAGATATGGATCGCAAATGAAGTGCAGGATATGCCACAAACATTTTCATTAACTAATGACGATGTTAAGTATTATTTTAGACAATTTCAAGAGCGCCTTGAAACGTTTAAAGAAAAATTCAATATATAACAAATAATAAAATAAACTATATTATGGATAAATTAAATAAATTTTTAGCTGATCACGGTATTAAAATAATAATCGTTTTATTAGCATTAAACTATCTAAAGTCTTGTGGTACTAACTCAGACGTGGATAAAATCAAAAAAGATTTAAGAGCAACAGAAGCTGAAATTGATACGTTAGCATCTCAAATTGTTAACGAAGAAGAAATGACTAAACTTATTAAAGAAGTTCCAGCTTGGAAAACTTTAAGAATTGAAGAGATTTCAGATAAAGAACGCATTTCAATTAATGCTCTTGAAGAAAAAGATAATTAAAAAAATGAATAAGAATAAATTAGTAGGTGGTTTTATTATTGGTACGTTTGTAATGCTTTACATTCTTGTATCGTTAATTTCAACTATCCACGTAATCGACTTCTTTGAGTTGTCAAACCCAAGGGGTATGGCAATTGCACTAGCAGTTGCGTTTGAATTGGGTGCAGCTGCATCACTTGCATCACTGATTACATTAGATAAAATGAATAAGACTCTTGTATGGGCTTTATTCATTGCGATTACAGCAATGCAAATGCAAGGTAATATGTACTATGCGTTTAAGAATCTTTCAGATTATGAAACATGGTCACAACTTTTCAATCTAATTGAAGAAGAACCGTTATACCAAAAAAGAATTCTAGCATTTGTGTCTGGTGCTATTTTACCATTAATTGCACTTGGATTTATTAAGTCTCTTGTTGATTATATTAAGCCAGGTGGTGAGATTAAAGAAGAGACTATTAAATCGCCGGGAAAGCTGAATAGCTCAGACGAGGAAGTTATTAAAGACTACTACGACTGGGCTAGTATAAACGGTGGATACGCTGAAGATTTAATAGAAGATTTTGATGACATTGAAGGAGAGTTGAGTGAACTAGATGACGAACTAATAAACGAGTACCATGAAAACATGGCAGCCGATAGGGAGAAATATAATGACTTAAATACGCTTGAAGATTCAGAAGAATGGGATGAAGACCATGCTTTAGATGTAGTAATGAATGATATGGTTGAAGATTTAGATCTTGAAGATATTTTAACTAAAGATGAAATTCAAAACTATAAAGAATTAAAACAAGAGTCAAATAAGAATTTTGAAGTTGCTGTTGAAGCAATAAAACCAAAGCAGCCGATTAAAGATGTTGACGCTGCTTATAAATTCGGTACTAATCTGTACAACACAACTATGCAGAAATTAAATTCAGATCATTTACCAAAGCCTTCAGTTGAACAAATTTCAAAAGCTTATAAAAATTTAGGATTAGTTAAAAACAACGATAAAGAATAATACTGTGGTATTGACTTTTAAAGATTTTTACATTCCTAGTAAACCGTACCTCACAAAGAAATTAGACCATAATACACTTGTTAAGTTATTAGACTCTAGTTCCTTTGTGGTGGACGGTATTTATTTAATAGCAAATCAAGCCGACACTAACATTGATATTTTTAATGAAGTTACGGTTGGTGATTATAAAATCAAAGCGTATGTTAAAGTAAATTATGCATACGCAGCACAAGCACGTGCACAAGTCGCAAACTTAAAACCATTTAGAAGATTAATTCATAAGAGACCATCTTATGATCTGCGCATTAATATCTATAATACAGAAGACAAACAGGTTTATCATTTCTCACAAAGATTTACTCGTATTAATAGATTAATCGATATAATAAACATTCAACACTCTGCGATTAACCGGTTTTTATCAGATAAAAAACTGAAACAAAAATGACATTATACATATAATAAGTATAAATTTAAATACTATTATAATGTCTGAACAAACAGAAACACAAGAACAACAAGAAATCACTTCTATCTTTGAAGAGGTTGAAACAATGACCGATGGTCATGCAATCAATGTATTAGTTCAAGTTGCAGGGCTAGCACAAGAATCAGGTAAACTTAACATTAGAGATTCGGTATTATTGGCTAAAGCGATTTCAATAGTTAGTCCAGGAACTATTTAATATCTTAATAGATGCAAGTAGCTCTTTGGATAGATACCCCGGCATTAGGTGACACCATCGCCGCAATTCCGACTTTGCGTAAATTGTCAGAAGCTTATGGAAATGAGCCGATTACGGTTTTTACGACAAAGCCGTTTTTGTTTGAAGGTCACCCGTTAGTAAAGCAAGCTTTTAATTCTGATGCTGATAAGTCAGATTATAAAGTGTATCGTTCTTTTTCTCAATTAGTAGGAAAGCAGTACGATATGCAAAATCAGTCTATTGAATTTAGGCATCCTAATATTGATTTAAGACAATTTCATGCAGTTTCATTAGGATTTACTTTAACTAATGAAGAAATGACTACAGACCTTTACATTGAAAATAAGGTGGATGTAGATTTTAAAGATTATGTAATTATACACCCGACGCATACATGGGCCACAAGGACGTGGGACCAGGATAAGTGGCAGGATTTAGTGTATAAACTAAATGATTTAAATATACCTGTAATTGCTATAGGTAGAGATTCTTCAGAGGTTGGATTTTATAATACACAGAAACCAGTAATGGATATTGATATTAAATTAGGCGTTAGTCTATTAAATAGAAAAGATATTGGTATTGCTGAACTTAGATGGTTAATGAATAATTCTAAGGCTGTAATAACTATGGATTCTGGTATATTACATGTCGCGGGAACTACAGATGCTAATATCATTCAATTAGGTTCTTCTATTAATTATAAGCTTAGAGCACCTTGGAGAAACGGATCTCAAGATTATAAATACACTTATGTTGGTGGTGGTTGTGATATCTTCTGTTCATCTAACATGAAATACAATGTTAATGTTCATGGTTCTATTAATGGTGTACCACCACAAGTAAAATGTCTTGAGAATAAAGAAACTTTTGAATGTCATCCTTCAGTTAACCAAGTGTTCGATACTCTTTTAGAAACTATAGGTAAACCAGCCCCAAATGTAGATGAACAAATTACAGACATTCAGCCATGGGTTGATTATGTCAATAAAATTAAACTACAACCTAAAACAATTCTTGAAATAGGATCTAGGGATGGACATCATGCAGAAGCTTTACGTTCTACATATAATCTAAATAGTTCTGATGTTTATTTAGTAGAGCCTAATCCAAATCAACATGATATAATTAAATCTAACTATCCTAATGTTAATTTAATTGATTATGCTATTTCTGATAAAACAGGAACTGTTGATTTTTATCAAATCAATTCAGGAGATGCTGGATGGGATGGAGTATCTGGTTTACTAGATAGACCTGATTTGTATAATCAAGAATTTACAAATACTAAAGTAATTAAAGTTAATAGTATTACGGGTTCTGAACTACTTAATACTATAGATAGAGACATTGACCTTTGTAAGATTGATGTTGAAGGGCTTTCTTATGAAGTTTTAGATTCTTTTGGAGATTCTATATCTAGAATTAAAACATTACATATTGAAACAGAACAGTTAGAAGTTTGGCAAAACCAAAAACTAGATGTTGAAGTTAAAAACCTTTTAGAATCAAAAGGATTTCAAAAAGTTTTTAATAGTACGCAAGTTACACGATGGGGTGATCAATACGATCAAATATGGGTACAATCTTCATTGATTGAAGATAAATTTGATAAGGCTTATGTAATGCACTGTAACGAGCAGTACATTCCTATTATAGAAAACTCTATTAAAACAGTTAGAGAGTTTTCAAACATACCTATAGTAGTATATGTCATAAACTCTGACAAAAAAGTAAATGTTGACGGAGTAATAACACATAGATTAGATTTTGATCTAAGAGATGGTAACGTCTTTATGGACCATAATGAAGGAGATAATAAATATATTAATAGAAGTTCTGTTGCAGTATATGATATAATTACTAAAAAAGCAGATTCATGTTTGCATGCTTTAGAGAATTATGCAGATAAAATTGTTTATTTAGATGGAGATATTGTAGCTACTCATAAAATTGATGAGTTATTTGATTATTTTGATAGTGAACTAGAATACCCTAAATGTACTACTTCAAACTATTCGTATATGATGTGTGACGGAAAGGGTAGTCCATTTCCAGAGAATGATGGTGAAGTATTTGATCTAAATAAAACTTTAGAAATAGATGTATGTAATCTATTGGGTGTTGATATTAATAATAGAAATTACTATTTAAATTATGTACAAACTGGTTTTATACTAGCTGGCCAAAATTCTATTGAATTTATAAAAGAATGGATCGGTCTTTGTAATAATCCTGAGATTGTTAATAATCATAATAAGTATGCACCTTACCATGAGGAGACTTTATTTAATGTTCTTAGGTGGAAATATGATTATAGAGAACAACTTCCGTTCGTGTATGTTAATGCTAATTCAGTAGATACTGTCAAAGAAATATTTTATGACACCGACTATAATGGAGAACCTTACGTAATTAAGCCTCAATTTGGTTCTAGAACCGGAAACTTTAATGATATTAAAGCCTTCCATGGAGAGAAAAGACCGGATGTTATAGAATCAATGGTCAATGAGATTAAGAAGTTTCAAGCTATTGAAGAAAATACTTCAGGAAAGAAAAGACTTCTATTCTTAGCTCCACACCTTTCTACCGGTGGAATGCCTGAGTTCTTATTGCATAGAATCAAAGCTCTTCAAGAACAAGATGAGTTTGAAATCCATGTTATTGAGTTTACACTATACGCTGATACTTATGTTGTTCAGAGAGATCAAATCAAGGATCTTACCGGCGTTAACTTCCATAGCTTAGGTTACCTATCGGTCTCTCAAGAAATTAGAGAGATTAGATTAATAAGAATGATTGAGACTATTAATCCAGATGTTATTCATATTGAAGAATGTCCTGAGGCCTTTGACTCATTCAACAAAATGAGTTACGAGACACAACAATCAATCTACGCAAGTCACAGACCTTGGAAGATTGTTGAGACTTGCCACAATATTTGGTTCAATCCAAAAGAGGCAAAGCGATTCTCACCAGATGCTTACGCGCTCGTTTCTCCCGAACACACAAACGTTACATTTGCTAATGAAA
>Ga0206129_10002428_pt1 | contig 23084 bp, 15 predicted proteins | sample Helgoland_Spring_8_FD_148616 | JGI IMG/M metagenome (GOLD analysis project Ga0206129, IMG submission 148616) | Pelagic subsurface seawater microbial communities from Kabeltonne, Helgoland, North Sea - Helgoland_Spring_Bloom_20160502_2 | ecosystem: Environmental > Aquatic > Marine > Epipelagic ...
CTGCAATCACTCGACAAGTGGCTAGGCGACACCAAGTGGGATGTCATTCACTTCAACGTCGGCCTGCACGACCTCTGCTACCGCCACCCGGACGCCAAGGCCTACGGCAGCCGGGACAAGGTCAAGGGCACCCAAGCCGTGCCGCCAGAGAAGTATGAAAAAAACCTCGAAACCATCGTCCTGCGGCTGAAAAAAACCGGAGCCAAAATCATCTTCGCCAACACTACCCTGGTCCCCGAGGGCGAGGCCGGCCGCAAAGTAGGGGATGACCTCCGCTACAATGAGGTGGCTGCCAAGGTCATGGCCAGGCACGGCATTCCCGTCAATGACCTGCACGCCCTCACCACGACCTTCCCGGCGGAGCTCTTCGTCAAACCCGGAGACGTGCATTTCAAGCCCGTTGGCAGCCAGAAACTGGCGGAGCAAGTGAGCGCGGTCATCGTAGAGCAGCTTCAATTGCCTAAGGCAGAGTGAGATGAAGTTTAAGTGGTGTAGTTGAAGTTGAAGTGGGGAGCCGCATCTTGAGTGGTAGGGCGCGTTGGCCTCAACGCGCCGTTTGGCTGGAATAGGGGATTAGAAATAGGGGATTAGAAATAGGGTTAAGCGGTCGCTACGCGACGTGATTGTTCTCATCATGCCCATCCGTGGGTTAAAACCCACGGCTAATATGCGTTGTCGCTACGCGACAGTGGCTTGCGTCACGTAGTGACTGATGATCGTAGCCGTGGGTTTTAACCCACGGAAAAGGGTTTATTCATGTTCTGCGTCGCGTAGCGACCGCTGAACAGTTCCAAATTCCAAATTCCAAATTCCTCATTCCAAATTCCAGCCGCCCCCGGCGGCTGAATATCATCTAAAAATTCTGTTTAAAATCCAATCGTGGGTGCTAATTAAAGAGTATGAAGATCGCCCCGCTGCTGACACTCGCCCTGCTCTTGCCGTTTACTGCTTCCCTCACGACCTCCCTGACCGCTGCCGAGCGGCCGGCGAAGCCGAACATCATCATGATCCTGACCGATGACCTCGGCTGGCAGGATGTTGGTTGTTATGACATCGATGAGCCGACGCCAATGGAGACACCCAACATCGATGCGCTTGCCACCAAGGGCGTGCAGTTCTGGCACGGCTACTCACCGGCTCCCACCTGTGCTCCTACTCGCTGTGCCATCATGAGTGGTGACCATCCTGCCCGGGCGCAGAAGACGCACGTGGTTGGCGGGCACCCGCCGCTGGTCTATCACCCGGGCCACCCGATGATGCCGCCATGGTACACCGGCCGCATGCCTGAGACCACGGTGACCTTGCCCAAGCTGCTGCAAAAAAACGGCTACGTTACTGGCCACTGCGGCAAGTGGCATATGGCGATTGACCACCACTCTTTTCCCCAGCCCAAGGACCAGGGCTTTGACTGGACCCGTTCCAATCTGGGCACAACGCGCAAGATGATGCCCGACCGAGTTAGCGGGTTTGCCACCGAGAAGAAGGATGATCCCTACCGCCTGGACGAGGATGGCATTACCACCCACCAGAACAGCCTGGATGCGCTGCAGTTTATCGAGGAGCAGAAGGACAAACCTTTCTTTCTCTACTACGCCACCTGGCTGGTGCACACACCGATCCACACCCGCAGCAAGGCGCTGCTGGACAAGTACTGCAAGAAACTCGGGGTCAAAGTAGATCCAGAAAACCCAGAGGCATGGACGGGTGAGGGCCAGACCAATCCGTTTTACTGCGCGATGGTCGAGGAGCTCGATACCTACATGGGCCACCTGTTCACTTATCTTGAAAACACCGATGACCCACGCTGGCCTGGCCACAAGCTGGTGGAGAACACCTACATTATCTTCACCTCGGACAACGGCGGCATGGAGAAAACCCCTGGCGAGATCATCACCGATAACTACCCGCTGGACCGAGGCAAGATTTCTCTGATGGAAGGCGGCACCCGGGTGCCACTCATTATCACCGGCCCGGGCATCAAGGCAGGGGTGCAGTCCGATGTGATGATCAACGGCCTGGACTTTTACCCGACGATTCTCAACCTCACTGGCACGGAGAAACCCGAGGATAAGTCACTCGATGGCCTCGATGTTAGCAAGCTCCTACTCAACGATCCCGCTGACCCGAGCCTAGTGAAAGAGGCCGGTGGTAAAGCTCGCAATACCATGGTCTGGCACTTCCCCAACAGCGTGGCGCTAGAAAGCACGATCCGCGTGGATGGCTTCAAGCTGGTGCGTAACTACAACCATGTCAACGACGCCAGGACCAAGCCCTTCGAGCTCTATGAGCTTTATGACAAAGACGGCAAGCGCGTTGATATTGAGGAAGCCAAGAACCTGGCCGCGGCCATGCCGGACAAGGTCAAGGAACTCGATGACAAGCTCACTGAAGTGCTCACCGAAATGAAGGCGAGTTATCCGTATTATAATCCGAACCACCCCAAGGGTCTTCCCAATCAGGACAAGGTCTGCAAGGTGCTCTCCCACAAGCAAAACGGTGACAGCGTCACCTTCAAGTACCGTGGAAACGGTGCCAAGGTAGTGCGCGCCAACCTGCTCTACACCATGAACAGTGGCGACAAGAGCGAGGAGTGGTTCCGCATTCCCGCCGAGATTACTGCTGAAGGAGTGGTCACCGCCAAGCTGCCCGAGGGCACTACCCATTACCTGATCAACCTGATTGATGAGAACAACTTCCTGCGCAGCTACCCGGAGGTCACCAGGATCAAGGACGGTAAGTATTATTCTAAGCAGGCCTTGGCCAAACAGCCGTAGCGGCCGTAGCGGGTATAGCCCGCTTGCACTTCTCGCTGAAGCTCGTCGTCCGCTCAGCTGGCAGTTTAAGTTGAGAGTTTAAGTTGAAGTGGGGAGCCGCGGAGCGGCAGTTCGAGTTGAGGGTTCGAGTTCGAGCGGGGATCCGCCTCCGGCGGCTGGCGGCACCCTTGAAAGAGAGATGCGTGAGTGTCCGTATTCATGGATTATGACCTTTTCTCTGAAGCGTGTCACACATCGCGTCACAGCCCTTTTCGCAGTTTTTGTCCTGACATCCATTCTCGCCTCCGCGCAGCAGCAGGATGGCAGCGTAAAAAACCTCTACTACTACCAGCCGGTTGAGCGCGGCGAGGCGAAGACCTTGAGCTGTGATGTGGCTGTCTACGGAGGCACGCCGGCCGGAGTGGCCACGGCAATTCAAGCCGCGAAAATGGGCAAGAAGGTATTGTTTTTCTCTTTTGATCATCATGTGGGTGGTCTGACTTCGGGCGGGCTTACCGCAACCGATGTGGGTAATAAAAACTCCATTGGTGGCTTGGCGAAGGAGTTTTATAAACGGATCGGAAAGGTCAGGAATTTTTCTCCGTCCGCTGCGGAGAAACTCTATCTCAAGATGCTCAAGGAAGCGGGAGTTGAGGTTCTTTTGCGACGCGGTTTGGTATCGGTGGAGAAAGAGGGCGCGCGCATTGTATCTGCCACGATGAACACGGGGGAGACGGTCCAGGCCAAGATCTTTGTTGATACTACCTACGAGGGAGATCTCTTTGCCGCGGCCGGGGTTTCTTATCATGTTGGCAGGGAGCCTTCCGCCACCTATGGCGAGTCCGTAGGCGGGCAATGGCAAAGGCTTTCCTATCTGGATGTTTACCAGTTTTGCCGCTTGCCGATCAGCCCCTATGTTGTGCCGGATGATCCTGACTCGGGCCTGCTTCCCGAAATATCGTCCGACCCTGCAGGTAAACCGGGGGAGGGTGACTTCCGCGTTCAGGCCTACAACTTCCGGATGTATCTCTCAAACAGGCCAGGCAAAATTCCTTTCCCGAAACCGAACGGGTATGATCCTGAACGTTACGCCTTGCTGGCTCGGTTTCTCAATTTTGATCCCAGGCTCCGCTGGACTTTGAACTACACGGTGACTCCCATGACCGACGGTCCGATCCAGATGCGCAATGGTGACTCGAACAATGCCGGGAGCTTTTCCACGGATTACATCGGAGGAAACCACCGCTGGCCCGACGGCACCTACGAGCCGGTTAATTTTGCGAAGCTGCCTCCTGCGCGGAAAGGTCTGCCTGTTCCCTTGCTTGAGCTCTATGAGTTGCGAGAAGAGATGTTTCAGGAACATGTCAACTACCAGCTGGGACTTCTCTATTTCCTGGCCAACGATCCACAGGTGCCAGCAGAGCTGCAAAATCGGGTGAACAAGTTCGGTTTGGACCCGAAGGAATTTGTGCAGACAGGTCATTGGCCGCACCAGCTCTATGTGCGTGAAGGGCGCCGGATGGTCTCCGACTACGTCATGACCCAGGCGAACTGTGAGTCCAAACGCCCGGTGGAGGACTCGATCGGGCTGGCATCTTACCCCATGGATTCGCACTCCTGTCAGCGTGTCGTCGTGCAGGAAAAGGGTGTGACCACGGTGCGTAACGAGGGCAACACCGGCTACAAATGTCCCAAACCTTATCCGATCGCCTATCATTCGATTGTTCCCAAGAAAGAGGAGTGTACTAACCTTCTGGTGCCTCTCTGCCTCTCCGCCAGCCACATTGGTTACGGCTCAATTCGCATGGAGCCCGTGTTCATGATCATGGGCCAGAGCGCAGGCACCGCTGCCAGCATGGCGATCGATGCCAAGCAAGCCGTGCAGGATGTCGATTACGATAAGCTCAAACAAAGACTCCTCGCCGACGGGCAGAAGCTCTAGGGGGAGCCGCTTCGCGGCAGTTGGGCCACTAGGTGGCCAGTTGAAGTTGGAAGTTTAAGTGGAGAGCCGCGGAGCGGCAGTTCGAGTTGAAACCTTATAAGCGGTCGCTACGCGACGTGATGTGTTTTTGCGCGTCTTCCGTGGGTTGAAACCCACGGCTAATATGATTTGTCGCTACGCGACAACAAAGCATGATATAGCAAGGTCCGCCGCGTAGCGAACGCTGAATGCGAAAGTCGTGAACCCAAGCAGCAACAAGCTTCATATCGACGAATAATTGTGGCAAAGCCCGTCGCGTAGCGACTGCTAATGATAGCCGTGGGTTTCAACCCACGGTATGGGTATAAAAAGAAAAAATCGTCGCGTAGCGACCGCTGAAGTGTTAGATGGTGATCCATGGCCAATTCCTACACCGAGCTCCATTATCATTGTGTCTTCAGCACCAAGGATCGCCGGATGCTGATCACGCCAGAAATTGAGGATAGAATCTGGGCTATCATTGCCAAGACCGCCTCAACCCATGAAATGAATGCCCAACGAGTCGGAGGAATCGAGAACCACGTTCATATCTTGTTGAACATTCCTAAAAACATTGCTCTTGCCGATGCCATGAAACGCCTGAAAGGAGGGTGCTCAAAGGCCATTAACCAAGCTGGTTTGACCAAGGGTTACTTCGGCTGGCAGGATGGCTATTCAGCCTTTACGGTCAGCACGTCAGCCATTACCGACGTCATGACATACATAACCAACCAGCGGAAACATCATCAAAAACACACTTTCGAGGAAGAATACGTCGCTCTTTTGGAAAAACACGGGGTGGATTTTGATCCCCAATATTTGTGGGGGTAAACCCGCGGGGTCTTAGCACACCTGGGTGCACTCAATGCCGAGAAGCTCGGCGAGTTTGTCAATGCGGCTGGCGATGTGGCCGGTACCGATGGCGCAGTGGTGGGACGGTCCTCCCTTGGACCAGTCATTCATGAACTGCTTGGCGGAGATAGAGAACTTGTAGCGGCTGTTGGTGTTGCCGATCTGGAGCACTGGGCCGGGCACGGATTCACCCTCGGCGACTTGTAGAGAAACCGAGCCGTCACCGTGCTGGACGACGGAGAGGATGGTAACTGGTCCGTGTTTGACGGTCATCTGGATGGAGAGGCCTTTGCCGGGTTTGCCGTGGTAGACGGGTACTGGAACCAGCCCGACACGACCTTGCGCAATGGCAAAGTGGGCGGGGCCGTCGTGGCCGAGGTAAACAACATCGTCTGTAAAGTCCGTCAGATAAAACTCGGAGAAGGAACCACCAACGCCGAAGAGGTCCATGATCTTCATGGCTTGCACGTTCTTGACCTCATACTCACCGGCGATGGGGATGTTGCGCCCAGTGAGCAGGGTGTTACCGGCGATGACGGAGGTGACGATGTTTTCATACTCACCACTGCCCTCGTAGTAGTAGGCCATGGAGCCGAGCTGGTGTTTCTCAATCAGACGATCAAGGGCGACGGACGTTTGTGCCGCGCGCTCGAGCTCGGATTGCTCACACTCGGCGGACACTTCGAACTTCTGCTGGAACTCTTCGATCTTAGCGGAGACATCCTCGTCACTGACGGCCTTGCGCAGGTCGGAGAGTTCACACATTTCGACGATCTCAAAGTGGTTGCCGAAGGTGGCGGCTTGCTGGGTGAGGTCTGAGTAGACGTCAAGCATGCCATTGTAGTAGTGGCCGAGCAGGCCGACGCGGTTTTGTGCCATGCCGGTGGCGACCTTGGCGGCCTCGACCCAGTCGGTGATTTCCTGCCATGCTTCATTTTCCTGTAGGTAGCCGCTGACCACGTGGTAATCGACCTTGGCGCGGTTGAAGACGCTGGCGAGCTCAGGCACTGAGCAGGACTGGCAGTGTTCAAGCCAGACGCCGGTTATTTTACCGCGGTCACCGAGGGCGTTGAATGCCTCGTAATCGAGCTGCGCGACGGGTTGCAGATTGAGCAGCACGACGGGGACCTTGGCCTTCTGGACCACGGGGAGAACGGTGGAGGAGAGGGCGTAGGTGGAGATGAACAGAAAGATGATGTCGACATCTTCGGTTTTAAAAAGGGCGGCAGCCTCCCGTGCTCTTTCTGGTGAGTCTACCATGCCGGCGTCGACGATGTCGGTGCCCATGGTGCCGATGCGTTCACGGATTTCGCCATGGTAGCCAAGCAGCTTGTCGAGTAAGCCGTCAAACTGCGGCCAGTAGGTGTCGAGGCCGATGGAGAAGATTCCTGTTTTCATGATGATTTGATGTCTGTTAGTGGGCGCCACTGGAGCCTTTGATATAGGCGGCAATGCCGATGATGACGGTGGAGAGGATCAAGGTGCCCAGTGCGGTGTAGAGCAGCTGGCGTGATTTTTTTGATGAGCCTTTCCATTCACCCAACTTGAGACCCCAGAGGGAGCTAAAGACGATGATCGAGGCCATGTGCAGTGTCCAACTTGAGAATTTAAAATCTCCCATGTTGCTATGAGCGACGGTGTAGAAGAAGAATTGTAGATACCAGATCAATCCAGCCATGCCGCTGAAGAGGTAGTTGGAGCGGAGGGGGATATCATCGTCGGGGGATTCGATCTCACGGTTGTAACGAGCAAGGTATTCGTAGCCGGATTTGTTCTTGAGATGAAGGAAGATACACCAGATGAAATTGGTGGTGAGTCCTCCGGCCATGATGACGATCAGGATGGGCAGTCCCGACCAGTGGGAGACGGTGCCTTGCTCGACGGCATTGGATCCAATAGGGCCTCCAGCATCAATCGCAAAGGCCATGAAGGCGCTCATGATGCCAGCGAAGGCGGCGATCATCACTCCTTTTGAAAAGTTGAACTCCTTGATGGTCTTTTTCTTTTCTTGATCACTTAAGCCTCTTTCTTTTTCCATGCCGGCACGTCCAGCGATGGCGATGCCAACCACGGCGACCAAGACGCCGAGAAGCACGATTTTACCATCAGTGGGTGTCCAGATATCACTGACAAATGTGCCTGAGCGGATGGGGGGGATGAGGGTGCCAAATACGGTGCAAAAACCGAGCGCGATGGCATTGCCGAGGCCGACACCGAGATAGCGGATGGAGAGTCCGAAAGTGAGACCGCCAACACCCCAGCAAACTCCGCCGAGGTAGGTGTTGCGCAGTGTTTCTGAGTCAGTTGCTAGGATCGCCTCAAAGGGGGCGGTCGTCAGGATGAGGGCGAAGATCGTCGGCGCTAGCAGCCAGGAGACAACGCCGTTGGTCAGCCAGTAGGTTTCCCATGACCAGTTGCGTACCTTCTTGAAGGGCACGTAGAAGGATCCGGCGGCAAGACCACCGATCCAGTGGAAGAGGACGCCATAGAGTGCAGTGATCATGGGAGTTGAAGTTGGCCGCTGCGCGGCAGTTGAAGTTTAAGTTGCTAGTTCGAGTTTTGAGCTCGAGTTACCAGCAATATCAGAGCGTGTGCGGGGTGTCGTGCTCAACAGCGTGGGTGGAAACCTCGGTCGGGCGGAACATGGTTTCACGTAGGGTGCGGCTGACAAACCAGAGCACCATGCCAATGGTCATCAGCAGGGTTACCTGAGCAGGCTTGAGGGTATCAGTGAGTAAAAGCATGGCGGGTAGGATGGTGAGGGCCAGGCCGATTAAGGAGAGGATATTGAGAATGGTTTTCATGGTTTTAAGTGTTTGTGAGTCGTTATGAGTAATAATGAATGAGGTCTTGTTAGGCGGCAGCAGGTTTTTGTTTACCTGAGAAAATCAGGAACAGAATGCCACAGGCTAGCCAGCAGGGCAGAGGGAAATACCAAGCTTTAATGCCCTGGGCTTGGATGAAGTAGAGCGCGATGCCGACGGGGATCAGCCAGGCAAACAACACAGCGAGGTTGAAGCTTTTGGCGGGCGCCGCGTTGAGCAGGTTGGCAGCGTCTCCCTTGCGGTGGAAATACCAATCAAAGAAGATGATCGCACCCATGGGGGCTAGAATGGTGCCGTAGAGGCCGACGAAGGTCAGTAGCTTCCAAGCGAAGGCGGGGAAAATACCGGCGATGGTGGCGATAATGCCTGCCGTCAGAGTTGCCCAGAATCTGGAGGAGCCTGGGATCATCGCCTGGAAGGCGAGGCCGGCGCGGTAGATCGTAGGGTTGGCAGTGGTCCAGCCGGCGACGATCACACAGATGATGCCTGCAAGTCCGACGACGTTATTGGCCATTGGTCCGGGCACGGGGTTGGTGTCGCCAGTCGTCTTGATCTGTGCTGCCAGCATGAGAGCGGCTGCGATCCAGGCCATGAAGTGACCAACATACATGCCGGCGGAGCTTGCCCAGCCGTAGGATGCTTTTTTAGCAAAACGGAATACGGAGAGATCCGCCATGCCGACGTGCATGGCTGCGTTACAGAACCACGCAAAGAACATCACACTCCAGAAGCCCATCTTGGATTCAGCTGATCCCTCCTGGGCCACGATGATGGATTCGCTCCAGACTTTTTCCAGCCCTGACATGTCTGATACGCCGAGTTGTTTGAGAGCAACGAGACCACAGGCGAGGAACACCAACACCATCCAGGGTGAGGCGATGTTGGCGAATTTGGCCACGGTTTCATAACCGAGTGAGGCAACGACGGCGATCACGGCACCGACGCCGAGCACGATCAGCACAAAGCTGGTGCTATTGGGCAGCCAGTCGCCCAGTGACGGCATTGGCATGTCAAAGGGGATGCCGACCGCAGTTGCGGAGACGGTGATCATAGCTCCGGCGAGGAAGCAGAACAGGATACCATTGGCGAGGTTGTAGATTTTAACGAGTCCTCCACCTGCGATGCGCTCGAGGTGGTTATAGAGAGTCAGCCGTGCACGGGTAGCGATGGGCGCACAGAGGTAGCGCCATGAGAGAACGGCGAGCAGGTTGCCTACCAAGAGGCCCAGCACGATGTTCTGTAGGGAGACGCCATTGAGCAGAAACAGCGGCCCGATCATGAACTCAGTACCTGCGGCGTGCTCGCCGGCATACATGCCCCAGAATTTGTTGCCGCCCTTGAGCGCGTTTTTAGGAACCGGCTCGTTTTCATACTCGCCTGAGGAGGCGCTTGTCTGTGTCTGGTCTTCTGTGCTCATTGTTTGTCTGGTTAGAGTGTTTGTCTGGTTGGAGTAGATTAGCTGCGCTGGGAGAGGGTGCTGGCTTCGTAGGATTTGATCTCTGCAAGGAGCTGGCTTTCTCCCGGGGTGTCCTGACGCTGGCAGAATTCTTCCCAGACGATGGACCATGGTAGCGCCTTGTTTTGCTCAAGCAGGGCGAGGCGGGTGGTGTAGTCACCTTCGAGCTCGGCGGCGCGAAGTTTGTCCTGTGGCTCAAGTAAGGCGAGCAGGAGGGCCTTCTGGGCGGCGCGGGTACCAATCGCCCAGGCGGCGATGCGGTTGATGGAAGCATCAAAGAAATCGAGGCCGATGGATGTGCGGGGTAGGGCGTCACAGCGGACGAGCTCTTGCATGATGGCTTGAGTGGGGTCATCGAGCAGGACGACGTGGTCACTGTCCCAGCGCACTCCGCGTGAGACGTGCAGTAGTAGGTGAGGCACATACATGAGCACGGAGGAGATCTTATCGGCAATGCTCTCGGTCGGGTGGAAGTGGCCGGCGTCGAGGCAGAGCGCGGTTTGGTTTTTCATGGCGTAGCCCATGTAGAATTCGTGTGAGCCGACGACCATGCTTTCAGATCCAATGCCGAAGAGTTTGCACTCAACCGCGTCGATGTTGTGGGCGAGGTCGAGCTTCTCAGAGAAGACGGTATCGAGGCTGTCTGAGAGACGTTGGCGATACCCCTGGCGGTCGGCGGGGTTGTCTTTCATACCGTCGGGAACCCAGACGTTGGTGACGGCGGGTGAGCCGAGCTGTTTGCCCATTTCGGCAGCGATGGAGCGGGCGCGTTGGCAGTGCTCGATCCAGAAGTCGCGGATGCCGGCGTCGGGGCTACTTAGGGTGAAACCACTGCCAGCCTTATCGTGAGAGAAGCAGGACGGGTTGAAGTCCATGCCGATGCCGTGTGATTTTGCCCAGTCGATCCAGCTTTGAAAGTGGCTGGTCTCGATGGCGTCACGGTCGACTTTTTGGCCCTGAAAATCTCCGTAGATGGCGTGCAGATTGAGGCGGTGTGTGCCGGGAAGTAGCTTGAGCACCTGATCGAGGTCTTGGCGAAGTTCGTCAAGACTGCGCGCCTTGCCGGGGTGGTTACCCGTCACGGCGAGGCCGCCGCTGAGCTCGCCGGCACCCGTTTCAAAGCCACCGACATCATCACCTTGCCAGCAGTGAAGAGAGATAGGGGTGTTGGCGAGGGTGGTGAGTGCTTGTTCGACATCGATGCCGAGCGAAGCGTAATGGTCTTTGACTTGCGAAAACATAGGTAAATTCTTAGTAACTGATGGCGCGCAGTGTGACCTAAAATTATCATCTTGCAAATAGACGATTTGATTCTATTTTTGCACAAAATGACTGGATTGGATTTGTTCTCCCGTTACCTGCCAGTAGAGCCGACTTTGCTCGATTGGGGCATGTATGTGCTCGATGCTGGTTATTATGACGTGCCGGCGGGCAGCGAGTATCCGGTGGGCAAACACCCTGAAGAGTATCTTTTTAGCTGGGAAAAGGGCCGAGTGCTCGACGAATATCAGATGGTCTACCTGTCACGTGGGCAAGGAGTATTTGAATGTCAGGGCAAGAAGCCGGTCAGGCTATCAGCGGGGGACATGATAATCCTGCGCCCTGGTGTTTGGCATCGATACAAGCCGGATACGGAGGTGGGTTGGACAGAGAGCTGGGTGGGTTTTCAGGGGGAGTATGCGCAACGCCTGATGAAGAAGTTTTTCCCTGCGCGCAGTGTGGTACTGCACCTTGGTCATGATGAAGAGCTGTTACGCAAGATGCAGTATGTGCTGCAGTTGATGCGGGAGAGCCCTCTGGGATTTCGTCAGATGATGGCGGGTGAGGTGGTGGCACTTCTTGCACGGGTGAGATCATTGGTTATGCGTTCTAGTAAGACACTGGGCGGCAGTGAGGAGAAGCTGGACAAGGCGCGCTATCATCTGCTGGCGCATGCCACGGAGGATATCGACTTGGAGGCATTGGCTGCAGACCTGGGCCTGAGTTATTCCCGTTTCCGTAATCTTTTCCGCAAGCATACCGGCAGGTCACCGCGCCAGTATCAGCTCGATATCCGTATGAACCGCGCCATGGAGCTGCTCAAGGAGAGCCAGCGCACCATCACGGAAATCTCAGAAATGCTCGGCTTTTCCGCGGTGTATTATTTTTCCCGCCTGTTCAAACAGCGTGTCGGCCAAACCCCCGGCCAGTTCCGCAAAGCTCAATAGGGAGGGGCGCGTTGCGCCAGTTTAAGTTAGCCGCGTAGCGGCAGTTCGAGTTGAGAGTTCGAGTTGAGAGTTCGAGTTTAAGTTCAAGCGACCACTTAAAATAGTGTCCTTAGGAAGATGACTCGACCAATTTGACAGTGGTCTCAAAGTGGGACTTGGTTTTAATGCCGGTTTTTTTGATGCCGTCCATGACTTCCCGGTAAACATCCACGTTACCGAAGTCGTGCAGGATCCAGGCGGCTAGGATGCGGACTTCCTGAGCTGAGTCGTGCTGGGCAGCGTGGAGGATTTGCTTCTGTGCGGACTTGGCTTTTGACCCAAGATTCTTCAGGCCGTTGATTGCCCACCAGCGCATGCCTGCATCTGGATCGGTGAGGTTTTTGACAAAAATGGGGAGGTTCGCGGGATCCGCGGCAAGCGCCATGTCGGCGGCCTCCAGATACTTCTCAAGTGGGTAGAGCGCGGGATCTCGGACCAGCTCGTAAAGCGTGAGCTTGTGCTGGGCAGCGCGGCGGTTGCGCATGTCCTCGGGCAGGAGTCCGCTGTCGAAATACTTGATCTGCTGCTGGCGCAGTGCCTGCTTGAGCGTGGCGATTTTCTGCTGATGTCCGGCTTGGTCGATCAGGTTGTTAATATTTGCCCAGTCGGCCTTGTCGTCAAAGAATTGCTCGGTCTCGCGGGGAAGGAAATAGCGGCTCTGCACCGGGTTGGTTTTACCTTCCTTGAAATGCTGTTCCCAGGCTTGGGTGGCGAGGATGCGCCACTGGTAAGCAAGGTGCTGACCGTTGGGAATGTAGGGATAGTAGTTTTTGATGTAGCTGTGATGCTTGTCACGGATGGCGCGCGCCATGTCCAGGGCCTCATCGGCGCGGCCGCGATAGGCAAAGTGGTGCGCGGGCTCGGGCTCGGTGTCTGGTCCAAGGAAAACAGTGCCTTGGTAGGTGTCGGGCACCTCGGCACCGGCAAGGGAGAGCCAGGTCTTGGGCATGTCCACAAAGGAAACGAGACGGTCCACGGTGCTGCCTGGTTTTTCAGCGGGCCAGAGCTGCTTGAACTTCTCCGGAATGCGGATGATCAGCGGGCAGTGGGTGCCGGAGTTATACATGAACCTTTTCGAGCGCGGCATGACGCCTCCGTGGTCAGAGCAGTAGATGATGATGGTGTTTTCGTATTGACCGGTTTTCTTCAGCCACTTGATGTTTGCTCCGATGCCTTGATCCATCTTTGCCACTGTATCGCTGTAGCGGGCGTAGCTTTGGCGAATAGCGGGCAGATCAGGGTGATAGGCATGCAAGCTCATGGTGGCGGGATCTGTCTTCACGGGCTTCTTCTCATCGGGGAAGGCACGGCTCTCATGGCTTTCAGCGTAGTTGCGCACGATGAAGAAGGGTTTGCCATCGGGAATCTTGCCCCAGTCTTGCTTGAGGTTGCCTTTGAGCTTTTTCCAATGGCGTTGCTCGAAGTTGAAGTCCTGCTTGTACTTGGCAGATACTTGATAACCCGCAGCCATGAGCTGGTTGATGTAGGTGTGGTTGAGGACTTCAGAGGGAATCTCATAGAAACTGCGCATCGGTTGGTTGCCGGTGGAGATACAGTGGATTCCAGTTAGCCAGGTGTTGCGCGTGGGTGCGCAGACCGCGGAGTTGTCATAGCAGTGGGTGTAGCGGAATCCCTCGGCAGCGAGTTGGTCGATGTTGGGCGTTTTGGCGTTGGGGCTACCGTAGCAGGATACCCAGTAGGTGCTGTTGTCCTCACTAACCAACCAGAGGATGTTAGGGCGTGGGGTCGCAACTTGCGCTTCATCCGCGTGACCCTTGAGAGGCAATGCAACGAGTACAAGCGCAGAGCTCAGGAAAGTGTAGCGGAGCAGGGACATTGAATCGATTAGAAATCTGCAGAGGTGAGAGTCAGGCTCTGGCCGGCTTTGATGGCGATCTTCTTGGTCTTGCCCTGATAGACAACCTTGTGAAACAGCCCCTTGATGTTTTTGCCGGCATGGATCGTGGCGGATGCCAGCTTGCCGTCCTTCCAGGAGATATCCACGGTGAAGTCTCCGTGTGCCTTGAGGCCCTTGATCTGACCATCTGCCCAGGCATCGGGTAGGGCAGGCAGAAGATCGATCACACCTGTGTGGCTCTGCAGCAGCATCTCACACACTCCCGAGGCGTAGCCAAAGTGGCCATCGATTTGGAAAGGCGGGTGGAAGCAGAGCAGGTTGGGGTGATACTTGCCTTTGACTTGCTCATTGAGCAGTTTGTAGGCGCGGTTGCCATCCTGAAGGCGTGCCCAGATGTTGATTTTCCATGCCTTGCTCCAGCCTGTGGCTCCATCTCCCCGGGCGTTCATCGATACCTTGGCGGCCTCGGCAAGTTTCGGGGTGGTGAGTGGTGAGATCTGGTGTCCGGGGTGGACGGCAATCAGGTGGGAGAGGTGGCGGTGCTTGTTGTTCGGGTCATCAATGTCCTCGGCCCATTCCTGAAGCTGGCCCCATTTGCCGATTTGGGGTCCAAGCAAGCGCTCCCGCATGGATTGGATTTTTTTGCGAAACTCAGCATCGCGGCCGAGCGTCGCCGAGGCTTCGATGAAGTTTCCAAAGAGATTGTGGACGAGCTGTTGCTCGTAGGAGTTGCCCTCAGCCTTTGGTCCGTGCTCGGGCGAGATGCTCATGGGGCTGACCAGCTTGCCATTGGGCCACTCGATGAGAGAGTCTTCCCAGTATTCACAGAGGCTTTTGAGCAGGGGGTAGGCGCGGTTTTCCAAGTAGTCCCGGTCCAGGGTAAAGGCGTAGTGGTCCCAGATGTTTTGCATCAGCCAGGCGGCGTCACCGGGAACGTAGTGGTAGCTGTCACCGCCGAAGATGCCGTTCTCTGAACGCAGTGCCCAGCCACGCACCTTGAAGTTCTTGTTGGTCTTTTCCTTTTTGACCTCCACGGTGGAGTACAGCCACTCGGAGAGGGGGGTGAAACACTCGGAGAGGTTGGCCCGGTCAACAAACCAGTAGTTCATCTGGACGTTGACGTCGGTGTGGTAGTCAGAGCGCCAGGGGGGGCTGTTTTTGTCGTTCCATAGTCCCTGCAGATTGGCGGGTAGTCCGCCCGGGCGGGAGCTGGCGATCATCAGGTAGCGCGCATACTGGAAGATGAGCTCTTCGAGGTCGAAGTCACGAATACCTGCTGTCATGTCGGGCTCTGTTTGATTTTCGTAGCGGATCTTGGACGATGTGTCCAATGGGGCTCCCCGGTAGGCGTCGAGCCGTTGGTCGGTGGTCATTTGGCCACTGTGCGCGGGGGAAGATCCAAGCTCGATTTTAAGGCGCTTGAACAGAGACTGGTAATCCTCGATGTGTTCGTTAAGCAGCGCTGGGTAGGGCTTTGCGGAAGCTGCCGCCAGTTGGGCATTGAGCTCCTCGTGCGGGTGAGCTTTTTTCCAGCCCTTGTCACGCTGGTTGAGATAATTGGTATCCGCAGCGAGTAGGACAGTGAGAGAATCACAGTCCTTGAAAACAAGGCTGCTTCCCTCGGTGGTCAGTGATCCACCTTGATGCAGCACCAGGACCTGGGCTTCGTAATCCAGATTGATGCTGTGATCTTTCTTGTGCTTGCCCCGGTAACCCTCGAACTGATAGCCCTTGAGTGATCCCTTGGATATCAGCTTGTTGCCAACTGCTTTAATCTCCGCTTTGTGGGCGTCGGTCAGGTCGATCTTTCCTGAGTAGGCAGCGGGCTTGTCCGCGGTGAATTGAAACACCATGACCCGGGCCGGGTGGCTGGCAAAGTACTCACGCTTGTAGTTCACCCCGTCGAGGTGATAGCTGGTCGTGTGCACGGCCCGGTTGATGTCGAGCTCGCGTCGGTAGTTTTTTTGGGCTGTGTTGGCGATGATGCCCCCATGTAAGTTGAGGAATAGATCACCGAAAGCCTGGTAGGCACCGGTGTCCAATTCATCGCCAATCCAAAGGCTGTCCTCGTTGAACTGGATGCGCTCGTTCAAGACTCCGCCAAACACCATGCCCCCCAAGCGCCCGTTGCCAATGGGCAGGGCATGTTTTTCCCAATCCTTGGCGGGTTCGTCATACCAGAGGATGTTTGGGCGCTCAGTGGCCACATTTTTAGTCTCATTGGCCTGACTTGTCAGGGGGAGAGCAAAGAGGAGCAGTAGGCTGAGCACTGAGCTCAGGGTAGCGTGGTGCAATAAAGACATGGGACTCGATTAAAAATCTGCGGACGTGATAGTCAAGCTCTGGCCGGCTTTGATGGTGACTCGCTTGGACTTGCCCTGGCAGACGATTTTTGTTTGTTCCGTGCTGTTGGGGCCGGCGGTGATAGTGGCGGATGCCAGCTTGCCGTCCTTCCAGGAGATATCCACGGTGAAGTCACCCCGTGCGCGTAGACCTTTGATGCTTCCCGTGCTCCATTGAGGCGGTAGGGCAGGCAAGAGCTTGATTTCCTCGTTGTGGCTGTGCAGCAGCATCTCAGCCACGGCAGCCGTCGCGCCAAAATTGCCATCAATCTGGAAGGGAGGGTGGTTATCCCAGAGGTTGTCCAGGGTGGAGCGCACCAGAATAGCGTGGAAGTTGTCGTAGGCTTTGGCACCATCTGAGAAGCGGGCATACATGCCGATGGTCCAGGCGCGGCTCCAACCAGTGCCGGCGCCACCTGCCGCGAGGCGTCCGTCGATGGACTTGGTAACCGCGTCGCGCATCACCGGATCATCGTCGATGTCGATGACGTTACCAGGGTAGGCGCCGATAACGTGGGAGATATGGCGGTGGGAGGGTGACCACTCTTTGAAGGGCTTGATCCACTCCATCAGGCGTCCGTCTTCTGCTATCCTCGGAACATAGAGTTTTGGAATGAGGCTCTCGATACGTTTGACGAAGGCGTCATCCTGTTTGCCGAGCGCGTTCGCCGCTTCCACGTAGTCCTTGAAGACTTGCATGATCATCCACTGCTCGACAGAGGTGCCCGCACTGAGGGCCGCGGTTTGCTCGTTACCGTCCTTGTCGATGTATTTGAACTTATTCTCCGGGGAGGTGGCGGGGCGTGCGATCAGGGTTTCCTCTCCTTTGTCATTCTTTGGTCCGGGGATGAGCCAGCTTTCGCAAAAGATGGCGGACTCGGTGAGCAGCTCCCAGTAAGGTTCGAGGGCTTTCGGGTCCTTGTTAAAACGGTAGTGCTCAAGGATGTGGAAGGAGGCCCACTGTCCTCCAAGGTAGGTCGCTGCCCAGAGCGGGCGCGTTCCCATGGAGCGGGCACTACCCCAGACGTCGGTCGAGTGACCCATGGCCCAGCCCCTCATGCCCATGCGGCGGGTCAGGTCCTTGCCCTGGGGTAGCCAGCTCTTGAGCAGGTCAAAGAGCGGTGGGTGCAGCTCGGCGAGGTTGCATGTCTCCGCGGGCCAGTAGTTCATCTGCACGTTGATGTTGAGGTGGTAGTCCGAGGCCCATGGGGCGAATTCATAGGGATTCCAGATGCCCTGCAAATTCGCAGGAAGACTGCCGGGACGCGAAGAGGCGATGAGAAGGTAGCGGCCAAACTGGTAGTAGGTTTCCATCAAGTCAGGGTCAGAGCAGGGCTTGCCCTGCGAGCCCTCGGCCGCGGATTTTTCCTTCTTGAGGAGGGCAAGTCGTGCCTTGGTGGGCAGCTTCATGATGGAGTCCGCGGTCTTGCCGATGTCGAACTGCACACGGTTGAAGTAGCTGGCGTGGTCACTGATGGCCTTGCTCTTGAGTTGAGCGACGGTCTGATCCTTTGCCCGGTCTAAAATTTCGGTGGTCTTTTGCTGCCAGCCGTCCGCGAGGGGGGCGGCGGAGTTTGCACGGTTAAAGTTTGTTGCCACGGTCATGAGGATGGTGGCCTGCTGAGTGCCCTTCATCTCCAGCTTGGTGCCATCTGCGGAGGCGGTAGCAGCTTTGAGGCGGATTCGGTTTTGGAACTTCGTTCCCAGTTTGCCGCTTCCTTGCCCATCCATGACACAGTCTTCACCCTCGATCCGCGCTCCATCCATCCAAGTCACCAGATCAAGCGGCTTGTCAGAGGTGATCTGCACCACCAGGCAGTCCCACTGGGCAGAGGCAAATACCTCTTGGGTGATCTTGGAGCCATCTTGTAGTGTATAGGTGCTGGTTGTTACTCCGGTTCGCAGGTCGAGCTGGCGGTGGGTGGAGGCGATCTCAGCGGTGTTCTGGTAGGCGAGCCTGAGCCGCCCAGCAGGCTGGTAGCTGTAGGGGCTTTTGTGTGGAGAGCCTTTCGAGGAGATATGCTTCACGAAGTGTTCGTCCGCTGCCTTGTAGTCTTCTGCGGCGACGAGCTCGCGGATTTTTTCAAAGTGGGGGAAGGAGTTCTCCTCCATGAATTGAGGGCCGTCGTTTCTCCAGATGGTCTCCTCATTGATAACGATCTGCTCTCTGGGAAACAAGCTGTAGGGGGTGGCTCCAAGCCGGCCGTTGCCCACGGGATAGGTGCCCTCCCAGTCATAGGCGGGCTCGTCATCCCAAATGATCAGGTTCTCTGCAGTAGGGCGAGGGACGTGATGCGCGGCAGGCTGTGGTGCGTTTTTGCCATGCTTTTGCAGGATGGGGGCGATGATTTTTGCCATCTCCGCTGCCCCCGCGGCATTCGGGTGGATTTTATCCGGGAAGAGGTCCAGGCTATTCAAAAAGGGGCTGTGCAGGTCGATGATAGGGGTGCGTGTGAGGCGGGCGATTTTTTTGATCTGGGGCAGGACTTCATCTTCAATAAAGGCTCCGTTAATGCTGTGCCCGTGTCTGATGAAGGAGGGAACGGGGTTCATCAGCCACACGTTTGGCTTGCTCGGCAGATTACGGAACTCGCGGATCAAGAGCCGTGCCGCACCGCTGTACTCATGGTCAAAGTTTTGCCTTTGTTTGTATTCTCTACGTTTGCTGTCATTAGTGCCGAGCTTGATGAGGACAACATCCGGCTGATAGGCGAGGGCGTCTTTGTACTGCTGGGTGTTGGTCCATGCGGAGGGTGACTTGGAAATCATCGTCCGTCCACTGACCCCGAAGTTCTTCACCTCAAAGCCTTCTCCAAGGAGTTTTTGTAACTGGGCGGGATAGCTGGCGTTCTCACGATCCGCGATTCCTGAGCCGAAGGTGATGCTATCCCCGACGCAGGCGACTTTGATTTTGGCAGCGGCTGTCTCAGCGTGTGTTACGCCTGCAAGGCAGACTGTCAGGAGGCTGGTGATTGAGAGAATGGCGATGCTGGTAAATTGGCGAAATGACATGAGATTTATACTCAGCATAAGAGATGATCATTTCAACCAATTACTGCCCCCCCCATCTGTGTGGTGTAGAGCTATTCATGAGGATTTTTGAGGAGATCTTAGGCTGACCATGTTCTAGCATCCCGGGTATTTACAAATGTTCATGACAGCTCACCATGGCATCTTGACGAGATGATTGACACCAGACAGCACCAGCTCAAGGATTTCCCTACTCCGCGGTGGGCAAAAAACCCGCATGTGCAGACGATATTGAGCTCTGTGTTGAGGGCTCCAAGTGTCTCGCTGAGACGCGAACGCCTTGAGCTTGCAGATGGTGACTTTATCGATCTTGATTGGGCAAATACCGGTGAGCCGAAAGATCACATCGTGGTGGTCTTTCATGGTCTTGAGGGAAGCTCAAGGTCTCCTTATGTGAGGCGTTTGATCAAAAGGTGTGGTGAGCACCAGGTATCGGTAGTCGTGCATCATCACCGCAGTTGCTCAGGTGAAAACAATCGTTTGGCACGCAGCTATCACAGTGGTGAAACTGCGGATATACAGAGCACGCTTCTGCACCTCCGTAATCTCTACCCCCAGGCTCATATCGATGCCGTTGGCTACAGCCTTGGTGGCAATGCGCTGGCCAAATATTTGGGCGAACAAAAAGAAGCCTCCCTGGTAAACCGTGCGGTGATTGTCTCCGCGCCCCTACAACTCTCCGCCTGTGCCAAGCGGCTGGAAGGAGGCTTCTCCACCATTTATCAGCGCCACCTCATCAAGCGGCTGCAGCAAAAAACCACGGATAAGCTGAGTCATCCAAAACACAAAGACACACTTCCTCTTGATGCTGAAAAGCTCAGAAGTCTGAAAACTTTTTATGACTTTGATGACCAGGTCACTGCTCCTTTGCATGGCTTTGCTGACGTGCATGATTATTACGCCCAGTGCAGTGGTCTCCAGTTTCTAGCAGCTATCACCATACCCACGCTCATCATCCACGCTGCTGATGACCCGTTCATGACCGATGCGGTTATTCCGGACCCCGGGCAATGCTCAGAGCAGGTGAGCTATGAGCTCTATTCTCATGGAGGCCATGTGGGCTTTATCTCGGGAGGCAGCCCACTACGTCCACAGTATTTTCTGGAAGATAGAATAGCAGGCTATCTTGAGTTTTGAGCCGCGCGGCGGCAGTTGAAGTTGAAGTTAGGAGCCACTTCGTGGCAGTTCAAGTTCGAGTTTAAGCGAGACCCTGTAAGCGGTCGCTACGCGACGAGGTATATTCTTGCACATTTTCCGTGGGTTAAAACCCACGGCTAACATGAACGGTCGCTATGCGACGAACGAGATTTTGTGCAACAACTTTCCGTGGGTTAAAACCCACGGCTATCATCACCGGTCACTACGCGACGGGCTTTGCTGGAATCATGATTTGCTGTCGCGTAGCGACAAATCAATATTAGCCGTCGGTTTTAACCCACGGAAGCGGATGGAAAAGAATACCACGTCGCGTAGCGACCGCTTAAACTTGAACTATCAACTCGAACTGCCGCCGCGCGGCTCAGTCCGCGAGCTGGCCCAGTGGACGGGCACCGGCGATGACCTCGGCGTTGAGTTCCTCCATGCGGGCTTTGAGAGCGGCGACTTTTTCCGGGTGTTTTTTGGCAAGGTTCTTCCTCTCGCCAATATCCTCGGCGAGGTTGTAGAGCTGGTGTGCTTTGCCTTGTTGGCGCAGCTTCCAATCCCCCTGGCGGATGCTGTCGATCTGGGCCCTGTAGTAGAGAAACTCGGTGCGCGGTGAGGGGGACTTGGCGTGCAGGAAGTCAGCGAGGTTGAGTCCGTCGATCGGGCCTTTGGTCTTGGGTTCAATGCCGGCGATGCTGGCGATGGTGGGCAGTAGGTCGATGGTGGATGCCATGTCGTTAGACTTGCTGTTCGCGGGGATGCGACCGGGTGCCCAGGTGACACAGGGAACGCGCATGCCTCCCTCGAAGGTGCTGCCCTTACCATCGCGCAGTGGCCCTGCTTTGCCAGCGTGGTGTTTGAAGCGCAGCCACGGACCATTGTCCGAGGTGAAGATGACGTAGGTGTTCTTGTCCAGACCCTCCTTGCGCAGGGTGTCTAGAACGCGGCCAACTTCAGCATCGATGTGCTCGATGACGGAGATGTAGGCACGCTTGGGATCAGGATTGTAGAGCTCGTCTGGCAGGTAGAGCGGCACGTGCGGCATGCTGTGGGCGAGGTAGAGGAAGAAGGGTCGGTGGGGCGTTTGCCCTGCGAGCTCTCGGCCACTGTTTGCTTTAATAAACTCAATGGCTTTATCGGTGTAGCGCCGCGTGATGGTGCGCTGGTCAACGGGATGCTCGAGGATTTTTTCGTTTTCAATCAGCGGGGTTTTCCAGACGCCGCTTTCTTTGGGTTTGCTCCAATACTCGTCCCATTTACCGTAGCGTGGGCGTTTGGCATCTGCTGGGTGACTCATGTCATTGGAGTAGGGAATGCCGAAGTAGGAATCAAATCCCTGGGCGGTGGGAAGGAATTCCGGGTGGTGACCGAGGTGCCATTTACCCACACACGCGGTGGCGTAGCCCTTGGTCTTGAGCATGTCCGCGATGGTAGTTTCCCCGGGGTGAAGGCCAACATTATCTTTGGGGAAAAGTACGACCCTCGTATCAAGCACACGCCGTGGGTAGCAGCCGGTCATCAGGGCCGCTCGTGAGGCAGAGCAGACCGGGTTGGCAGAGTAAAAAGAGGTGAGCATGCGGCCCTCGTTGGCCATGCGATCAATGTGCGGGGTCTTGATGTCCTCAGAGCCAAAGCAGCTTAGGTCTTGGTAGCCTTGGTCATCGGTGAAGATGATAATGAAATTCGGCTGGATAAAACGCTTGCCCTGCGAGCTCTCGGCCGCTGGACGCTTGCCCTGCTCAGGAGCGCTTGCGTTTCCTTTGGTCACCCGCTGCTCGTCCGCTGGGGCTGCCGCGGAATCGTGAATGGTGAATAGTGAATAGTGAATGAGGAAGAGTGTGAGATATTTCATGAGTTAAAGCTTGGTTAGATTACTTGAGTTCTTTGATCCTGATGTTGCGGTATTCGATGTAGCTGGGTGCTTTTTGGTGGGCGTCTTGCAGGCCGATATAACCCTCGAGCGGGCGTGCGAGCAAGGCCTTATGCGCATCCGTGGATTGCACACAGGTGACGCCATCGGCGATGACGGTGTAGCGAGTGCCTACGCAGTGAATCTCGTAGCTGTGCCAGACATCTGCACTTTCATCCGGCCGCGGGTCAACGGCGGCCAGGCCATAGAGTGAGCCGGTGCAGTGGCTGGCATCACGCGGGGCGTTGGAGATCTGCACCTCGACACCGGTGGCCCAAGGTGCGTCGCCTTTTTTCGCTCGTAGGAATATCCCGGAGTTGCCGTTGGGGGCAACGCGCCATTCCAGTTTCAAAATGAAGTCCTTGAATGTTTTTTTGTCGTAGTAGATCCAGTTGTGGTTGCCCTTGGAGGCGTCGTTTCTGAGAATTTCTCCCGGTTTGATTGACCAGCCGGACTTGGTGCCATGGATGCTCCAGCCGTCCATGGTTTTGCCTTCAAAGAGCGAGGTGAAGCCGAGCTCGCCTGATGGCTGGTTGGCTGCCTGATCACCAGCGAGGCAGCCTAAGGCGGCGAGCAGAAAGATGCCGAGGCATGCTGATGTGAAGTTCGTTGTGAAGTTCATGGGTTCGTTTTTAAGGGGTTGTTGATCAATGTAGAATAATACGTCGTTGGCAGAAGCATTCTTTGGGTTTTTTTAACTCTGGTTATCA
>Ga0206129_10002431_pt1 | contig 23069 bp, 22 predicted proteins | sample Helgoland_Spring_8_FD_148616 | JGI IMG/M metagenome (GOLD analysis project Ga0206129, IMG submission 148616) | Pelagic subsurface seawater microbial communities from Kabeltonne, Helgoland, North Sea - Helgoland_Spring_Bloom_20160502_2 | ecosystem: Environmental > Aquatic > Marine > Epipelagic ...
CTTTCTTGAGGAATCTATTACTGTAGTTCCATTAATAGAAACGGTATTACTTCTTGCTGTGCCTGAAAGGTAGAGGTCTTTGAAGCGGTTGCCTATGCTTCCAATGTCTAAATAAGCGTCAACCGCACCACTTTGGTTTCCTGGAGATATTTTATTTGTTCCTCCAGTAAGTGAAGCACCATTTGTTCTAGGGTCTAAAACTATTTTAGTAACAATACCAGAGTGGCTACCAATACTTCCAACTGTTGTGCCGTCTTTTGCAAACTCAACAATAGTACCATCACTACTGTTACGTCTAAAATAATGTCCTTCATTATTAACTGAAGTAACTAAACGACCTGTACTAAATATACGACCCCCTGCAACTGATGCAGATGTAGAAGTAGTACCCACTAACAAGTCATTTGAAGAATTAATACGCATGGCTTCTAAGCCACTAGTACCGAATGCTAAAGCATCATTTGAATGAGTATATTGGACGTAACCTCTATATGCTTCATTTCCAGTTGTTCCGTCACCAAAAGCAAGAGTTCCAGAGTTTGTAGTTCCACTAACAATAGTTATTCCTGCAGAACCTGTTGTACCAACCACTAAATCAGAAAATTGACTGAAATAACTTGATGGTGATGTATTTCCAATTCCAACGCTGCCACCATCTGTAATTCTCATCATTTCTACATCATTTGTAGTGCTATTTGAGGTAGAGAAAACTAAGTCAGCAGCACCTCCTGTGGTTGATGCTGGAAAAGATTTTATTGAACCTCTAACTCCTGCACCTGCTCCTGAACTATCAGAGCTATAAAATTCTAAAATACCAAATGGTGTTGTTGTTGAATGTGCAGAATCATTTTGTGTAGATGATATACGGATTGTTGCTCCGTCTGTTGATTTAGAAACTTCAAGTAACTCACTACTAGAGATAGTTCCTGCAAAAGTAGCGTTACCTGTTGTTTTAGCTATACTTAATTTTTCATCACCATTTTCTGTTAAGAATTGGAATCCACCTGCATTATTATATATTCTAACTCTATCTGTTGAGCCAGTCCCATTGTAGTCCATTAATATTGCAGTTGGATTAGTGTCTGTACCTTTTAAATGTATTTGGTCATTTCCATTACTCTCAGCAGTAATTGCACCACTAGAGATAGTTCCTATGTTGGATAAATTACGAGAAGCATCCAAGATTTGTGTGCCATCCATCTTAATATTGCCATTAAGAAAGTTGATACCTGATTTACCATAAGTAGTTCCTGCACCATCAATCTCAATACCTGTATCCCATTTTAATTTTAGCTGTTGATAATTTGGAGAAGACCAAACACCTGCTGTTCTATAAATGCCATACTGATTAGTTGTATGCCAAAAAATACCTTCTTCTGTTGATGTGGTATGACCAACTGTTGCACCTGATTTAACTGTACCAAAGCCAAGTCTTGAAGAATCAGTAAGTTGTATGCTGTCAAAGTTTGATGTGCCACTACTGTCTATAGCACCACTAGAGATAGTTCCAATATTGGTTAAGTTTCTTGAGGAATCTATTACTGTTGTGCCATTTACTTGATAAACATGACCACTAGAAATATCAAGGTTTGCTTGTGCAAGAATATTAGTATAGCCTTCACCTACTTGTAAATTAGTTCCGCCAGTGTCTCCCTCTAAAGCTCTATTGTTGTTAAAATAAATTCTATTGTTACCACCTGAAAAATATAAACCATCATTTGCAGTATTTATGTTTACATTACCTGAGGTTGTAATCGTTCCACTAGAGATAGTTCCTGCAAAGGTGGTGTTAGTATTATCAGCTATATGTAATGCCTGAGTTCTTGAAGTATTTGTCCCAACCCAAAACATGATACCTTGATTTGAATCATTATCGTAGTTAAATAAGTGTAACCCCCTACCCACGCCAGTACTTTGGTTAAGCCCAGACATACCCTTATGATAAGCACCACTACTAGGTGCATAATCCATTGATATTGTTTTTGCATAGCCTGTTGTAATATTGTCTGTTGATGTAATAGCACCACTAGAGATAGTTCCAGTAGTTTCTAAATTACTACTTCCAAAAGTAATACCATTACCACAAGAAATACTTAGTTTATTATTAAAAACACCTTCGTAACCAATACTTGCATCAGTTGTAGCACCATCTTTAAAAGTAATAAAGCCTTGAACTGCTGAATCAAGTATGATTTCACTAGCACTAGATGTAGTGCCAATCAAACTTAACTTAGGTAAAGAATCTGTTATTTTTAAACCATCAGTTTCATTGTAGGTGAGATTAGCTTCACCTCGTATTCCTGTTGAACCTGTAGAAGTAACTATTCTATCGTCACCACTATCAACATAAGAACTAATTGCATTAGCAGTCCATTGTAAATTACCACTTGTATCACTTTTTAATATATAGCCACTTACACTAGGGAATGAAGGGAATGTATAGCCTTCAATCGTTGCACCTGATATATCGCCTGTACTTGTAATTGCACCACTAGAGATAGTTCCATTAAAAGTTGCGTTACCATTACCTGCAATGTAAAATCTAGGAGTTAATACTGTATTTGCTGAACTATTTTGTGGGCTAGTCCAAACTTGAAATTGTCCATATGTATTGTCATCTGCTTGAAGTGCTATAGCAGTTGCACCTGTTACACCGCCCCATGTATTAGCTTGTTTAGGACTATTAGAACTTAGAGAACTACTTATATTTACACCGAAAACTTGTCCTGCAAAGCCAACACCTAACGAAGAATTTAATGAAGGAATGACCACTAAATCTCCCACTCCATTAGATGCGGGAGAAGTATCTAGTGTAAAAATTCCTGTACTAGTTATAGCCCCACTAGAGATAGTTCCGATATTGGTTAGGTTTCTTGACTGGTCAATAATAGTTGTTGCTGCTGTTGTAGATGAGCCAACTTGAAAGTTTCCATTTACATCTATTTTAAAACGTTGATTTCTTGTATTTGCACCAGTAGAAAAAGAAACACCATCATAGCCACTAATACAAATACCATCAGCAGAACCTCCGTTATGGTCTTCTGCTGTAATGGAGCAATTATAAGTAAAACCATCTCTGAAAAATATTCCTGCACCACCACCACTTGTAAATGAATTTAAGTTTAAATTTGTTCTTGAGGAATTTATTACTGTTGTCCCTGAAATACCAATTGAACCATTAACATTAAGTTTATCTGTACCTGTATTTACACCAATACTTACATTACCACCACCCATTGCAAGAACTACTCTGTCTGATGAGTACCAGTTTAATGCAGCATTTCCACCACTTGAATCCATTATTAGAAAACCTGAATCATCTGTACCCGCTTTAAGATTTGGTTGCCCTGAATATCTATTTAAAGTAACAGTAGGATTATTTCCAGTAGAATTAAAAGTAATAGTGGCAGTGTTATTTATTGATGGTATATTTTGTAAGGCTTTTGAGGAATCTATTACAGTTGTTCCATTAATAGAAACGGTATTACTTCTTGCTGTGCCTGAAAGGTAGAGGTCTTTGAATCTTAATCCGCTTTGTGCTAAATCTACTGCACCATCAGCACTAGGTTCAAATCGTGGTTGCCCTGATGCTGTTGATGTTACTGCTCTTACATAATTTGATTGGTCTGCACCAAGATTAACAAGACCACTTGCACTGTTATAAGAAGCAGATGTTCCTGAAATAGATGAAATACTTCCAACTGGTGAGCCACTTTTATTAAACTGTAGAATAGTTCCGTCAGAGCCTGTTCTGTTCATATAAACAGCTTGACCATCGTGTCTACTAAATGCTGAATAAACTGTATTAATATTTTGCCCAGTATCAGCAGAGGTGTTGCTGCTAGAGTTCCAAAGACTATTATTGGTTGTGTGTAATAACAAGTTGCCTGAAGAATCTATTGCCATTTGGTAAGAAGCACTTGCGGCAGTACCAAAGCCCATTATATTTGCAGAGTGGTCGTATGTAATTAACCCTTGATAACGACCTGTTCCTGACGTTGCATCGCCAAATCCAATATAGTTTTTCCCCGATGTACTACTTGTTAAATTAATTTGTGCATAAGTGTCTGAGGTGTTTCCTACATTGAGTACTGGTCCTGTTTGATAACTGACAGGCGAATCAGTCCCAATTCCAACGTTGCCTGAAGGATTTATTGTTAATCTTATAGTGCTTGAATCTATAGGGTCACTAGCATTAGCAACTCTAAATCTCATTCCATTAGTTCTATCTGCTGTTATAGTTCCTACATAATAGGTATTATCAGTAAATTGTAATTGAGAGCCATCTGCATTATTACCACTATTAGCCAGTCTAAATACAGCAGAGCCTGTTCCTGCTGTATTGGAGTTCCAAACTCTTGATACAACACTTCCTCCTGCACTTTTTTTAACATCTAAATCAAGTGTAGTTGATGCTGTACCTATAGCTAGGGAGTTTATATTAGTTAGGTTTCTTGAGGAATCTAAGAAAGTAGTATTAGTTAGTTTTAAATCGCCATCTCTTGTTAATGTTAAATATTTAGAACCCCAACTATTAAATAAAATAGCATTTTCACCAGTATCCATATATAAACCAACATAAGCACTGTCACCAGACCTATAAACTTTAAGCTGATTTCCATTAGTAATAGTATGCCCACCACTAGAGATAGTTCCAACAGTTATATTTGGAGTACCTGATAAACCTATTGCAGTTATACCTAATGCATTTATTTCAGCTTGAGTTTGGTCTGTAGTTGCACCTGCTTCTATTCCATCTAGCTTAGTTCCATCTGTCGCTATATCTCTACCATCAACTGTACCTGTAACACCTATATTGCCTGTTACATTTAAAGGATGCGAAAAATTAAAACTATCATTACTTGTATTCCAAGTTAAGGTAGCATCTTGGGTAGCACTTACAGCATCCTGAATAGTAATACCTGCTCCGTTTGCATTAGCTGAAGTATCACCAGTTCCATAGTTAAGGGTTATGTTCTTATCTTTGACATCAAGATTTGCAGTATCTATTGTGGTCGTAGTACCTTGTACGTCTAAATCTCCTTGAATGACTACGTTGTTTGTAAAGGTTTTTGCACCATCAATACTTGAAGCAAGTGCTAAAGTAAATAAAGCATCACCTGATGCAAAATTTGCACCTCCTGTTAAACCACTATTTGATGCTGTTGTAATTTGAACTCTAGTAATATCACCTTCAGGTGCTACCTGAGAACCACTACCATCTCCCACATAAAAACCATCACCACTTGGGTCTGTTACAGATAATACTCTTGGTGCTGTAGAGCTGACATTATTATTTGTTGTGTCATAACTTGTATCTGTTGTTGATACTGTTGCCTTAATTCTATGGGTTGTACCTGTACTTATACCAGTTAATGTCAATCCAGTAGATGCTAAAATAGTTCTGCCATCTGAGTCTACACAACCAAGATTTAAAGATGTGGTTGTTGTGGCAATAATTATGACACCACCCTGACCGCCAATAAACAATTGTTCAGTTTCAGTATTTATTTTATATTCATCTGATAAAGGAGTCGTTTTTGGATTTAATCTATCATTAACCCTTGTAAATGTGTCTGTAACAACAGTTGCATAGTTAGAACCGCCATCACTTGAATGTTGTATTGTTAGGGTAAAGTTTTCAGGCACTTCCGCTTCTGATTCATCTATAGCTGTATTAGTAGAACTATCATCACTATTACCACCAAAGTTTGTATCAATACTTACTGAAACATCAACATCTGTATCTTCTGTTACTGTAATTTCTTCGTATTCTGTATCTGCATCAAAAGTACTAGATACTGTAGAAACTTTTGTTCCTGTTGTTAAGGATATTTGCGATAAAGCTGAATTACTAAAACCAGTTTCTGAATCAAAATATACTGTTCCATCTGTTAGTTTTAATACTAAGTTTTTAGCAATAACTTTACCTGCTTTATCTACAGAGAAACTTGCATTTGCTGGTGCTTCATTACCTGACCAAAATCTGTAGTCACCAGTTCCAGCCATTTTTGCAATCTCGCCTGAACCTGCAACACCTGCTGTAAAACTTTTTGTTGTTTGCACTTCACCAGTATTAAGTGCTTTAAAAGGAGCTGATGCAAAAGATGTATTGCCTAAATAAATACCATTACCATCAACAGTAAATATTTCTGAGCCTGAACCTATTTGTATTTTAGAATCGGCTGCTGTATTAGTAAGAGATGTTTCACCTAAAGTAAAGCCACCAACTTCACCTGAAGTAGCAGATATAACACCTGTTGAAGATACAGTAAATGCACCTGAACCTAAATTGATTGATGATGAAGAACCATTAATAGTGATACCTGAATTATTAATAGTTACATCACCACCACTTACAGTTACATTAGCTGCGTTTAAAGTACCTGTATCTATATCATTAGCACTAATAGAACCAAATACACCTGATGCAGAAGTTAATGTTCCTGCTTCAATTCTATCTGCATTGATATCACCTGCTATTATTTTTGCACCTGCGATAGTTCCGTCTACAACTAAATCACCAGTTTGGAAATTTGTGATTTCTACAAAAGAACCACCACTTCCTGAAGTACCTGAATATTTATAGGCTTTAGATACTTTAGGTGAAGCACTGGTATTAACCATAATTAAGATATCATCTTCAATTGGTAATCTTCCGTGTGCTGTATTAAAAGCTGAATCTGATAATGCTGTAGTCGTTGAACCTTCTACATGGAAATACCCTGAGAATATCGCGTCAATATCAGTTGCTTCTACTTTAGTAAATGAGCCACTAGTTTGACTTGATGCACTTGATTCTTTATCAAAGAAACTTACTGCTTTAACTTTAAAATAATATGTTGTACCTGCTACTAATCCATCATCAATACCAAAAGATACTTTTTGAGTAACACTTGGCACACCTGCTATTGTTCTTACTAAATTAGTTCCGTCATTAGGTGTGAACCCTGAACTGGTTGACCTATAGATTTTTATATCTCTTAAATCGCTATTATTAGGGTTAGTCCAAGATAATCCTATGTTAAGTGGTTTACCTGTTGTTGCAGACAATGAAGTTGGTGCAGATGGTGTAGTAATACCTGCATCTGAATTAGTATTGATAGTGACTTCACTTGTTACAGCACTAAACACGTTATTTGCTGAAAAATGTCTAGCTACTATGTAATAAGTTGAATTAGGTTTGACATTAGGAATAATCTCCTTTGTTTTACCTTTACCTGCTATAGCTGAACTTATGTATGTACCTGAAGCAGTACCATATAAGATTTCAGTTCCTTGTATTAAATCATCTGTATTGTTTGTCCATTGAACTTGTAAATCATAACCAGTGTTAACTAAAGTTGCTGATACTGATAAGTTGGTTGGTGCAGTTACTGTAAAACTACCTGTAGAAACGCTTGAGCCTTCGTCTATTGGGTTTGTATAACTACTTGAAGCAAAACTATATACAGAAGAATCAATCTCTTTAAGGGCGAGTCTCGTTGCTAAGATTGGAACATCATCTGTATCTATAACTTCTAAATTTGTGCTTAAAACTTCAAAAGTTTTGTTGGTATATCCTAATCTTTCATTTGTTAAGTAAACCCAGTCAAAAGGTTGTAATTGCATAAAAGCGATATTACATAAAACAGATAAACTTACTTCTTGCCTTGTATGTAATAAATAGGTTCTTTGTAATCTTTGTGCCATTGTAGTTGTATCAGTAAATGGCAACTGTATTTCTAAAGTCTTTCTATAATTAGCTTGTGATTCTCCACTTGGGGTGTCTGCACTTAATAATGTACTATCTGTATAAACTGGTGAATCAGTTGCAACATAATTATTATTAGCATCAACATAAACAGACTTAACCGTGTTATAAGTCTCACCACTTGCATTTTTTGTTGATATAGCAATTGGTGCTAATAAATTATCATCAGTTATGGTCATATCAGGCGTTACGGTTGCACCTGCAAACATTACAAACTTTCCATTGATATATGACAACTTACCTGCACAAGAACTTAGTAATCCTTGTATTACACCTGCACCATCTGCAGTCATATTAGTTATACCATTGGCTTTATACAGTTCTTCATTAAATGTAATAGTTACTCCATCTGCTATGGTTTGTGCAGAAGATAAAGTAATTAAATTACCACTTCTAGCTATTACAGTCGGTGAGTTTGATATTCCTGTACCTGTTACTGTTTGACCTATATCTATAAGTGTGTTTGTTGAAGCAGTATCTATTGTTAATGTTGTTGAACTTGTTACAGCACCATTAACTGTAGCTGTGGTTATTGCTCCTGCAGGTGTTTCACAAATATTTGCTGCTGATGAGAATCCACCTACTGCTGTTGTATCTAATACCTCACTAGAGGTAGCTTTCAATCCATAAGTTGTGTCTGTTATAAAATCTCTAATACAAAGAGCAGGATTATCTGACCAAGCTGTAGTTGATGTTCTTGGGTCATAAACTTTTTTACCTTTAATAACAAAAGCTAATGGTGGAATACCACCGCCAAAGGCTTCTGAATCAAATACCATTTCAATAAGCATATAAGCCATGCCTGTGAACTTATCAGTATTTCCTAAGGATGTGTTGCTAGTAATAGTAGAATCAGCACTAGATTGTGACCCATTTAAAAATCTATATCTTAGTAATGAACTGCTTACATCAAATTTATTTTCATTTTCACTATTAGTAAATCTGCTATTTGTAGCATAATTAAAACCACCGCTTACTGTTGTTGTTAATTTTGTATCATTTACTAATACTTCTTCTAAACTTTCTACTTCGTGTCCTGCAAGAACAACAATCATAGATATCTTATAGTTATCTGTCCCTGAAGTTTCTATATGGGTTATTGTTCCACCAACTCTAGCTTTACCATAAATTATTTGTCTTGGTCCTGCTGAAGTTCTTGTTGCTACTTTTGTACCAAAGTTTTCAGCAGTAGCTTGTGTGCCTTTTGACATTAAACCGCCAATAAGTGTTGATGCTGCTGAAAGTGCTGCTAGTGATAACGTACTTACACCACCTAAAAATGCACCTGCTGCACTAAATGAACCTAATGCAAAAAGACCTGCACCTTGAAAAACAAAAGCAAGACCTGTAGTTATCGCAAAAGTAATAACAAAAACTTTAACAGCTGCTTTGACTGCCTTACCCATTAGGTATTCTCCATACAGAAATAATATCTACATTTTGTTTAGCTACTACCATGTCATCTGAGGGTGTTAAAACTTTTACACCATCTGACATACCAACTAATTCTGATTCTTCTTTATAAACCACTAAATCGCCTTTTTGCATAAATGCTTTGTCTATTTTTTGTACACCTTTTGCTTTACAAGCCTTTTCAATACTTTTAGAAAGAGTTTTACCATATTCTTTAATTGATTTCATAGCTCCTGCTTCGTTTTTCCATTTTAGTTCTTTAGGTATCAAATCTTCACCTGTTATAGCTTTTATACAAGCATTAGAAAATTTACAACAATCCCAAGAACCCCATTTAAAAGGTTTAAACCTGTTCTTTGTTATGAACTGGTCAAATTCTATACTCCAATCTGCTTTCTTAATCATTATTATGTTGGTGGTGGTACTCTTATATCTTGTCTCTCACCAGTATCTTTACTTCCGCCACCACGAGAAGTTCCACCGCCTGTATTAGAAGATGACCTGCCCCATACAATTTCTTTATCTTGTAAAGATTGAACTCTGTTAAAACAAGTATCAGTAGAGTCTATAAATTGTTGTGATTCTTTTGTATATCTAAGGTTTGATGGTTTTTGTAAATCTATTAGTCTGTTTTCAGCATCTACAGTAATTGTAGAGCCATTAGGGTCATCATTTATCACCATTGATTGCATACGACCTTTAAATAAAGTCATAGTGCCTACAGTGGTGTCTGTTCCCCCTGAGAGGTATCCTAGATAAACAGTTATAAATCTATTTTGATAATTTTCTGTAAGTGCTAAATCAAGAACAGTCGTATCCATACCTGCCAAAGCTACAGATAATCCACTAGATTTTAATTCTAAAGTATCTTCAATGTTTGATATAGACAATAAAGTACCAACACCAGTATATGTTCCACCATCTATTATAAGGTCATAATCACCTGACCATAATCTAATGGTTTCTGAATCAAATTCAGCTTTTACTGCTAGGAATAATACTTGATGGTCAGCTTCAAGGTAGCTTGTAATTGAACTATCAATACCACCTCTATTAGACATTTAAACTACCTCAATACATGAAAAAGATATGCCATAGTTTGAAATATTATCAGCATCCCAGTCAACAGAATTTGTTGTTAATCTAAACAAACCTTTTGGACTAGCAAATCTTATTAAATTATTTTCTGTGATAACAGTTCTTAACTTGGGTTGTATTTTTACAGCATAAGTATCTTCACCTGCTATCACATTTAATGTAGCGTCATCTGTAGCCATTACATATTGAATAGGATTTCCACCTGCTGTTGAACTTGCTGTTATTTGTAAATAATCGCCTTTTTTTATAGTTCCTGTAGCACTGTTAGAACTTGCTGATAAATTAATTCCTGTAGCACCTTTTTGATTAGATTTTATTGTGCATCCTGTTTTATCTGCTTCTGTTATTAAACCACCTGATTCAGATTCCACGACTACTGTATAAGCATTAGTTTTTGTAGTTATTTTATGTGTTCCATTGTTTTCAGGATAAGCTGAACCAGTAACTACTATAAAGTCTCCTTCAACTGCATTAGCAAAAGGTGTTGTATTAGATGGTGCAGATATTGTTTGTGTTGCTGAGGTAAAATCTAATTCAATATTAGTTGCGTTTATTCTATCTTTTGCTTTTAAATCAGTTCCATTATATGTGCCTTGATTTACTAAAGCATCAGGGTCTGCAAATTTAAAATGATTTACAGGACCATTAAGTTCTAAAAGAAATGATTGCCAATTTTTAGCAACATCTCTACGCATAGGTGGTAAATTGACTGTAGCTTCCCAGTAAACACCATCATATTCTTGTGTTCTAACTTTACCTGTATAGGGTGAAGCAACACTACCTACTGCACGTCTTAAAACAAAATTACTCCTAATAAAATTAGGTGTACTTGGCATTGTTACTATCTTAGCCACCTACTAGACTCCTTCTAAATGTACCGCCACGCATAGCTGCTTCTTGTACTGCTGCTTTAGTTACATCGGCTATTTGTGGCATCATTTTCGTTACTTCTGCTCTTACAGTAGGTACTATGCCTGTAGCAAAATTGATTGATTGATTTATGACTGTAGTTCCACCACCACCCATAGCATTTTTGCTATTCATATTATTCATAATAGTTCCACCAGTATTAGGTACAAATATTTCAGGACCACGTTCACCAACTAATGTGGCTCTATTACCTTGTATTGTTCCACCACCTGCTGAAGAATCCATAGGAATTGTTGGTAAGCCAACAGCAGTAAATAAAGCATTCATCATAGGTTTAATAACTTGCATTTTTAAGAACTCAGCTATTACTTGTTGAATCATATCTCCAACCAAGTTTCTAAATGATACTAGGGCATTTTCACCATCTTGAAGTGCATTGATAAAATCATTAGCAAATTGGTCAGCAGCACTTTCTAATATCAAAGCTAATTCATCTGTTACTTCACCAGTTTCTTCTAATTCTTTTTTAACTTTTTCTAAATGTGTAACAACATTTTGTAATTCACTTGCATCTTTTACACCAAGAAAAGCCATAATACCTTTCATATCTTCTTCATTAGGTGTTTCCATTAGACCTTTTATATAATCTATTTGGTCTTGTAATTTTTGTGTTTCAGGTATCGTATCTTCTACTAATTTTTTAAATGTTGACTGAAAATCAATTAATCCATCAATACTTCCTGCTTCAAATTCCTTTATGTCAACTGTTTTCTTGGTAGTTTCTTCAATACCTTGTAAGATTCCTAATCTTAATGTTTCTTTGTTTGTTATATCTTGTTGCAACCTTAATAACTTAGTCATATGTGATAAAACTAATTCATCTTTCATAGGCATATTGTTTGCCATAGAATCTGCTCTAGCCTTATCTGCATCAATTTGGTCTTGTAACAAATTAGCTTGTTTCTGTGGGTCTGTTTCTGTAATGCCGACATCTGCTACAGTGATATCACCTCTGAGCCTTCTAACTGTTTTGCCTATAGCATTTGCCATATCAGTTAATCTATCCGCCATATTTTTTAGAAAATCACCAAGACCACTTTTAAAAACTTCATCACCAAGTTGTTTAAAAGCAATAACCATATTAGAAGTTTTTGTACTAAGGTTATCCATTTTAGACTCCATAGCACCACCAAACTTTTCATTAAGACCTTCTGTTAATGCTTTCACCATTTCAGCAGCACCTTCAGCAGTTTTACCAAACTTAGCTATATCATCTTTAGTTAAGTCTAATTTATCACCAAGAATACCAAGAACATCTATACCTCTATCGGATATCATATTTAATTCTTCTAGACCCATGCCACCTGAAGCTGACCTTTGTACCATTCTTATAAGTGCTTCAAATGTTCCTAATTGGTCTACAGAAACAGACGCAGTATCAGCAAATGTCTGTAACATATCCATGCTTGGTTCTATACCTGCTGATTTAAGTGCTATAAATGCCTTAGTTGCAGTTTCTATTTGGAATGGTGTTGTTTGTGCAAAAGTAAAAACTTTTTGCATAGCTGCATCACCTGCTTCCATGCTACCAAATACTTGGTCTAATGAATCTTTTAAATCTTCAAATTGTGCTCCAACACCTGCTATTGCTTTCATTGGTAAGACTATTGCTGCTATACCTGCTGCTACTCCTAATGCTGGACCACGAATACTTTTTAAAGATGCTGCCATACCACCAAAAGCAGCACCGCCTACAGCACCTGTAACTCTAATCTTGCCTTGTATTTGTTTTAAATCTTTTTGTAGCTGTTTAGTATCAGCTTTAATTTCAATGACTAATTCATCTATTGTTTTTCCACTAGCCATCAGGATATAGCTCCATCATTTCTTCTAACCTATTTGAATCCATAGGTTCTTCTTTTTCTTCTGTGCTGTTAAATTCTTTAAAACCTTTTATAACTAAATACATTTCACGAGGAGATAGATTCCAAAAATCATTAGGTCTCATGTTTATCATACCAATACAGATTTTTACATAATCTGCCCAGTTGATGCTGACTGGATTCATGCTACTTTTTCTTTTTTTTTATCTTCCTCGTCTGAGTCATTATCGGTTAATGTTGCAACTAAGAGTTTAGCTACTTCGGTTGATGCTACTACTATGCCTACGCTTGATATGATTTCACCGACTTTTTTATCATCAAAATCATTACCACCACCTCTTAAAGCATATCTCATAACAACAATTAGAGTTCTGATACGCACTTTAGCATCAGCAATGGCAGTAGCTAATTCCAAAATGCCTTTATCAAGTTCATCTTCTATTCTTACTAACGCATCAATTGTAAGTCTGCATTTATAAGTTTCTTTATTTAGGGTTATTAATACTTCACCCTTTAGTGGATTTGCCATCTGACTTCTTCTCCTTTTTAGGTTTACTTGCCTTTGCAAGATTAATTGTTAATAAATCTCTAGTGTAATCAACAGATGAAGATAAAACTGTATATTCTTTCTTATTAACTTTAATGCTATCTCCAACTTCAATTATATTTTTACATTCAAGTTGTGATTCATCATGTTTTAAATAAGCATTTACAGTTTCACCACCAACATCAATATGTACTTTATTCCAAGACATCTTATGCCGCTGATACTACAATAATACCTGCTGATTCAAAAGACATTGAATATGTTGCTTCTCCATTGTATTCACCTGCATATTCTAATGATGTAATTTGAAATGCACCTGTGAATTTAAAAAAGTCAGGTACTATAAATTCAAAATTTGTAAATGCAGGTGTATTAGCTGTAGTGCCATCTGCTTGAAATTGTAATTGACCTAAATAAGCATCTTTTAAATTTCCTTCTTGAGTATCATCTGTAAAAACACCTGAACCACTTATGCTGATACTATTTACACCTGCTCCTGCTAATAAATTTCTGTAACCACTACTGCTTTTTGTTGTAACATCAACTGATTCATCATTTAATGTTATTGAAGATGACCTTAGACCACCAATAGTTTCATAACTACCTGAATCGTCTATTTTTATTAAAACATCTTTACCTTTTTGTGCTGCCATTTTTTTCTCCTATAAATTAGTTTGTTCCTAATATTATTGCTCGGAATCGCATGACTCCATGTCTAGTAACACCGTCTGGGTCTCTTAGTATATCACTAAATTCAAATCTAAGGTTAATCAGATTAAATCCAATAACTGTTAAGTTACTATCATGCAATAAATCGTGAATTCTGTCCATTATTTGTTTTGTTTCTTTAGCACCTTTGTATTGTGACCATATGTGAATATTTATAGTAGTTTCGCCACCATTTTCATTTTTAGTGCCATAATCAATAGCTGTTTCTTCACCTAATGACACAAAAGGGTATGTAGCACCTTCCACAACTTCGTCATACACTCCTGAACCCAAAGTTGATGTTAGGGTGTTATCACTAGATAGAGTGCTGTATATAGTTGTTTGTAGTGCAAATTGACCAATACTCATTTTAGTATGCCTTTTTTAAATAATGCTTCTATCTTTCTTTTATTCTTTTGTAATGCAGGTTGCATAAAAGGTCTTTCAGTCATATTAGTAGTTCCAAACTCTAAATGCTTAGAATAAGGTGCTGCTGATATTATTTGACCAACAACTGTGCCATTAGCCTTCACATCAACATTCATTGTAATTTGACTTGCTAGAAACCCTGTATCACTGGCAGGTGGTTGATTAGGTGCTGATGCTCTATGGCTTCTTCTTGGCTCATACTTTTCATATAATCTACCTGTGCCACCTTTTAAAATGCTTTCTTTAGCTGTATTTTGCACCATCAAAGTACCGCGAGTTACATATTCTTTAACTTTGTTATCTGTAAGTCTTTTATTTAATTTTTTATTAAATGCTTTTAGGTTTGTAATTTTTAAATCAATACTCACGTTGCAACTCCTTCTTCACAAAGAAGTTTTAAAAATCTATCTCTTTCATCAACATTTATAATGGCTCTTATGTTAAAGAGTTTGCTGTCAAAACTTATCCTTGAAGCGTTGGTAATATCAGTCCTGTAACGCACTGTAATCTCGTGGGACACGCTTCCAACTAACTTGCCTTGTGCATACACCTCTTTTCCACTTTTAGGCTTTATATCAGCGTATACTGAAGCAATACTTGACCAACCTGAACTAATACCACCACCACTATCTCTAGTAGTACCTTGACCTTGAAGGGTGATTTGATGTCTTAACTGACCTACTTGACTCATTATCCAATTGACATGAGTTTAGAACTACCTAAACCGCTATAAACTACATAGGGTGCTAGTAATCTAGTTGCTGTAGCAGGTAATGATGTTTTACCTTCATACATATCCCCTCTATGTTCATACAAATAGGTTAATACTTGATAAATAGAGAATTTAATTGGTTCAGGAACAGCGTTAGCACTTGCATAACCTACAATGTATTGAACTTCTATAGCATTGGCTACTCTTAGTGCTGTTGGGAATGTTTCACCTGTTCTTAAAACTATTCTTGCAGGTTGTTTAGCACTATCTACATAATAATTAGAACTTGCAAAAGTTGTAGCAGTATCATTATCATCATACGTCTTGACATGAGTGACTGAAGTAACTGGTGGCATAGGTAAGTCAATATAGTTTTTGTAATAATTAAGATATGGACCAGTTCTCATACCTTCCCATAAGGGGTTATCTATATCATCAAGATTATCTAAGAATAGTTGCAAAGTTTGGGACATGATTGCCCTTTGCATATGTTCTTCACATAACTTTCTTGCAGAAACAATTAATGATGTGATTAAAGCATCATCACCTGAACTATCTACTCTTAAATATGCTTTTGCTTCTGCAAGTGTTATTGGTTCTGATGCAGGTTCTGTATGTATTACTAGACCTGCCATTCATTCTCCTAATTAGCCTTTTTCTTATCTGCTTTTTCTTCTACAACTTCAGCTTGAACTGGTGCTTCTCCACCTTGTACTTCTTGCAATCTTTGTATTAAGACTCGGATTGTGTGTTGTGCATTAGCTAGTTCTTGTTGAGCAGTGTTGTAAAGTGCTTCGTAATTTAATTCTTCTGACATTTAATTCTCCTAAATTAATTAAAAAATACTCTTTCTATGAGTAAGCCAAACATGGAAGTAATAATTAAAGCGTACTGACCATAAATGAGATTATCAAGCTTATCAAATCTCTTTGAGCCACTTGCTAATCTGTTGTCTATGTTTTCATAACGAATAGCACATTCACGTTCATGTGCTTCTAGTTTGCTTATAGTTCCACTTGCCATAAATCTATTCTATTCCATTAATTCTTTATGTACAACATAATAAACGAACCTGAAACACCATGCGTACCAGCACTAGCAATACAAGTTAATTTGCAATCTGCTTTTTCAGGTATAACTTGTGGTAATTCTATATCAAACTTTAACGCATCTGTTGTAAATGTACCTTTTTCTTTTGTTTGATAAACACCACCAAATTCTTTACATTTAACTCTTGCTGTTAAATATACAGAACCTTGTATGTTTGATGAAAAATCCACTTGGTATAGATAACCTGTATGACCTGAGGGAACAGTCCATACTGCCATAAGTGTTTGGTTTTCACCTGTAGATATTTTTGCTAATGATGTTGCAGGAACACCTGAAGATACAGCACCAGTTCCCATATGGATACCACCTGCGTTTGCACCGCCTGTACCTGCTGTTAATACTTTTGCTCTAAATACTCTTAAATATGAATTAGTTGTATTAACTGCTGTTTGTCCATTTAAGGTAACAATCTCTTCTATCTCGTTATAATCCCCATCCAAGCCACTGAGACGCACTGTCCTTGCACCTGTGCCATCACTTGTATCGTTTGTATTAGTTGATGAAACTTTGATTACACTGGCTTCTGTTAAAGCGTCATAATCACTACCATTATCTGAAATAGTTACTTCTGTATTACCAACAGAAGGGTGGAAACCAAATTTATAGAGACCTTTGGTTTTATCCCACCTTCCTTGTCTTACTTGTAGACCTAAAAAGGAATTTATAGACATTTAAGCCTTCTTTTTAGTAGTTTTCTTTTTAGTTGTTTTTTTCGGTGCTTCTCCACCTTCCCATGCTTCATTAACATTAGGTGTAGAAGGGTCATCAGCTTTTAATTGACCTTTTTCGTTTCTTGCTCTTTTAACTTCTTTAACATCCGCTTGAACATCTAGTGTTTCTTCTACAGAATCTACTTTAACTTCCATAGCCCAACCATTTTCAACAAAATTGTCCATGATTTCTTCTTGCCATTTACCTTTTGAAACAACAATATCATCTGCTTTGTGTAAAACCATATCAGCAGAGTTTTCATCTGCTATAGCAGGTTTTGGAACTAATATTTTAAATTTTCTTGCCATAATTTTTACCTTAAAAATGGGGGGAAATTAATCCCCCCAAAGATTGCTCAATTAAGCGTTATGAATAACGTTTGAGACAGGTGCTGACCTTGGTCTGCTCTTAACAATCAATCCACTAATAGGTGTTCCATTAGTGTGAGTGCCTGTTTTAGCAAGAACAAGTCTTACATATCTCTTTCCGCCAACATAACCAACTTGCCATTGACCACCTGCGGTATCAGGGTCTCCACCTGTAGTACCATCAAGTTTTAGCCAAATACCACCTGCAGCAATTGTTCCATTAACAATATCTGCTTGTACAACATCTGTATAATCAGAATCGTCATCTGAATGCTCTAGTGATACTTCAAAGTAAACAGAACCTGAAAGTGTATCACCTTCTGCTCCTACGCTTACTACAGCAGTTGCTTCTTCAAAACCCTGTAAATCAATACCACTTCCATTTTCAGCGGCAGTTTTTACAGCATTTATTATTGAGTTACCTAGACCAATATTATTTGATAAATCTTGCATTAGTTACTCCTTGCTTACGCTGTTACTTTAAGTTTTGTTATAGCTTCAGGGAGAATCACTTGACCACCAACTCTTCTTCTAGCAATGTATCTTACATTTCCAGTAGTAGCTTGTGTAAATGGGTCTCTTAAAACCGCTAATGATACTCTATCAACAATCATATATGCTCTTCTGAAGTCACCATAAGCAACTGGGAAAGCATTTTGTGCGATAGATGCCATGTCTGTAGCTTCCACATAAGGCTGTCCAAGAATAGTGTTAGTAACACCACCTTGTAAAGACATACCTGCTTGGAATACATACTGACCTGCAGTATCTTTAAGTTTTCTTACAGCTGCTAAAGTGCTTCTGTTAAATACAAAAGTACCATTTCTGCCATAGTCTGACTTAATGTTATGAACCAAAGTAATAAGGTTATCAGCAGTAATTGCTGTGTTAGAACCTGAATCTATAGAACTAACAGAACTGTTAGTCATAAATCCTTCAGGTTTTCCAACAGCGTTACCACTTACGAAAGCTGCACCTTCAGCTTTTGCAAATTGCTCTGCAAACTCTGACTGCATTTCAGCTTCTAAGTCAAATACTGAATCTTCTAAGTCTTGCTCAGAAATATCTACTAGAGCATATTGCTCATGAGCAGGTAATTCTTCTAGACCTACATTATATCCAGTTGTTTCACTTCTAGTTCCACTTTCTGCTACCCACTGTGCTGCAAATGTACCAGTTCTTTTTGGAACTTGAATACTTCTACTAGCAGTGCTTCTGATTCTTGCAATACTTCTGATTGGGGATATTTCAGTAACATCTTTAATCAGTTCTCTTACATATTCAGGTGGTGCTAAATAACCACCAGTTGAATCATTACTTACAGTTAATGCTTTCTTCTCTACTGGGTCAAGACCTTCCAGTCCTTTTCTACAGTAAGTGTCAAATGCACTCATATATTCATCTACTTGCTTAGATTCAAAACCTGAGTTTGGTCGTGTTACGATTGTCTCTAGTTTCTCAATTTGGCTTTTGATGTTATCAGCGTTAAGTTCAGCAGTTGTTAGTTTTTGATTAATGTCTTCATAAGAATCCATCTTAGCTTCCATCTTAGCTAATTTCTCATCCACTAATGCTGTGCTTTCGCCTTTTTCAATCTGCTCTAGTCTTTGGTCATTTACTTTTTTAAATTCTTCAAAAGTTTGACCTAAGTCTGTTATAGCATTTTTTATATCTTCCGACATAATAATCTCCTATTAAGATTTTAAGGTTAAAGTTAAGTTCTTTATGGCTTCTACCAATTCAACATTTGTATCAACATCGCGTTGACCGAATGCATCAGTGACAGCTTTTGCTGCCATCTTTGCTTCTGAACGAGAAAGACTGAAAGCATCTCGCATTCCATTTTCCCACTCTCTAATAGAAATCTCTTCACCTTTCACTGAACGAACAGTTGCCTGAGGGTTCATGGGAAAGGTTACTAACGACACTTCCATCAAATCTACTTCTTTAATAATACGTTTGTTACCACGTTTATCATATGAAACTTCTTTTGGGTTTACTCTAAAGCCTATTGATAGACCATCTAATGCACCCATTTTTAATAATTCGTATGCTTCCGCACCTGCTTGTGTTTTAAGAGCTAATCTACCCTTAACAACTAAACCATGTGCATCTTCTTTTATCTCATCAAACACACCAATAGGCATATCAGATTTATGTTGATATAAAAGTTTTACATTTTGTGGTTTTCTTCTTTTTAAAGATTTTGCAAACGCACCTGCTTCAATTACATCATTACCTAAGTCTTTGTTTCCAAAGACAGAACCATAACCTTCAAATGTTCCATAGTTCTTATCTTCTTCATCATCGTTGTAGGCTTTAATACTGGATTTGATTTCTATAGATTCTTTTTCTACTTCTTTAGAATCCATATCATCTTCAGTTTCTTCAGAATCAGGTTTGCTTTTACCAAACTCTATAATGTAAGAGTCATCTGTTTCTTCTACTGCTCTTATGTGTTTTTCATCATTCTGTGTAGAATCTTCTTTGTTTGAATCGTACTCATTAGTACAGACAGCTAATCGTTGGTCGGAATCTGTATATTCACTCGCCATAGTGTCGTCTCCCATACATCTAGTTATAAAATTTTGCCTTGACTCATTACTGTTAGGTTTTGGTATTGGCATAATTACTTCATATAGTATCTTATTGAATAGATTTGCACAATATATAGGTATATTAAAAATAATTAAAATAATTCTTGCATAGTATTCCAATTTGGGGTTATACTGTGTACATAATAAATTGATAGCCGAAAGGCAAGGAAGAATAAAATGAAAAACTATCTAACACAAAGAGAATACACAGGAGAAAACATTTTGACTCTTGAATCATTAGGATTTAATGAAGATGATTCTTTTGTAACATTTAAACAGGCTTTAAAAATTGATGGAATCACAGGTCAATCTTTAAAAGGTCTAAAAAAAGCAGCAACTCTTATCTTTTATAAAGAAGAAAAAGATAAAGAAACTGGAGAAAAGAAAAAAATTAGAAAATATTTCTCAGTCTTTAACGCTGCGGAAGTATTATCAAGAATTGAAACTAACAAGGCAGCTTAAGGCTGCCTTTGTTTTAAGGATATAAAATGACTAAAAAAATTAAAGCAATACTAATTGACCCAGTTGACTGTTCTACTTCATACATTGATATAGATGATAATTTAAAATCTTTTTATAGCATCATGGATTGCGATTTAATAGATGCACAGCAAATTGGATTAGACACTGTTATGTATTTTGATGATGAAGGTAAATTAAAGAATAACCAAAGATACTTTCAATTCACAGTTGCAAATCCGATAGCATATTGTGGCAGATGCATAGTAATAAGTTCTGACGAAGATGGTGGCAATGATGATGTTAAAATTGATATTGATGTTTTAACAAAACAAATTGAATGGTTACCTGAAGGTTATACTGAAGAACCTTATATGGAGTTTATCCCTCTTAATTAATCCATGTCACGTTCATCAGCGTAGATAATCACACATCTACAGTTGATGACGTTGGCAACTCCACCTTTTGAGTCTCCTGCATAACCCATTGGCATTCCACCAACTATAAAGTCTTCATTCATATCTACAATTTGACCATTAGCTGATGCATGTGTTGACCTAGTTCTGCCATCACTTGTTGCAACCCATTTCTTTAACATCTTTATTCCTAAGTCTGTTTCTACAGTTTGATGATAAGAGTGATTAGCAAAAGAAGCAGCATTATGAGTTTCTGTTCTTGAAATTAAAGCTGCTCTACTTCTGCTTATAGATGTAAACTTTGTTGATACTAATTTAGCAATCTCAGGCAAAGTTAAATTATCTGCCCTACCTTGTTCTATTAACCTACTAATTCTGTTAGCCATTCTTGTACTTATACCTGCAAGTATTAATTGTCTTGAATTAAAATATTGTTCAACCACTGCTTCAAAGTCTGTGCTTCTTCCAAAAACAAAAGCATCATCTTTTTGTGAATTATAATAAGTTTCTTCGTTAGATTTATAAATCACTTGGAGTGTTCTTCTGTAATGACTTAACATCAAAGGCATAAAATCTTCATTTAAAGATTGAGTTGCTACATCATTTTGATATATCCCATATTCTTTATAAAGATGTAATTGAACTCTTACAAATTTTCTAAACAAGGTGTCTAATCTTTTAAAAAATCTTTTTTCTAGGTTATTTCTAAGAGCAAGTTGCCTTCTTGATTCTTTAGCAGCACTTATTCTTTGTCTATAAGTATTAAATCTTTTTTGATTTAACTTCATGTCTTGCTAGATAGTGGGTGTCCTTTAGGAAATAAATCTGTGTCATGTTTGCCACCTCTAAATTTACCTGATGATAATGCTCGTAAAAAACTATTTACTCTTGCATATGCCCACTGGTCAGGACTGCTTACACTTGGTCTTACACTTTGTGGATTAGTTCTATAAGCACCAACACCCCTTCTAAACACAGCTTCTAACATTCTAAGAGTTACTCTTTTAGTTTTGCTATTACCATGTTTTTCGTTGTGGTCTTTTACTTTATCTTCTAAAGCTGTTTTAACTTTACCTGATAAAGCCTTTTCATCTTCTTTGCTTTCTATATGTTCTTGTAATGCAAACTCTTTATCTTCTTCTGTGATTATTTGTTGGCGTTTTCTTTTTGACCAAGCAAACCCTGAATCACCACCCCAAAGCAACCAAGCAATCTTTCCTGCACTTGGATATCCTTCTTCACCTTGTCTAAAACCTTGTGCTTGTTTATCTACTTCATGTCTACTAAAAAAACTGTACATTCTTTTGACTGTAGATATAGATAGCCTTTCTCTTGATACCAGTTGATTTGCACGAGCAACACCGACAGCAGTGCCACCCCTATTGAACTTTTTTCTTAGTTCAAGCCCTCTCTTAGCTTCTTCTGCCATTTCACTGGTAGGAACTGTATTGATATCTGATAATGCTTTTTCTTCTTGTAATAAAAAGTCAATCTCTTTATCAACTTCATCATCATTATCATAATCTTCTAAATCTTCTTCATTGATTGGATTCTCAGGTTTTTCAACTTCACCATCACCGATTGGGAATAGAGTTGCTGAAACATATAATTCATCTGCACCTTGTACTGGTTCTAATCCAATAATCTTTCTAGCTTCGTTTCTTGTCATAATCCCTTCACGAACTGCTGATGTTACATTCTCATACGTCTTCTTTTTTCTTTCAGCTAATGCAGGTATAGAATCAATATCAAATTCAATAGAAAGTCTTTCATCAAACATTGGCACTAACCATTCATTCAGGTCTGATGATATCTTTCTTAAATGTGGGATAATTGTTTCTTCATATAAAGCAAGTCTTGCTTCAGCTACATTAGAATAAGTCTGCGAATCAGGAACACCAACTAATTGACTTGGAACACCAAAACACAAAGCTATATCAGTGGTTGCCATATTCTTTAATGCATGGAAATCCATATCTTTTGGACTTAAACCCA
>Ga0206129_10002433_pt1 | contig 23055 bp, 21 predicted proteins | sample Helgoland_Spring_8_FD_148616 | JGI IMG/M metagenome (GOLD analysis project Ga0206129, IMG submission 148616) | Pelagic subsurface seawater microbial communities from Kabeltonne, Helgoland, North Sea - Helgoland_Spring_Bloom_20160502_2 | ecosystem: Environmental > Aquatic > Marine > Epipelagic ...
CCTCCTGTCTACGATCCTGAAGAGATCGATGTGTTCGATGATCTCTCCGACCCGTTCGAAGAGATCCCAGCTCCGGTCGAAGCCGGTGGGGACTTCGACGACCTCGACGTTCCGTCGTTCCTCAAGTGAACCACAGCGGCCAATGACGCCGCTCATCGTACGCGAGTGCAACGGCCGAGTCGCTTGGCTAGCCCATACAACGCGAGCCGACGGTGATCTGTCACCGTCGAACGTCGCCAGCGACGAACTTCTGAAACGGCGCCGAGCACTTATCGCTCATCCGTGGCGCGCTGTCCGCCAAGTACACAGTGACCGGGTCGTCGATGTCACGCACAGCGAGCCGGTGGGCGATATCGCCGACGCGCTGATCACCGATGAATCCAACCTCGTTCTCGCGGTGCACTCAGCTGACTGTGCGCCGGTAGGTTTCATTTCTGACGGGGGAGCGGTCGCCGCTGCCCACGCTGGTTGGAAGGGGCTGGAGCTCGGCGTGCTCGAAGCTACCGTTCGTCGTATCCGTGATCTGACACCCTCGGGCGTTATCACTGCAGCGGTCGGCCCCCACATCCGGGCGGCGGAGTACGAGTTCGGTGCACGAGACCTTGAGCGGCTTCGCCACCGCTTCGGCGACACCGTCGCCGGGACGACCTACGCTGGTCAGCCAGCGCTCGACCTGACCGCCGCGATCGCCAGCGAGCTCGACCGCCTTGGTGTGGCCGTGGAAACATGGTCGGCCGATTGCACCGCCGGTAACGGCGATATGTACTGGTCATATCGAGCTCGGCGCGAACCGGGGCGTCTTGCCCTGACGGCTTGGATCGAGGATGCAGCCGATGACTGACCTGGGTTTCGACGAAGACGAAGTGTCACGCCGGCAGACGTCGCTGGCCGAGCGGCTCGACGCTGTCCAGCAACGTATGTTCGCAGTTGGCGGCGAGCATGTTTCGCTCCTTCCCGTCTCCAAAGGCCATCCTGTCGAAGCCGCTATTGCTGCCCGGCGCTTGGGTTTGCTTCAGCTGGGTGAGAACTATGCGCAAGACCTGGTAGCGAAGGCGCCGGTCGTTGCTGCCGCCGCCGGTGTTGTTGGCTGGCACTTCATTGGACAGTTGCAGAGCAACAAGGTTCGGCTGATGGTTGATCATGTGCATACATGGCAGTCCGTTGACCGGATCAAGGTCGGTCGTGAAATCGCGAAACGCGCACCTGGGTCGAGAGTGTTTGCCCAGGTGAACCTGTCGTCCGAGTCTCAAAAGGCGGGCTGCTCGTTCGATGAGATCGACGCGTTGGTGCAAGGGCTCCACGATCTTGGACTCGACGTCGCTGGACTGATGGGTGTTGGCACTGCTGCTGACGAGCGGGCGACCGCAGCTGCCTTTGGCCAGCTGCGAAGCAACGTCGACCGGCTCGGTCTCGCCGAATGCTCGATGGGGATGACGGCCGATCTCGAAGTTGCGATCCGTCAGGGATCGACGATGGTGCGGGTTGGTTCGGACTTGTTCGGGGCTCGGAAGTGACCCCTCCGCCTACTGGCCGTTCCTAGTCACTAGTATTTATTGACGCTCAACCCTTAGGGCGATGAGAAATGACTATTTGGAAAACCACTATGACCTGGCTCGGGCTCGGTCCAGATGCAGAGTACGAACAGGCCGGCGATCCACAGTCGTCGGGATTCAGCGACCCTGCGCTCCGGACGGATGCTCGGCCAGCAGGCTCGGTGCCTGCGTCTAGCACTGCGGCTCAGGGTCCTGTTGGTCCTATGACCGAACACGACCACAACGACTTCAGTGCGGTCCGTTCGTTGGGCCCCATGAGTGACAGCGAGTACGGCACGAACGAATCCGGCTCCGTCGATGATGTCCGGCCTCTGACCAACACCTCGTTGCGGCCGGTCGAGGTCACGCGGTCGAGTGAACCCCCGATGGGCTCCGTGCAAGCTGTGCCCGCGGTGCCTGGTTCGAAACCTCAACTTGTTGCGCCCCGCAGCTTTAACGATGCACAAGAGGTTGCCGACCGCTTCCGTGGTGGTGCGCCTGTCATTCTGAATCTGCAAGAGACTGATGCGGAATTAGGTCGACGGCTCATCGACTTCTGTAGCGGCCTCTGTTACGGCCTTCGGGGCCAGATGCAACGGGTCGGCGATCGGGTGTTCCTGGTCACTCCTGCAGACGTGCAACTCAGCGCCGATGACCATCGCTTGATGCGCGACAGCGGCCTGCTCGGCTGACCCTCGGGCTTCGCCGATAGAACTACACAACCAAAACCTGTATTCGACTAGATCGACTACTACGATTCGGGCAGCCGTACATATTGACGCGTGTCGGAGGACAGCACCATGACAGAAGGCGAGTTCCCATTCAGGGGCTTCACCATGCGCTCTGAGGGTTACGACCGCGATGAGGTCGACGCCTATGTTGGCGAACTCCAGAGTGAGATTGCCGAGCAACGCCGCGCACTCGCCGCTGCCACTCACATCAGCGGCAATGACATCCGTCTTCACGATCCCGAAGGTGCAGTAACCCGCACCCTTGCCATCGCACAAGAAACGGCCGACCGGGTTCTCCACGATGCACAGGTCGAAGCGGACAGTCGCCGGGCCGAGGCCGACGAGCATGCGACCGTTGTGGTTGCCGATGCTGACGAACGTGCCGCTCGACTGCTAGGCGATATAGAAGCCCAAGCAGCAGAAGTGCGCGAACAGGGCCTGGCTGCGGCCCGCAGCGCTATTCAAGTCGAACGCGACAAGGCCACAGCTGAGCTCGCTCATGTTCGGCGGGTCCGCGATGATCTGCGCATCGAAGCGGTTGACCTGAAATCATCGCTCGATCGTTACCGGAGTCAGGCTCGCGAAGCATCGGACTCCTTGGCTGCAGCAGCAGCGGGGCCTCTCATGAGCGTTGACCTACCAGACTTCATCGACGACGATGTTGCGCTTGCAGGGATTAGCTCAGCTGCCGACAGTGGCGACGATGTTGCCGACCAAGATCTTGTTCACGAAGATGATGTCGCCTTCGGGTCGTCCGTTCCCGACGATGCCACCTACCTGCATGCGGTCGACGATATCGACGACTCACAAAGCACCGAGGACGACCTCGCCGATGTCATCTCCATCGATGCTGAAGGAGACGATGACGCCGAAGATAGTTTCGGCGGATCGTTCTTGGCCGAAGTGCGGGCTGCCGCCGAAGACGTCGTAACGCTTGCCCCCGAGAATGACGATTCGGATCGGTTTCTGGCAGAACTCAGAGGCATCGCCGACGACTCTGAAGGCGGCCTCGATAGTGATGTAGCCGACAGGTTCTTCGACGACGAGAACTAGAAGCGACCGCTAGCGACTCACTGAGCTCCTAGTACTGAGCAGGCGGTGGCTCGTGCACACACGGCCCGATCACGAAATTGCGAGCTGAGAGCGTCAGTAATGATGCGCTCGGCTGGCAGATTCGTGGTACTTGATCTGTGGCTCAACCCATCAATCTCGATGAATCGAACCAACAGGTTCAGATCTTTGCCAGTGCGAAGCTGATGGCGTGACCATCGAGTTCATAGACAAACTCACCGGAATCGACGGCACCGAAGCCAAGTTGGATCGCGAGTACTTGGGCAGCGAGATTGTCGGTGTGGGGTTCAAGCCACGCCTGGACTTCAGCATCGGTCGCGATGGTCAAGGCAATTCGGTCGGTGACCTCTAGGCCAACTGAACGGCGGGCGTCCTGAATCCATCGAGACAGCTGGCGTGCATGACCCTCGTTCACAAGTTCTGGCGTGAGGTCAGTGTCGAGTACAACAACCGCGTCGCCAGAACTCAAGCCGCCAACGGCACCATCGGTGGCTGGCTCAAGAGCGATCTCGAACTCGTCGGGGGTAAGCGTGTGTTCGCCTACCGCTACGGTGCCGTCGTCGTTCGGACTCCATTGCCCGGCGCGTGCCGCTGCAAGCACGTCTTGCATACCCTTGCCGAGTCGGGGACCGAGCAGCTTGCCGTTGGGCTTGAGGACTCTGGCAGCGAATGCGTCGAGGTCGGTCGAGAAGGTGACCTTCTTTACGTTGATCTCATCGCTGATGAGGTCGGCAAATTCGACAAGAACGTCGGTGTCGTTGCCAGCAATGGTGAGTTCGGCAAGTGGAATGCGCACTCCGATTCCTTCAGCTTCTCGAAGGTTGAGCGTGGCTGAACAGACTTCGCGGACCTGGTCCATAGCCGCAACCAGTTCGGGGTCAGATGGCAAGACGTCAGCAGCGGGCCAATCAGCGAGGTGCACGTTGTCGCCGCCGGTGAGGCCGCGATGGATCTCGTCGGTCACCATGGGCAGCAGAGGTGCCAACGTACGGCTGAGGGTCACGAGGACGGTGTAAAGGGTGTTGTAGGCGGCCTGTTTGTCGCCAGGGTTGGCTTCCGACGTTGGCGCCCAGAAACGGGAACGGCTGCGGCGGATGTACCAGTTGTTCAGCGCGTCGGTAAACGATTGTGCCGTGGCGGTAGCACCGGGCAGGTCGTACGCGTCCATGGCGTTGGTGACCGACTCGACGAGTTCGCGTGTCTTGGCCAAGATGTAGCGATCGACAAGGTCGGTGCTCGAAGCATCGAACTCCGCAGCCAGGCCATCGGCGTTGGCGTACAGACTGAAGAAGGAATAGGCGTTCCAGACGGGGTTGATGATCAATCTGGTCACGTCGCGAATTTCACGTTCGCTGATGCGTAAGTCGCCTCCTCGAACGATCGGCGAAGCCATCATGTACCAGCGAAGTGCGTCGGCGCCGGCGGTCTCGAGCATCTCTTGGGGATCGGGATAGTTCTTGAGCCGTTTCGATAACTTGTCGCCGTTCTCGGCCAGAACCACGCCGTGCGCGATCGCGTTCTGGAAGGGCGGTCGATCAAACAGCGCGGTTGACAGCACATGCAAGGTGTAAAACCAGCCACGTGTCTGATTGATGTACTCGACGATGAAGTCGGCTGGGAAATGGTTTTCAAACCATTCCTTGTTCTCGAACGGATAGTGCACCTGGGCGTAGGGCATCGACCCACTCTCGAACCAGCAGTCGAAGACCTCCGGGACACGGCGCATGGTCGAGGTACCGGTCGGATCGTCGGGGTTTGGGCGAGTCAGTTCGTCGATGTACGGACGATGGAGGTCGGTTGGACGCACGCCGAAGTCGGCCTCGAGCTCATCGAGGCTTCCGTAGACATCGATGCGGGGGTAGTTCGGGTCATCCGATTCCCAGACGGGGATCGGTGAACCCCAGAAACGGTTGCGGCTGATGGACCAGTCGCGGGCTCCCTCGAGCCATTTGCCGAAGCGACCGTCCTTGACGTTGTTCGGAACCCAGTTGATTTCTTGGTTGAGCTCGACCATGCGGTCGCGGAACGCTGTGACCTCGACATACCACGATGGCAGAGCCCGGTAGATCACCGGGGTATCGGTGCGCCAGCAGTGCGGATAGTTGTGGTCGTAGGTCTCGTGGCGAACAATGACGCCAGCATCCTTCAGGTGATCGATGATGAGCGGGTTGGCCTCGAAGACGTTGATGCCGGACCAGTCGCCGACTTCGTCGGTGAATTTCCCTTCGTCGTCGACGGGCACAACCATGGTGATGCCGTTGGCTTCGCACACTGCTTGATCGTCTTCACCGAAACCTGGCGCCATATGTACAACACCGGTGCCGTCGCCGGTCTCAACGAACTCAGCGCTGAGTACACGGAACGAATCAGGATGATCCGCGAAATAGGGGAGCAGGGGTGTGTAGGTGCGGCCGACGAGTTCTGCGCCTGACATTTCTTGCACCACCGTGTACTCGCCAAGTTCACGGCCGTAGCGACCAAGGGCCTCGGTGCCCATGATCCAATCGGCGGATTCGCCTTCGGCCCGAACCTGGCTGTAACTAATCGCAGGGCCGACTGCGAGGGCGAGGTTGGATGGCAAGGTCCACGGTGTTGTCGTCCAGGCAAGCAGCTGCACGCCATCGTCGAGGGTAAAGGCAACGGTCAGCGCCGGGTCTTGGCGGGGCCGGGTTGCGTCGTCAAGACGAATCTCGAAGTTCGAGAGCGGTGTTTCTGCGCCCCACGAGTATGGCATGACCCGATTGGCGCGGTAGATCAGACCCTTGTCATAGAGCTGCTTGAAGGCCCAGATTACGCTCTCCATATAGGAGACGTCCATCGTCTTGTAGTCGTTCTCAAAGTCGACCCAGCGGGCCTGACGGGTGACGTAGAGCTCCCACTCAGCGGTATACCGCTGCACCGCGGAACGGCAGTACTCGTTGAACTTGTCGATGCCGTATTCGGTGATGGCTCGTCGGCCAGACACCCCGAGTTCTTGTTCGGACCCCATCTCGGCGGGCAGACCATGGCAGTCCCAGCCAAAACGACGTTCGACTCGGTTGCCGCGCATGGTCTGGTAGCGGGGCACGACGTCTTTGACATAACCCGTCAACAAATGCCCGTAATGGGGCAGGCCGTTGGCGAACGGTGGTCCGTCATAGAACACATACTCGGAGTCAGCTGGCCGCTGCTCGATAGAGGCAGCGAAGGCGTCTTCGTCCTGCCACTGTTGTAATATCCGCCGCTCAAGCGCGGGAAGATCTAACTTGGGATTGACGGGGGGATACGGCAGCTGCTCGCTCACTTGCGAGAGGCTAGCGCCACATACCGACCATGGATCGGGATTTGTTGTTGCTATACTCCGCCCGCTCAGGCAGAGCGGAGGGTACCGATGGCAGCCAAGAAGAAGCCGGCCAAAAAAGCAGTGGCCAAGAAGGCCCCTTCGAAGAAGACGGAGGCCAAAGATGCTCCCGCGCGAAAACCTAATCCCGCAAGAAAAGCAGCAAAGAAGGCAACTGTGAGTAAGTCTGCCGATAAGGCACCAAAGCCAGTCAAGAATCCCTTTGGGCAAAAATTCATCGACGCACAAGAGGCAGAGCTCCTTACTGTCCGTGCGAAGTACATGAAGAACGCGAAAACGTGGCGAGAAGAGGCAGACAGCTTGCTTGTTGACCGCGAGCCGGGCGATGTTCAGTTCGACGAGGAGTCCGGCGACGGCGACACGCTGCAGGTCGAACGCCAACGAGACCTTGCGTTGAGTAGCGCCGCAGAGGCCGCTGTCGAAGAAATTGACGAAGCCTTAGCCCGAGTTAAGGCGGGTACTTACGGCATCTGTGTGACGTCCGGAAAGCCAATTCCGAAAGAACGCCTCGAAGCTATTCCGTGGGCTGCTGAACGTGTCGAATACAAAGTCGCCGGATTCCGACGCTGACCAAAACGTCGATGGCGCACCGGTAGCTACCGCCCCTGGGGGCAACATGCGGATCGTTGTTTCTGTCGGCGTTGTCGTTCTCGTCCTTGATCAGATCACCAAGATCTGGGCTGCATCAGCACTCGTCGATCGCAATATCGACCTGTTCTGGACAGCTCGATTCAATCTGACGCGAAACTTCGGTTCCGCTTTCGGGGTCGGTTCAGGCATCGGCCGATGGCTCGGCGTCCTCATACTGTTTGTGATTGGTGGCGTTCTTTGGTACGCCCGAACGATTGCCGACCGTCGCATGGTGGTGCTCTTCGGAGCGATCGCAGGTGGCGCTATCGGAAATGTGATCGACCGAATCTTTCGAGCCAAAGATGGTTTTATGAGCGGTGGAGTCATCGACTTCATCGATTTCCAATGGTGGCCGATCTTTAATGTGGCCGATATCGCCGTAGTCTGCGGCGCAACGGGCCTGATGTGGCTCAGTTTCCGAGAACCTGCATGATTGACGAGATTCTTCCCGACGCGCTCCATGGCGAACGACTTGACAGGGTTGTTGCCATGCTCGATGGGTGTTCGCGTTCGGTCGCTGCTGCTCTCATCGCTGATGGCAAGGTGGCCATCGATGGTGATCCGGTAACACAACGATCGATACGAGTGACTGCCGGACAACACATTGTCTTCGCTCCGACCGTTGTCGAAGTCGTTGTGCTCGAAGCCGACCTCGAGGTCGAGTTCGAAGTTGTGTACTCCGACGAACACGTCATCGTGGTGAACAAACCAGCTGGGCTGATCGTGCATCCAGGCGCCGGACGTCCGGATAAGACGCTGGTAAACGGCCTGCTAGCCCGGTTCCCCGAAATCGATGGAGTGGGCCAAGACGGTCGCCCTGGCATCGTGCATCGACTCGACGGCGAAACTAGTGGTCTGCTCGTTGTCGCCCGCACGACCGAGGCCTACGACGTTCTGACCGCAGCAATGGCGCAACACGAGGTCGAACGGGTGTATGCCGCCGTCGTACTCGGGATCGTCGACGATGACCGTGGCGTCATCGATGCACCGATTGGTCGCTCAACCCAACGCCGTACCCGCATGGCGGTGCTGGCCGATGGACGGCACGCACGGACCCACTACGAGGTGCGTAACCGCACCTACGACCCTCCGGCCGTGAGTTATCTGCGTTGCCAACTCGAGACCGGACGCACCCACCAGATCCGTGTACATCTGTCGGCGATTGGCCACCCAGTTCTTGGTGATCCGACCTACGGCGACCGCAACAGCAAGGACGGCTTTAGCCGAGTTGCCTTGCACGCTGAACGACTCGGCTTCGAGCACCCCATCACCGGCGAAGCCATGGTGTTTGAGGCGCCGATTCCTGCGGACCTTGCAGAGTTGCTCGCGCAACGGTTCAGCTAACGGCCGTCCACCTCTGGCGTAGAGCCAAACTTGGCTGGGCAGGGTCGGTTCTGGGCCGGGCTGGTTGTGTTCTCAGCTAGTTACTGCACCAATGGTAGGTGGCCACGTTCTATCGCCGTTGGCCATCTCGGCTACATCGGCCAGCGTGAATGAATCGAGCAGTTCACGCATCTGTTCGCCAACATGGCCCCATACCGCAAGCAGCACACATTGGCCTTCGTGGTCACATGCTCCATCGGTATGTGGTTGGCCGAAGTCGCCAGCAACAATTGGCCCATCGACAGCGCTGACGACAGCGCTGAGGCGAATGTCTTCGGGCTCACGACTCAACATGTAGCCGCCGCCAACGCCTCGTTTCGACCGAACGATGCCCGCACCTTTTAGCGACAGCAGGATCTGTTCAAGGTATGGCTGCGGTAATGCCGTGCGTTCGGCGATGTCTCGAACCGACACTGGCTTGGAGCGGTCGTCGCGAATAGCCATTGAAAGAAGGGCTCTGCAGGCATAATCGCCGCGGGTGGACACACGCACACTCTCATCGTAGGCCAGACTGTGGATGATGGAACGAGCCACAATGAAACCCGTCGAGCTCATTGCTAGCCAGATGGCCGTGCCTGACTATCAGGGCGCATGTGTTTCGAACATCATCCCGGCACTCCTTGAACACCGAATGTTGGGCGAGGGATGGATCCCCGAACGAGTTCTCGACGCGCAACAAGTCGTGTTGCTGGTCATTGATGGGTTGGGCTGGAATCAGCTAGCGGACCGACAACACCTCGCGCCGGTGCTGGCGGCAAGTGAAGGCCAGCCGATCACCACGGTGGCGCCTACGACCACAGCCGCAGCGCTGACATCAATCGCTACGGGAGCGCCCCCAGGGGATCATGGGATCGTCGGTTACCGCATACGCACGGGGGGCGAGACGCTCAACGCGCTGCGATGGTCCACCGAGAACGGCGACGCCCGCGAACGAGTGATTCCGTCGGAGCTACAAGTCCTGTCGCCCTTCGGAGGTCGGAACCCAGTCGTGATCACCAAGAGCGAATTCGCTCGTTCCGGCTTCACGATGGCCCATCTATCCGGCACCCAGTTCCGGGGGTACAGCACGATGTCGACGTTTGTGCATGAGATCGGTACCGCCGTCGCAGACGGCGAACGGTTCGTCTACGCCTACTACGACGGTCTTGACCGGGTTGGCCATGAACGGGGTCACGGCGCGGCATTCGATGCCGAATACGCATTCGTTGACCGCCTCGTTGGCGACATTCGAGAACAGCTGGACCCGGCTGTCGCCCTTGTCGTGACCGCCGACCATGGCCAGGTCCACACCGGCGATAATGTCATTCCGATCGATGCGTCGGTCATGCGCCATACACATGCCATTTCCGGCGAGGCCAGGTTTGTGTGGCTGCATGCGAATCCAGGGTCTCAGGCACTGCTGCTCGAAGCAGCCCATGCCGCACATGGCGACGACGCCTGGGTGCTTTCCGTCGACGAGGTCGTGGCACAACGGCTGCTCGGCGGACGAGTGAGTCCCGACGCTCGCACCCGGCTCGGCGACGTTGCGCTCATCGCCAAGTCCACGGTTGCACTCCTCGACCCAGCAGCGCCAGATTCCATTCTGATTGGGCGTCACGGGTCACTGACCGCCGACGAGATGTACGTCCCGCTCCTGTGTCCGTAGACGCCGGCCCGTAGTACCAGAACACGACACTAGGGTGGGCGGTGCTATGAGTGACACGAACGACGACGCAACCATCGAAACTCAGGTCGAAAAGGCCGAGCTTGTGGACCAGGGCGGCGCTGGTGAAGCTCCCACGAGCAGCGGTGAGCAGATCGAACAACCAGCGAAGGTCATGCGGGTCGGCGCAATGATGCGCCAGCTTCTTGAGCAGGTCCGCGACATCGATCTCGACGAGCCGAGCCGTGAACGTATGCGCGACATCTACGAACAATCGATCACAGAACTCAGCAGTGCACTCTCACCAGAGCTCCACGATGAGCTGCTTCGACTCAGTGGTCCGTTCAGCGACGTCGGTACCCCGAGCGAGGCTGAACTCTCTGTGGCCAAGGCCCAGCTCGTTGGTTGGCTCGAAGGCCTGGTGCAGGGTATTCAAGCCACACTCTTCGCCCAGCAGGTGGCAGCCCAACAGCAGTTGGCGTCTATTCGCGGCGGCCTCCCCGCGGGTGCACCTCAGGCTGCTGGACAGCCCCAAGAAGGCCCTGGCCAATACCTGTAGCGCACTGTCTCTACCGGGTCCCCACCACGGCGATGGAAATTTGCGGATAACTGCGATAGGTTCGGAGGTCCGGAATTACAGGCTTGTAACTCTGGTGTTTTGCCGATCGTTGTAGGGGTCTCATGGCTGGTTCGTTCACACATCTTCATGTGCACACCGAGTTCTCGATGCTCGACGGGGCATCGCGTGTCGGCGAACTAGCCGCAGCGGCCGCCGCCGACGGTCAACCAGCGATGGCGATGACCGACCACGGCAACATGTATGGCGTTTTGGACTTCTACCAGGCGTGTAAAGGTGCGGGGGTCAAGCCGATTATCGGCACCGAGGCCTACATGGCCCACGACCATCGCAGCGAGCGCCCAAAGCGTCGCGGCCGGCTCGACGACTCGGGCGGTGAGACCGATTCTGGCAAGTTGTATTACCACCTGTGCCTGCTGGCTGAGAACCAAAAGGGCTACAAGAACCTGATCCAGCTCTCGAGCCGGGCCTACCTCGAGGGGTATTACTACAAACCCCGGGTCGACTGGGATCTACTGAACCAGCACAGCGAAGGTGTTATCGCTACCACCGGCTGTCTGGGCGGACACGTATTGCAGTCGTTGCTCAACGGCGACGAAGCAGGCGCCCGCCGTAAAGCAGGCAAGCTGCAAGACATCTTCGGCCGCGACAATATGTTTGTTGAGATCCAGGATCACGGCATTGCAGCGCAGCGCCAGACGAACCCCCAGTTGATCGAGATTGCGAACTACCTGGGTGCGCCACTGGTAGCGACCAACGACACCCACTACACCCACGCCCACGATCACCAGGCCCACGACGCTCTGTTGTGTGTGCAGACCGCATCGCTCATGAGCGATCCCGACCGGTTCAAGTTCGAAGGCAACGACCACTACGTAAAGTCGTCAGCCGAGATGCGGGATCTGTTCCGCGAGGTTCCAAGTGCGTGCGACAACACGTTGTGGATCGCCGAACGCTGCAACGTCGAGATCGAGATGGGCGAGCCGAAGCTTCCCAAGTTCCCGTTGCCGGAAGGTTTCGACACCGACTACGAATACCTCGAGCACCTGACCTTCGAAGGAGCGCACAAGCGATGGGGAGAGAAGCTGACCGATGAGACGGTCGAGCGCCTGGCCTTTGAACTCAAAGTCATTAACGACATGGGCTTCTCGTCGTACTTCTTGATCACGGGTGACCTGATCGACCACGCCCGTAAGAGGAACATTCGCGTTGGCCCCGGCCGTGGTTCTGCTGCTGGTTGTGCGGTGTCGTATTGCTTGCGCATTACCGACCTCGACCCCATCAAGTACGACTTGCTGTTCGAGCGGTTCTTGAACCCTGGCCGCCGGTCAATGCCCGATATCGACATGGACTTTGACACGCGTTATCGCGACGAAATGATCCGGTACATGGCCGACTTGTACGGTAATGAACATGTCGCCCAGATCGTGACCTTCTCGACCATCAAAGCACGAGCCGCGGTCCGCGACGCCGCTCGTGTGCTTGGCCACCCGTACATCGTTGGCGATCGCATCGCCAAGATGATGCCGCCGCTGGTCATGGGCCGTGACACGCCGCTCTACGCATGTCTCGAAAAACACCCCAAGTACGAAGACGGCTACGGCATGGCCAAGGATCTACGCGAGTTGCATGCAGCAGATCCCGAGGCCCGTGAAGTTATCGACGTGGCACTCGGCCTCGAAGGTCTGCGCCGCGGCGACGGCATTCATGCCGCCGCAGTGGTAGTTACCGACGAACCACTGACCGAATACCTGCCGATTCAGCGCAAGCCCGAGTCCGGACAGGACCCGGCCGACGCCCCGGTGGTGACCCAGTACGAAATGGGTCCCGTAGAGGATCTGGGTCTGCTCAAGCTCGACTTCCTGGGCCTGCGAAATCTCGACGTGATCAGCGATGCGCTGGCCATGATCATGAAGACCCAGGGCATCGTCGTGGATATCGACAATGTCGACCTCGAAGACGCCAAGACCTATGAGCTACTCCAGCGGGGCGACACCATTGGTGTGTTTCAGCTCGAGAGCTCACCCATGCGAGCCCTGATTCGCTCGCTGGCGCCTGATTGTTTCGATGACGTGGCCGCACTGGTAGCGCTGTATCGACCTGGCCCGATGGCCATGAACATGCACAACGACTACGCCGACCGTAAAAACGGTCGACAAGAAGTCACGCTCCTGCACGACGACGCGTCTGACATGCTGAGCGGCACTTACGGACTCATGATTTACCAAGAGTCCATGATGCGTATTGCGCAAAAGTTTGCGGGCTACACGCTGTCCGAAGCCGACAATCTGCGCAAGGCCTGCGGTAAGAAAATTCGCGAGGTCATGGCCAAAGAAAAGGTCGGCTTTGTCCAGGGTTGTGTCAACACCGGTTACGGCGAAGAAGTCGGCGAAAAATGGTGGGAGCAGATCGAACCGTTCGCCGACTACGCGTTCAACAAGAGCCACAGCTACGGCTACGGCTTCGTGGCATTCCAGATCGCCTTTCTCAAGGCGAACTACCCGGTCGAGTACATGGCCTCGTTGCTCACGAGCGTTAAGGGCAGCCTCGACAAAGCGGCGGGTTACCTGCACGAATGCCGGGTCATGGGCGTTCCCGTCATGGTGCCAAACGTGAACCTGGCCGAAAGCGACTTCACCGCCGCCGGCCGCGACGCACACGGGCTACCTGACTCCATCGTGTTCGGACTCTCGGCGGTGCGTGGCGTGGGCGAGGGCCTGGTTGGTTTGCTTGTCGAAGAGCGCGAGGCCAACGGACCGTTCGAAGACTTCATCGACTTCTGCGAGCGAGTCGACCCCACGGTGCTGAACAAGCGCACCATCGAAGCGCTCATCAAGGCTGGCGGTTTCGATGAGATGGGTTATGGCCGCAAGGGGATGCTGCAGGTCTTCGAACAGATCATCGATCTCACGCTAAGCCGTCGCCGTGAACGCGACATGGGCATTCAGACGTTGTTTGGCGAACTTAGCGAAGAAGAAACCTTCGACGAACGTCCCAAGATTCCCGACATGGAGTTCGAGAAGACCGAAAAGCTGCGCTTCGAGAAAGAAATGCTCGGTCTGTACATCAGCGATCATCCGCTGGCCGGTATCGAAGACGCTCTGCGCCGAAAAAGCGACTGCACCGTCCCGGAACTCAAGGAGCTCGGCGACGGTGAGTTCCGTGCCGTTGGTGGCGTGGTCACCAACCTGCAGCGCAAATACACCCGCAAACAGGATCTGATGGCCGTTTTCGAGCTGGAAGATCTCGAAGGGTCGATTGAGGTCATGGTGTTTCCCCGCTCCATGCTCAAGTTCGGCCACATGTTGCGAGACGACGCCGTTGTTGTGGTCAAGGGTCGAGTGAAGGCCAACGACGACGAACGGCAGATGATCTGCAACGAGATCGAGGTCTTCGAGGCCCGGCAACGCAACGGTGCGGTCACGGTCAAGCTCGGTGCCTCGGCGCTTGAACAACCGAAACTCGATGCTCTTAAAGCAGTCATCTTGCGTCACCCTGGTGACTCCGATGTACTTATCGAGTTCGAAGACCTCGGCAAGAAGAAGATGGTGCGGTTGTCGCAGAAGTATGGCGTCGACCCCGCGTCACCGCTCATGGGTGAACTCCGGGTGCTCCTCGGGGCAGGAGCATTCACGCTCTAAATCGGCTGTGTCACGCACGACACGCACCAAAATTTGCAAATGCGCTCCTCCAACGACTGGACTAGAGGGCGGAGTAGCGGCTTATAAATCTCGTGGGGGCTCACGAAATGGCATTGGAAGTAACGACACAGGACTGCACAGCGGTCACCGATGCAGAGCTTGAGGAGATGTCTGAACTTTGTGCCGAAGGCCCGAATCCATTCTCGATCGGCTTGTTGTCGAAGCAGACGGAAATGTGGGTTCTCTGCACCACGGCCCGCGAGAACGGCAAGTTGCGTGGGTATGCCTTCTCCACACTCGAACGTGTCGGCGGCACACCAGCTGTGCTGGTAGGGCTTGGCTCGACGGTCGCAAACAATCGCCGCTCGACGGTGCTCAATGCATTGATGAACGAGCTGTTCCATCGGGCACTCATGGCGTTCCCCGACGAAGATGTTCTTTTCGGTGCACAGTTCAATGATCCGTCCGGGTTCGATGCGTACAAACATTTGGCCGATCACATCCCACGACCGGACTACAAGCCGAATGGCGAAGAACGTGCCTGGGGTCGACGGTTGGCCAAACGATTCGGCATTGGCGCAAGCCGCTACGAGGACCGGTCCTTCAAGGTCCGAGGCGATGGTTCGCAAGCATCGGTGCTCGACTACACATCAACGACTCCGGAGAAGATCCCCGCAGACATCGTAGCCTTGTTCGATGACCACGATGCCAGCAATGGCGACACACTCGTCTGTCACGGGTGGGTCGCGCCGGAACGTCTCGCCAAACTTGGTCGGTAAGCCAAACTTCGTTGGTTACCGAAACTTCGTTGGTAACCCAAACCTCGTCGGTACGTTGGTCCCTCGTGGAGTTTGAACAGGTGGTGCGCTCCCGGCGGATGGTGCGTAACTATCTACCCGACCCGGTCGAGCCTGCCATCATCGATGGGCTCCTTGAGCTTGCAACGAAGGGACCCTCGGCGGGTAATACCTGGGGAACACACTTCGTAGTGCTCGAAGGAGAGCAGGTCGCCCGATATTGGGATCTCACGCTCGAGTCTGAAAAACGGGAGACCTTCCCGTGGCCAGGTCTGCTGCACGCTCCGGTGATTGTGTTGCCGTGTGGCGATGCGGCCGCCTATGTCACTCGCTACAGCGAGCCGGACAAGCGCCGAACCGGCCTCGGGGACGGGGCTGATGCTTGGAGCATCCCGTATTGGCATGTCGACACCGCAATGGCAACCATGACCTTGCTGCACGCCGCAACCGATGCAGGACTCGGGGCATTGTTTTTTGGCGTGTTTGACCACGAGCCTGTCGTGTGTGATGCACTTGGCATTCCTGCAGCTGTTCGCCCAATTGGTGCGGTAGCCATTGGCTGGCCAAGCAATACTGACCGCATGAGCAAATCTGCACGCCGTGGCCGACCAAGCGTGAGCGACATTGTTCACCGAGGCCAGTGGTGAACCCGCCCGCAGTGCCTCAGGGTGCGTCTCTTTGGATTGCTGGCGCCCGACCGAAGACGCTGCCAGCAGCGGTGGTGCCAGTGGCGGTCGGTACTGCTGCGGCGGTCGATCCAGCTCTTGGGTGGGACGGTGGCATCATCTGGTGGCGTGCAGCGTTTGCCCTGGTGGTAGCTCTTGCACTGCAGATCGCAACGAACTACGCCAACGACTACAGCGACGGCATTCGCGGCACCGACGATGACCGAGCGGGCCCGCTGCGGCTTGTCGGCTCCGGCATTGTCGATGCGAAAAAGGTGAAGCAGGCGGCGTTCGCCTCGTTTGGTGTGGCTGCGGCTGCCGGCCTGGCGCTCACGATGGCTGTGGGACCGGAACTCATCGGTGTGGGGTTGGCTTCGATTCTGGCGGGCTGGTTCTATACCGGCGGCAAGAACCCGTACGGCTATATGGGCCTGGGTGAACTGTTTGTGTTTGTCTTCTTTGGACTGGTGGCCACGGTCGGTTCTGCCTATATACAGCCCGGTGGGTGGTCAGGCATGGCATGGCTTGTCGCTGTCGCCGTTGGTTGCCTGTCGACTGCGTTGTTGGTCACGAACAATCTGCGTGATATCCCGACAGACAGCGCAACCGGCAAGATCACGTTGGCCGTCCGGCTTGGCGATGCCCGGACGCGATGGTTGTTTGTTGCGTTCCTCGTACTTCCGTTTGTGGTCGCTGCACTCGTTGCCATCGATCGGCCGTGGGCGCTACTTGCCTTGGCTGCTCTGCCGCTTGCGGTTCGGGCGATCCAGCCTGTACATGCTGGAGCGATGGGCCGCGATCTGATCCCTGTCCTCGAAGCGACGGGCAAAACGCAACTGGTGTACGGCATTCTGCTGACCGCCGGACTCTGGATCGGGTAGTCGCCAACTAGATTTCGCCTATGGAAGAAAACCAGCGGCCCGAAGCACCATTCGAAGGCGATGAGGTCGAGACGCTGCTTGGCTTTCTCGACTACCAGCGGGCCACTCTCGAGTGGAAGTGCAGCGGGCTTGACCAGGCAGCGCTGGCTGCCACTACAGCGGCTTCGAGCCTCACTCTGGGCGGCTTGCTCAAACACATGGCATACGTCGAGGACGAATGGATCTCGCGTTGGCTGCCAGGATCAGAACGAGTGGAACCATGGGCCTCGGTTGACTGGGAGCATGACCGAGATTGGGAATTGGATTCGGCAGCGTTCGACACACCGGACGAGCTTTTTGCACTCTGGCACGCGGCGGTATCTCGTTCGCGTCACGGAGTTGGCCAGGCACTCGCCGACGGTGGGCTCACCACCCGAGCGAAACGGGTGTGGCCAGACGGCGCTGCCGTGAGTCTGCGATGGATCCTGGTACACCTGATCGAGGAGTACGCCCGGCACAACGGCCACGCTGACTTCCTGCGAGAAATGATCGACGGTCAAACCGGCGAGTAGCTCTGCCGGGAGCGCCTTAGCGGGTGGCGGTGATGAGTTGCACTAGCCCACCGTTGAGTTGATGGTGCTCGACCGTCGAGAACCCTGCAGCTTTGACCTGTTCGCTGAGCACCTCGGGTGCGGGAAGGTACGACAACGACCGCGGTAGGTAGTGATACGCGTCGGAGTTCGAGAGCAGGCCCCCAATGAGCGGCACGACCTTGCCGAAATAGATGTCGTACCCGAAACGAAGTATCCGGCTCTTGGGGCGGCTCACGTCGAGCAACGCAATACGGCCGCCAGGCCTCGTGATCCTGGCTAGCTCTTGGAAGAAGGGTTCGAGCTCGACGAAGTTCCGTAGCGCAAAACCACAGGTCACACCATCGACGGAGCTGTCATGGAGCGGCAACCGCAGTGCATCGGCATGCACCAGCGGTGCTGCAGTGCGAGCATGGGCCAACATGCCGAACGCAAGATCGAAGCCAATGGGGGAGTGGCCCCGGTCTTCGAGGGTTCGGCAGAAGTCGCCGGTGCCACAGGCCAAGTCAGCAATAACGGACCCGGTCGGTAGTGCAAGGTCCTTGATCGTGCGGTTGCGCCACCGCACGTCGAGACCGAAGGTCATGATGCGGTTCACCAGGTCGTAACGAGGCGCAATGGTGTCGAACATGGTGCGGACGCTGGCGACCTTGTCGTCGCCGGTCGGCAGCGGTTGGTCTCTGGTAGGAATAGCCATCGCCTTAGTCTTCCCGTTCAACGGCGCGGCGCTTGGGCCCAGCCACCGCTTGTTCTGTGCCATTGGTCGCAGCGGCGTTATGTCGGGCTGCGAGTTGACCACAGGCGGCATCGATCTCGAGCCCTCGAGTTCGACGAACTGTCGCGGTGGCGCCATCGGCTTCGAGCAGGTCGCGGAACTCGTAGAGCCGCTTGGGAGTCGAACCTACGACTGGATAACCGGGGGTCGGGTTCAGAGGAATGAGGTTGATATGGGAGCGAGTGCGTCGAGCAATCCGTGCAAGTTCTGTGGCGTCTTGGTCGCTGTCGTTGACCCCGTCGATCAGTGCCCATTCGATCGACACCCGACGGCCACTCTGCTCTCGGTAACCAATCATGGCTTCACAGAGAGCGTCGATGGGGTAGCGCTTGTTGATAGGGACGAGTTCATCGCGCAGCCGGTCATTTCCGGCATGGAAAGAGACTGCGAGCGTGACTGGCAACGACGCTGCGGTCAGCTTCTTGATACCAGGGATTACTCCGACGGTGGACACGGTGATCGACCGTGCGGAGAGCCCAAGATCACCGTGGAGGCGCTCGACAGCGTTCCATGTGTTGTCGAAGTTGGCGAGTGGTTCGCCCATCCCCATGAACACCACGTTCGAGACCCGCCGGTCACCAGCGGCCTGAGCGGCCCGCACGACCTGTTCGACGATCTCACCGGTCGTGAGGTGCCGGTCAAAACCAGCTTGCCCCGTCGCACAAAAACCACAGGCCATCGCGCACCCTGCTTGGGAACTGACACATACCGTGGCCCGGTCGGGATAGAGCATAAGCACGGTTTCGATCTGGTGGCCGTCGTGTGCCTTCCACAGCCATTTCAAGGTCTGGCCCTTATCCGCATGCTGCAACTCGACTTGGGTGAGAGCCAGCGGGGCCTCTTCAGCAATACGAGCCCGTAATGCCTTGGGCACATTGCTCATCTGGTCGGGCAGTTTCAGCCCGTCGTACAGGCCCTGCCAGATTTGGTCGACGCGATACTTCGGCTCACCGGCACACAGGTCGGCGAATTGGTTGCGATCAAGGTCGTAGAGGGTCGTCGGGCTGGGGGTCTTCATACGGACGCGTCGATCGTGAGGTTGTAGGCGCGATCGGTGCGGTAATGGCGGAAACCGATCTTACGGTAGGTGGCGTTTGCTGGGTCATTGTCGCTTTCGACGTACAGCAGCGCATGTTCGATGCCCTGATCGCTGATCCAGTCGAGACCAGCCAAAGTCATAGGAGTGCCGAGTCCCTGGCCGTGCGCTGACGGGTCGACAGCGATCACGTAGATTTCGCCGTGAACTGGGTCCATATCCGCATGGACCTTGGTCCAGCAAAAACCCAAGAGTTCACCGTCGCGTTCATAGAGCCGGAACCCGTCGGCGTTGAACCATGGCTCAGCCATAGTGGCTTCGAGGCTCTCTCGAGTCATGCCGCTTTGTTCGGGATGCCACGAGAATGCCCGGTTGTTCACCCGAACGAGAGCATCGGTGTCGGCGGGCGTGAAGGCTCGTGTCTCGAGGGTGGATCGAGCGGCGGGGAGTGGGCAACGTACTTGCCACAGGTCCCGGTATGCCGAGGCTCCAATGGCTTGAGCAGCAGCATCGGCCTCGTCGGTGATGCCATGGATCCATAGCTGTGCCGGGCCACCCCCGGCCCTGGCGATGTCATCTACGGCTTTGACCAACCCATAGTGGTCGTTTGTCTCGTCGGCAACAGACGGAATGTCAATGACCCAAAGCCCGGATTCTTCAATGAATTGCGACGTTATAGACACCTTTGCAAGGCTACGAGCAGATGATGGTGATGCCTGATGACAACATGGTTTGTCAGCATGGTTTGTCAGCAATCCGTCGAAGGCATTTGGGACATGTCCTAAGGTGGCGTATGCTTGCACCGGTCGGGTTCCGCCACCCGACCACAATGGTGACTAGATCAGGGATCCGCCGCCCTGTGTCGCCAAGTGGGCGTCTCCTTCGGGAGGCGTCCACTGTTCTTTTCTCCTGCTGTGTTCGTGGTGTGGTTGCTGCCATGTAGGACCGGTGTTGTCGTGTGCCGAATTTGGTCGGACCGGTTTACCCAGGGATTCTGATACAACCTGACGTGTGACTTCAGAGCAGCCGAATGCAAGTAACGATGCGGCAGAGTTGTCCTCGATAACGACGGTCTTGGCCGACATGCAGACGCGCGTTGTCGAGGTCGCTGATCGATGGCGGGCTGTCGAACGCGACGACGTGGCTGGTGACCTCTACGAGGTCGAACGGTCACTCAGGAATGCCCAACGAAGAATTCGCCGCGCCGTGCAGGGGTTCGACAGATAGGTTTTGGCGGTGCTTACACGCCATGACCTTCGCTCGATCGACGGTGACTACGCGGCGGCCCTGCCTCGTCCTATGGACGATGCCGATGCGCCACTGGACATTGTCCGAGACATCATCGCTGACGTCCGACACCGCGGCGACGACGCAATCAACGAACTCGGCGCACGCTTCGATGGGGCGGCAGCCAAGCCACTGAAACTGGGGCCAGAAGACCTCGCCGCAGCCGTAGAACGGGTTGATCCGGCAATTATCGAATCACTGCGAGAAGCGGCGGCATCGATCAAAGCGTTCCATGTTTCGCAGATCGATCCAGCCCACTCCTATCAGCATAAGGGCATGACGATTACCCAGAACCGCCAACCGGTGGACCGTGCAGGTTGTTATGTGCCCGGCGGCCGCGCTTGGTATCCCTCGACCGTCTTGATGACCGCCGTGATAGCCCGAGCTGCTGGGGTGCGTGAGGTGGTGGTCTGTGTGCCGCCCAAGGGGGACGGCAAGGTCATCGACGTCACGTTGGCGGCAGCGTCGATCGCCGAAGTCGACACCGTCTATGCCTGTGGTGGTGCACAAGCGATTGCTGCAATGGCGTACGGCACCGAAACCATCGACCCGGTCGATGTGATTGTCGGCCCGGGCAATGTCTTTGTGGCCCTAGCGAAACGTGAGGTCTCTGGCATCGTCGGCGTGCCGTCGGCGTTCGCAGGGCCGTCCGAGATCTGTGTGGTGACCGACGGCACCGCCGACCCCAGATATGTCGCCATCGACCTCATGGTCCAGGCTGAACACGGCCCCGATGGCTTGTCCTGGCTCATCGCCTACGACGAGGCCGCAGTCGACGCCGTCGAAGCTGCTATGCGGGACTTGCTCGGCGTTGCTCCTCGGAGGGAAGACATCGAAGCGACGCTCGCCGTGGGCGGCCATGTTGCCCTCGTGCGTGATGGCAGCCAGGCCATCGACGTCGCGAACGTCATCGCCCCTGAACATCTCCAGTTGATGACCTCCGATGCCGCATCGATCGTGACCGGGGTTCGCCATGCAGGCGCGGTGTTTCTCGGAGAGATGGCACCCGCATCGCTGGGCGACTACATAGCGGGACCGTCGCACGTGCTCCCAACGAATGGCACGGCACGATTTGGCGGTGCACTCGGACTCGAAGACTTCACCAAGGATGTGCATATCGTGTCGGTCACCAACGAGGCGCTGCAATGGGCCGGGCCGCACGTCGAGGTGTTAGCCATGGCCGAAGGACTTGATGCCCACGCGGAGTCGGTGCGACTTCGTCTGGCCGATCTCGACAACGAACCCACCGGGCGAGCGAGCGCATGAGCTTTCGGCCACCTGTGCGAGATGACCTGGCCGAACTACCCGGGTACCACTCGCCGCAACTTGATGTTGAACATCGCCTGAACACCAACGAGAGCCCCGAGCCGCCACCGCTGGGTTTCCAGCAAGCAGTGGTCGACCGGGTCGCAGCACTCGAATGGAATCGATACCCCGACCGTGGCGTAACGGAGCTCCGCACCAAACTCGCGGCCCACCATGTCGCTGACCATCCTGGTATTACGCCCGACAACATCTTTGTCGCCAACGGGTCCAACGAGGTCCTGCAGACGATCATGCTGGCCTGGGGTGGGCCCGGACGGTCGATCCTGACGTTTGAGCCGACCTATGCCATGCACGGTCAGATCGCCCGGGTCACGGGTACCGGCGTGATCGAGATTGAGCGGCAAGACGACTTCACCATCGATGCCGATCACGCAATCACGACACTTGGGGAAACCAGACCAATCGCAACGTTCTTGTGTTCGCCGAATAATCCGACGGGCATCGTTGAACCGCCCGAGCTGGTGCAGCGGGTTCTCGATACGGTCTGTGACTTCGGGCTACTTGTTGTCGATGAGGCCTACGCCCAATTTTCCGACTGGTCAGCGCTCGAGCTGTTTGACGAGGACACGGCAATGATCGTGACCCGAACGTTCTCCAAGACCTGGGCGATGGCAGCAGCCCGTTTGGGCTATCTGATTGCCCCAAAGTGGATTATCGAACGGCTGAACACCGCGATCCTCCCGTATCACCTCGACGCTGTATCGCAAGCTGCTGGCAGCGCAGCACTCGACTTCGAAGACGAGATGAACGCTCGTGTTGCTCGTATGGTCGAACAACGGGGTGCGATCCAAGCGGGCCTGGCAGATCTCGGTATCGAGTTCTGGCCGTCGCAGTCAAACTTTGTGCTGTTTCGGCCGTCGAACAATTCTGGTAACGAGGTGTGGCAACAACTCGTCGACCGAAGCGTTCTTGTGCGCAACTGCGCAAGTTGGCCTCGCCTTGATGGCTGCCTGCGGATCACCGTGGGAACCAGCGACGAAAACCGTGCCTTCCTCGCAGCGTTGGCCGACATCGTCTTGTAAACCGGCCGCAGAGGAAGCAACATCTACGTGCAGCTCTTTCGACGCAGCAGCGGCCATACTTATGGTGATGACTCGCACCGCTGAACGTTCGCGTACGACTAAAGAAACCGCCATCGACATCGCCATCGATCTCGATGGCGGTTCTATCGA